>ODAK010000277.1_pt1 | contig 58437 bp, 43 predicted proteins | sample 1539591 | NCBI WGS metagenome assembly ODAK01 (sample SAMEA3539303, study PRJEB22396) | soil metagenome | biome: tundra; feature: field; material: soil | place: USA | collected 2010-05 | depth 0.15 m | reverse complement strand
ACGAAACGGTGAAACCTTTCGACGCTTTTCTCCGTGGGCGTGGATTGAGCAGATTGCATTTTTCCGAGGAACAGGTACGGAGTCGAATCGCCGGGATTCAAGTCGGACGCCTCGCAGATTCTCTGCACCGCCTGATCGTAGGAACCGCGAGCGAACCAGGCCGCGCCGAGTCCGATCAGCATTCGAACTGAACGAGGGAAGAGGCGGTTACCGTTGGCGAAGACATCCAGTGCAGGCTCCGGGGCGTGATGCAGCAACAGTTCGGAACCCCAATCAAAGATGTAGGCCTCGCTGGGATCCAGTTCAGCGGCCCGTTGGTACTCGCGTACCGCCTCGAGCGAATTGCCCAGCTCCTCCTGGACATCGCCCAGCAAGTGATGGAGTTCGGCTTTGTCGTAATGCGCCAGCAGGGCCTGCGCCTGGCCGCGTGCACGTTCGTCGTTGCCCGCGCTTTCATTTGCGAGCGCCAGGTCGTAGGCGTTCTCGTAATCGTCGGGCTTGAGGTCGCCGGCGCGCTCAAGGTACGGGATAGCCTCACGTGCGTTGCCACTCTCCGCCAGTAACTTGCCAAGACGATGGTTCGCGTCAAAATTGCCTGGGGCGCGTTGTACGCCCTCTCGCAGCGCCTTTTCGGCTTCGGCGGCAGAGCCAGAACCGGCAGTGGGCGCGGCCTTTCCCAGGGAGACGGTCTCTTTCGCGATCGCTTCGCGGGTTCGCACAACTGTGTCGGAACCGTGACCACCAAGGTTTGTGGTGTCGGTAACTCCAGAGACCGTGAATTGAGGCTGGTCAAAGAACTCCGGCTTTCGAGTGGTAGTGGATTGCGATGCCGCAGTCTTTGCTTCCTGCAGCGTGAGTTCGACGTTCTTCCTTTCTTTCGGGCCAAGAAAGAGTGCAGGGATTTCGGCTTCAGCGTAACCGGCTAACTCGGCTCGGAGAGCGTAGACTCCGCTGTGAAGCGCGGCAAAACTGTACGCCCCCTGCGCATCCGAATGAACCACTTGAGCAGATGATGCGTCCTTGGCGCGCAACTGAATGCTTACGCCGGCAAGCGCCTTTCCCTGCGCATCACGAATAGTGCCGCGCAGCGATGCCGAGTCTTGAGAGTACAGCGGTAGAAGTGTCCAGAGAACGAGCGCGGCGAGCCCGCAGCTGATGACACCCGCGGACCCACGTGGCTGTGCAACTGCGCAGAGACGACCCATGAAGACAGGCGCGGAAGACCGGTTCATTCAGAACAGACGAGTGCCGCGCCTAGTCGGGCATTCTATCTGCCTGCCCAGCACCTCGCAACTTGAGGAGCTTCTCACGAGTGTATGACCAGAAAGAGCTGGCTAAGCGCAGGCGCACAAAATAGAATGCAATCCTTTGTGACTGATCTGCCCTGAGACGATTGTGCTGGGTAGAGGGCACACACTATAGAGACTATTGGCCGTCTATCGGGAGCGCAGGGGGCAAGATGAGATTGGTCCGGCTGTGGATGGTGGGAATTGTAGTGCTGGCGACCTCCGTCACAGGTTGGAGCCAGCAGTCCTCCGGCAAGCGCAAGGTCATCATCGACCAGGATGCTGCGGGGCCCGGTGGAACCGATCAGCAATCCATTCTCCTGCTGATCCAGTCTCCGCAAACCGAAGTGCTCGGCGTCACCGTCGTGACGGGCGATGCCTGGCTCAAAGAAGAGGTCGCGCACACCTTGTGCATGCTGGAGATCATCGGGCGCACCGACATCCCCGTGGTGCCGGGAGCCGAATATCCGCTCGTGCGCCGCAAGGAGGAAACCGAACTCTGGGAGCGGCAATACGGCTCCATCCCATGGGTGGGAGCGTGGACTCCGCGTCGTTATCATCCGGCCGATCAGTTGGGCGAAATGCCGGAGGGAAAGCCGACGACCAAGCCGCTCGACGAAGATGCCGCACATTTTCTTCTGCGCATGGTCCACAAGTATCCCCACGAGATCACGATCTATGCCGGCGGCCCGATGACCAACCTCGCGCTCGCCCTCACCATCGATCCTGAATTCGCCGGACTGGCGAAAGAGTTAGTGTTCATGGGAGGAAGTCTGAATCCAAAGACGGACGATCCCGAGTTTGTGAACACGCCGCGGCACGAATTCAATCTTTGGTTTGATCCCGAAGCCGCGCACACGGTGCTGATGGCACCGTGGAAGAAGATCGTCTGCACCACCGTGGATATCTCCGTGAAGACGCGGCTGACGCAAGCCCTGATCGACCGCGTGAAAACGGGCAACACTCCCGCGGCTCATTACGTGGCGTCTTATGCGCGTCTTTATGGCAACTACAACTATCTATGGGACGAACTCGCTGCGCTCGCCTGGCTTGATCCCAGTCTGATCACGGCAAAGGAAATGCGCTATCTCGATATGGACCTCAACCACGGCGCGGGGTATGGAAACACTCTGAGTTGGACGGAACACGACAAGCCAGCAATCGTTGGACGATCGGTCGAAGTGCAAACGGATCTGGATACGGAGAGGTTCTACAAGATGTTCGTCGATCTGCTGACGGCGCCGACACCGAAATCGTGATTCACTGTTGCAACTGCTCGAGAGCTCGTTTGGCCTGCGGGTGATCGGGATGCTGCTTCAGCAGATCAAGTAGAACGCTGCGAGCCTTGTCGCGCGCGCCCTCCAACGCATAGACCCGCGCTAGATTCAGATAGGCCTGGTCGAACGCGGGCGCGACGCGAATGCATTTTTCGAAACTCTCGACTGCCTGATCTCGACGCTGCGTGACCAGGTAGAGTACGCCCAGATTGTTCAGTGCCTCGGGATACACGGGGCGAGCCTGCAACGCGCGTTGCAGATGGTCGTAAGCTTTGTCATTTTCGCCCACCTGCGCGAATACCATTCCCAGGCTGTAGTTCGCTTCCGGATCCTGAGGTGCAACTTCCAGTGCGCGTTCCAAAACCTTGCGCGCATCGTCCCACCGCTTTTGCGCCCGATACGCGTTGCCCAGGTTGTCGAGTGACAGCAGGTGACGCGGATTCAACTTGAGAGCTTCCAGGAAACACGGGACCGATTCGACCACATGCCCTTCACGGGTGGCGATGACGCCCAGGTTGTTCCAGGCGTCAGGCAGAGTGTCGGGATAATTAGCCGGCAGTTTCACCGCGCGTTCGAACGTGTCGCGTGCAGCGACATTTTTATTTTGATTCAGGTAGACACTTCCGATGCCGTATAGGGCCTCGGCACTGGAGGGGTCGTCGCGCAAGGCTTGCTGGAAAGATGCCTCGGCTTGGTCGAGATAGCCGCGCTGAAAAAACAATGCACCGTACGAAAGATAGTTGCGGCCAAACTCGAGTGAGAAGGTCGTGCTTGGGAACGGCAAAGCCCGCGCCAGTCGTTCCGCATCGGTTCGAGGAATGTGTTGGAAGTCCTGTTCCACGTGCGCGGCGACGATTGGGCCCTGATACACCTTCACAATGTCGCCCGTGCCGTCGATCAGGAAGGATGTTGGCAGGCTCATATCGCGATGACGGTCGAATAGCTGTCGATAGAGAATGTTGTAGATGGCCGCAACTTCCTCGGAGCCGCGCAGGATTGGAAAAGTAAGGCTCTGGGTGAACGTGCGGAATCCATCATCGGCGGGATCGTCGACGTTCACCGTGATCAACTGCAGACCTTTGGCAGACCAAGCCGCATAGTAATTCTGTAGCGCTCTCAACTCTTCCCGCGAATTGGGTGATTTCGCGGTCCAGAAATTCAGAATCACAAGCTTGCCGCGAGTCGCGGAGAGGCTACGGGCTTGTCCCGACAGGTCTGGGAGTGAAAAGTCTGGGGCCGCAACGGGTGCGAGAAGCCAGGTCTCGACATTGGCTGGAATCGTTTCCACTTCTCCTGCGGACTCGGTCGAAGCAGAAACGCGCGCAGGCGCGGGTCTCGCGAACGGTTCCACGCGCGCCGGTTCGGCGCCTTCCTGCACCCAGATCCTGTGATTGATGGGGAGATTGTGCAGTTCCTGCACCAGTCCACTGGGCCAGCGAATCGATGCCCGTACCGAAACTTTCGCCTCGCCCAAGCCAAAGAAAACATCTTTGCTGTGTTGGGAAAGAAAACCCGATCCGGCCTGAAGCATCTTCGTCTGCCGCCCGGCGGCCGTTTCGATCGTAACCGAGGATCCGATCGCGTCGCGGTTGCTCTTCGTGCCTTGCAACCGAAACACAATCGAGGGAGGCAAGTCTTCCATCACGTTCTTGAGGACCCTCAATTGCGGAGCGTTGCGATTCTTCAGTACCACTTCGAGCCGGCCATCGTCATCGAGATCGGCGAGGGCGAACGATCTGCCATCTTCCACGAAATCCAAACCAACCACGGCGGAAACATCGGAGAACGTGCCGTCCCGGTTGTTGGCGTAAAAAACATTTCGCTCGTAGCCGCTCCACGTCCCGTCGGATCGAATGAGTTCGTTGATCGCATTCCATCCCTGCTCGTACTCGTGAGACGCGCCGGCTTCGTCAGGTGACACGGCCACCACCTGCCGCCAGAAGAAACTGTTCAGATCCTGCCGCGAAGCGCCGGAGACCATGCCGTTGGCGATGTAGAGATCGGGGAAGCCGTCATGGTCGAAATCGAACGCGTCGCTCGACCACGCCCAGCGCCCCATTCCCACGCCTGCGGAAGCCGTCGTATCTTCGAAAGCGCCGCCGCGATTCCGCAGAAGAGAATTTCCCATCGCGTGCTTTTGATAGAGGGCCCGCACTTGTTTTGATGAGGCTCTCTTAAAGTTCTCTTGCATCGAAACGCGCTTACCGGCCGCGGTCCACATATTCCCTACGTAGAGATCTTCCGCGCCATCGTTGTCGTAGTCGAGCCAGGAGATGCTCATCCCAGCGCCGACGTCTTCGGCCGCCGCCCCCGCAGCAACATCGGTGAACGTCCCGTTGCCATTGTTGCGGTATAGATTCTTTCGGCCAAAATCGTTCACGACGTAAAGATCGGGCCAGCCGTTGTGGTTGTAGTCGCCCCACCCGCAGCAAAAACTGTACCGTGTGTTGTTTTGATTCAGTCCCGACGCGGCGGTAACGTCGCGGAACGTGCCGTCGCCGTTGTTGCGCATCAGAAAATTCGGCGGACCGTTCTCGGCATCGTGATAAGGCGAAGGATATTTGTATTGGCCGGTCCCCTGATAGTAGGCATATAGGCAGAAGTAAACGTCGAGCCACCCGTCGCGATCGTAGTCCGCAACAGCTGCGCCTGTGAAGGTTCCCTGCGGAGAGTTCGCGAATTGGAACGCATCGGTCTTTTGCCGAAACTTGCCGCCACCTTCATTGAGAAATAGCAACGGACCACTGGCGCGGACGACGATGACGTCCTGGCGTCCATCGTTATTGAAGTCAGCGAAGAGCGCGCAAGCCGTGTTCTCCAGGACTCCTAAGCCAGACGATTCCGTAATGTCTTCGAAGGTGCCATCGCCGCGATTGCGATAGAGGCGATTGGGTAGGCCGGCAGGCTGGCAGACGTAGAGATCGTCAAAACCGTCGTCGTCGATGTCGGCGACCGAAACTCCGTTGTGTCCGTAGATGTCGATGCCGGAGGCACCGTCGAGCACTGTGCGCCAGTAGTCCGTGCCATGGAGCAGTTGAGTCGAGTAGGAAGGATTGCTGCCGAGAGCGGCAGCTGTGACGTCCACATAGACGGGCGACATGGAACGCGCTTGCGTCTCGTCTAGCGCATGCCAACTGCGAAGACGAAACTCGCCGGAAGCGGACGGCTCCCATACCAGGTCCCAGTTTCCGACACGCTGTTCTCGAGCGAAACCAACGCCAGCGCCTACGATTTCATAGCGAACGCGAGTCTGAACTCGGCTTGGAGGTTGAGATACGGACGACAATGGCGCGCTGGCAGCATCGATCCCTGTAATCTGGAACTCAGCGGTCACGATCCGGGAGAAGATGCGCAGCGAGGACTGCCACTCCCGAAGAAAGCCGTCGCGGCTGAGCGTCTCCTGGTGGGCAAACCTGTTCTGCCAAACTTGCAGCACCGAACTGGAACGCACGACTCGCGACTCCGTGGCGTGAAGCGATGCACCAGAGAAATCCGCCGCGAGAGCTTTCGCAATCGCCTCAGTTTCCAGCGGGGATCGCAACAAACTGGCGCTCCACTCCGCAAGAATGCCCGCGATCTGGTCGGAATACTTTTCAGTGATGAAGTCATCGAGCCCCGCCTGCACCTTCCGAAGCGTGGCATCCAGCGTCCGCTCGGTCCGATAATGCGGGTGAAACTGAAATCCCCCGCCGACGTCTGGTTCGTCGAGCCGAGCGGATGACTGAGCCCCAGGGAACGTTATTCCCCACAGACTCGCAGGAATCAACGTGGCTCCGGCGCCCTGGCAGAAGCGGGTAAGAAACTCGCGCCGGCGGAGATCGACCGATGGACGCGGCTTCCCTGCCTTGTTCAGAGTGAAGTACCTCGAAGAGTCACGTGTGGAACCGAAACTAACATTCACGTTTGGGCCGGTCAAGGCGAAGTGGGACGACTGAGCTATGGTAGGCTAACGGCGTTCTCTGGTAATCCGAAATGTAATCGGGAGATTCCATTTGAGTGTTCCTCGCATCGCCGTGGTGGGCAGCTACGCCACCGGCCTCACCATGAGGGTCGAGCGAATTCCGGGCGCGGGTGAGACGTTGCTGGGCAGCGGGTATCGCGTCGACTTTGGCGGCAAGGGTTCGAATCAGGCAGTGGGCTGCGCGCGGCTCGGCGCTCGCGTGGATTTTGTCGCCAAGATCGGCAAAGACAGCTTTGGAGATACGGCGCTGGGTTTGTATCGCGATGAAGGCATCGACGTCACCTACGTGACGCAGTCCGCAGAAGTCCCGACCGGAGTGGGATTCATCGTAGTCGAGGCGGCGAGCGGACAGAATTGCATTGTGCTGGATCCGGGCGCAAACGAGTTGCTGACGGCTGTTGATGTTTCCGCCGCGGCGAGCGCATTTGAGTCTACCGCAGTCATGCTGACCCAACTAGAAATTCCTGTAGCAGCAGCGGAAGCGGCTCTCGCTGCGGGACGAGCAGCAGGCGCGGTCACGATCTTGAATCCCGCGCCCGTTCGGCCTCTGCCTGTGTCGTTGCTGAAAATGATCGACGTGCTCACACCGAACGAAACGGAAGCTAGGGTGCTGGCTGGCCGAGCACCAGAGGCCTCGATTGATCCCGAGATTGTCGCTCGTGAGTTGATCGGCCGGGGCGTAAAGCAGGTCGTCATGACACTAGGCGAGAAAGGCGCTCTGCTCATCACTGAGTCATCGTGCAAGCTCTTCCCCGCTGTTCTGGTGCGGGCGGTCGACACAACCGGCGCCGGCGACGCCTTCAACGCTGGCCTCGCGACCGCTCTGGCCCAGGGCGCGTGTCTCGAGGAAGCCGTGCAGTTTGCAGTCATCGTCGGAGCTATGGCAGTGACCAAAGACGGCGTGATCCCGTCGCTGCCCCGGCGGCAAGAAGTGTTGGAGTTCTGCAGACTGCACGCAATGATCCCGCCTCGGTGGCTCAGTGCCGATCAAGCCAGTTGCGGCGTGACGCAGAACAATACGAGAGCGGAGTGATGACGAACTTGAAGCAATCTCACCCCCACCACGAATTCGCTACTACGGATGAGGCGCAACTCGCCCGCCGAATTCAGCATACGTTGATCTCAAATGTGCTCACGGAAGCTCTCTGGGAGGCGCACGTAGCGGAGTGTTTGAAATACAGGTTTCATGCGGCCATGATTCCTCCTGCGTGGGTCAAGAAAACTGCTCAGGGATTAAAAGGAACGGAAATCCGCGTGGCGTCGTTTATTGACTTTCCTTACGGGACAATGACCAGCCGCGGAAAGGCAGATGAAGCGCAGCATCTCATTGACGACGGAGCGGAGGAAATGGACCTGATGCCCAATGTTGGTTTCCTGCTCTCCGGGATGGAGAGAGAATACCGCGACGACATTCACGGAGTCGTCGAAGCGGCAGGAAAGATCCCGGTGAAGATTATGCTGGAACTTCCGTTGCTGAATTCTCAGCAACGCGAGCGGGCAGTTGCGTTGAGCATTGACGCGGGCGTCGCTTATCTGAAAAATGCCAGCGGTGGTGCGGTGGGTGTAGCCACTCCCGAAGACATCCGTTTTCTGCGGCAAGTCGCGCCCGCCCATATTCGCATCAAAGCCTCCGGCGGCATCAAGACGGCCCAGCAAGTGCGCGAGTTGTTGGACGCGGGCGCAGACTTGGTGGGAACCAGTTCAGGAGTACGGATCATGCAGGAATTACTCCGTGGCGCCGATCCCGCAGTGCCGCGACACTCCGATTATTAGCCTCGCTTTCCCTCGCAAGATTCATACCCTCACCCAACCCGCAGCTATAATCTGTCTCATCTTCCGGATGCGAGAGTCGCAAACATCCATGCGGACAATACAGCCGCAACAACGCGCCGTATTGGCCGCCGTGTAAGGTGCCGTTGGAAATGCTGAACGCACGCCTCAGCCGAGAGCAACATTAGTTCTGCTGCGGTCGAAATAACGTCGGCCCGAAAGACTCTCTGGCATGCGAACGACTGGGCTGTTAACTTAGATTCTCTTTTACTCTCTCTTGTGGGAGGCTTCTTTGACCGGTGGCTTCAAACTCTCTGCAGCACTCAAAAAGCGTGCGGCGAACATCCAACTGCTCCTCATGGATGTGGACGGAACGATGACGGACGGCAGCGTTACTCTGCTTTCCCAAACCGACGGCAGCGCCCTCGAAATCAAGACCTTCGACGCGCACGATGGCCAGGGACTGACCCTCGCCCATAGCGCAGGCCTGCGCACCGGCTGCATAACGGGCCGCGAGAGCGCCGCGCTCCTCCGTCGCGCTCATGAAATGAAGATGGAGTTCATTTACATGAAGCAGCCATTAAAAATGCCGGCCTACGAAGAGATCTTGAGGAAAGCAGGCGTCGCCGATTCTGCCGTCGCTTACATCGGCGATGACCTTCCCGATATTCCCTTAATGCGCCGCGTCGGTCTAGCCATTGCAGTCGGGGATGCGGTGCCCGAAGTCAAAAAAGCCGCCCACTATACCACGAAAGCACTGGCTGGCTTCGGCGCAGTCCGCGAAGCCGTGGAAGTGATTCTCAAGTCCAAAGGCATTTGGGAAGCGATGATCGATAAAGCGCGCGCGTGACAATTCGGCCGCTACGATCATTCATGGTTAGGAACACACTGGGAGAGCATCTCGGCAACCATTGCGTTGAACGCGTTTTTGTCCTGCCACACGGACTCACTCGTGCAGACGCCCGAGTAGCAATTCACGTCTGGAACGTTCTTAGGATGCACCGAATCGATCAAGAACTTGCCTTGCCCGTTGCTGTCGTTCGCCGGAGGAGTTACGCAGAAGTACCAACTCATGCCGGTTTTGGGATAGGTGTAATTGCCGCCGGTGGTGACGACCGAGTCCGCCGCCCACTTGTCGATATCGGATTGAAGTGGCGTCTTGGCACTGCAAGTGGTCGTGTTTTCCCAGCCATTCACCTGCTCTCCTCCCGTGTAGGCGTAGGCAGCGTTGGGCAGCAGCGGACAGAGGTTCAGAGGCGGCCCGGTATACAGTGACTTGTCGCAACCGTAATCCATTCTGGAAACGCCAGGGCCTCCGCTGATCATCACATAATCGAAGTCGTCTGACAGACCATATTGTGCGAGCCCATAAGCGATGGATGCACCGCCCCCGCTCGTGCCCTGAGCGCAGAAGCCCGAGGTACGATCCCCGCGCTGGACGGTATAGAACACATAGCGGAAGATTGAGGCGGACCGGCAGGCCGCAGTCTTTACACCAACTCCGCCGGTATCCTCCCAATCGGTCGTCCAGGCGAGTTGTACTACGCGGAACCCGTCATTGAGGTAGGTGTTGGCAAATCCAGCGTTGAAGAAGGTTGTGCCACCACCGCCGTTGGCGAGGATGATGGTGCCTTTGGGTGTTCCTACAGGAAAGGCTTCGCTCACGGTCGCGGTGAGATCGGGCACCTCCGGGCAAGCCACACTGACAGAAGTACAAGATGCTCCCTCAGTCTTGCCCGACGGACACGTTACCGGGCCGAGTACCGTGACCTTGCCGAACGGCAGCGGGCTCTGCTCGCCTTGCGCGATCGCGTCTTGGCCAAACGCGGGAACGCCGGCAAGTCCGATGAGGAGTAGGGCCATTATGCTGAAACACGGTACTCCGAACCGAGAAGCAGGTTGCATCGGGACCTCATCTCCAAACAACAAACCAAGAAGGGGGTTCCTGGCGTTCCCGCTCGAGAAAAACCACCTTCGCGGCGAGGACAGCATCTTGGTTTGACAGCTGCGGCTTGTCAAGATGAAGGAATTTGCGGTACAGGGCAGCCACGTTAAAGATTGGTCGGGGAGAGAGGATTTGAACCTCCGACCCCCTGGTCCCGAACCAGGTGCTCTACCAGGCTGAGCCACTCCCCGACGTGTGCAGGGGCGCTGGAGGAAGTACGGGGCGCCCTTAGCAGGAATTGCTGGAGTACTCGCAGATTATAGCACTCCACGCGAGGTCCAAGTGCCGGTAAACGCGCGCGGTGCGTAACCGATCAGCGCAAGCCGTGGGGTTTCCGCTGCCCTTGGGTGAGCTGTCGATGGCCCGTGTTGTCTGAAACCTGACGGACGGCTACGATAGATTTTCACTACGCCTTCATGAAAACCGCATTCACCGCCCGCCGCCTATTCACCCCGACCGAGGAGATCGATCACCCGCTGCTCATTGTCGAAGACGGGCGAGTCGCTGAGCTTTCGTCCATCTCGGAAAGATCTGTTGCCGTCAACGCCGCGCTAGTAGACTTTGGCGATGCCACTCTGGTGCCCGGATTCCTCGATGTCCATATGCACGGCGGAGCTGGGCTGGATCTGATGCGGGCCACGCCCTCCGAACTGCCGCGCCTGGGCAAGTTTCTGACCACCCACGGCGTGACTGGATATTTTGCGACCACCGTCGCCGCCCCTCTGGATGACACTTGCGCTGCACTGGGACGATTGGCGGATGCGATCGAAGCGGCCGCCACCAGTTCGAATGGCGATGGCGTCCAGGCCAGGCCGCTCGGCATTCATCTCGAGGGGCCGTTTCTCAGCCACAAGCGGCGGGGAGTACATCCACCGGAAAATCTGGTTACACCTACCGTGGAGATCTTCGATCGTCTTTGGCAGGCGGCGCGCGGACATGTGCGCATGCTGACGATTGCTCCGGAAATTCCAGGGGCGATGGAAGTGATTGCCGAGGCGGCCAAGCGGAAGGTCTGCGTGAGCATCGGGCACTCGGATGCTGAGTTGCCCGTCGCACGGGACGCAGTCAAAGCCGGAGCGCGGCACGCTACGCACACCTTCAATGCCATGCGCCCGCTGGACCATCGCGAACCCGGGATCATCGGCGAAGTACTCACCGACGATCAGTTGACCGCCGACATCATCGTCGACGGAATTCACGTGGCCCCGGAGGTGGTGAAGCTTTTCCTGCTGGCGAAAGGACACGAACGCGCGGTGCTCATCACCGATGCAATTTCAGCGACTGGTATGCCGGATGGGCGCTACCAGCTCGGTCCCATCGAGGTCGACGTGAAGGACGGCAAGTGTACGTCGGGTGGCAGCCTGGCGGGAAGCGTGCTGACGATGGAGCGCGCCGTGCGCAACGTCACGAAATTCTCCAACTGGAGCCTGCGGGAAGCGGTCCAGGCGGCCACTCTGAATCCGGCCCGGGCCGTGGGATTATCAAAGCGTCACGGAGTTTTGGCGCAGGGCGCCGATGCAGATTTCACGGTGTTGAGTCCGGCGGGCGATGTGCTCAAGACGATTGTTCGTGGGCGGGGCTTCTAGGCGGCAGCACTTCTGCGGGCCTAGTTGGGCTTGCGGCGTCTGGCGTCCGCCAGATGGTGGAGCAGCATGAGTTCGTCGGCACGAGAGAGTTGATCGAGGAACGCGCTTCCTGTCTTCGGTGCCTCATCGCTTGCGGTTTTCGCCGCGCCGGCCTGGCGCAATTTGTCTCCCAGTTCCGGTTCATTGCTCATCACCTGGGAATAAAACCAGAGGAAATGGCGCATCTGGTCGAGGGCAGAGCGCAAGGTCTCGATCGGTTCGGTCTCCGAAAGCGAGTTGAGCGCTTCCATCAGTTCCGGATCACTCGGAGCCTGCATGGCGGCGCAGTTCAGTTCCTGCTGGATCGTCCGCAGATCCTCGGTGACGCGTGCGATTCGGAGATGAAGGTCGTCCATGTCGTCGGTGGCCATTCTGTTTGCCTTCTCAACATCTCATCGGCAACGCGCAGCGAATAGATGTCTCACGGGCATGCGCCTTTCGTAATTCTGGCATTACTTTGGAGCGACAAAAGGTCACTACATCGAAATGCCGCGATTGGCGCGGCTTTCCACGCGATCGGCACGGGGAGTTCGAGCCCGGTCCAGAGTGTGTGTTCGCTGACAGCGATTTTCCGGTGGTCACCGTTAGTGCATTCATCCTCTGTCGAAAGTCACTATGATCATGTGGCGACGGCCGCCTCGGCCGTCAAAGCCTAGACGAAGTCCGGCGCCCACGACACTGCTGATGCCTGACTGTCTTCGATTTGTGATAAAACCACGCGATGCCGGAAACGCTCCCACCGGGCACGTCTAGCCGCCAGCTCGTTCGCGCCATTGGCCGCTGGAGCCTCACCGCGCTGGTCGTGAACTCGGTGATCGGCAGCGGCGTGTTTGGACTGCCGTCCACCGTCGCCGGACTCCTGGGAAAGTTCAGCCCACTGGCCGTACTGCTGGCCGGACTTGGCATGGGCATCATCTTCGCGTGTTTTGCCGAGGTGTCTTCTCAATTTCATCAGGCGGGCGGACCTTACCTCTACGCCCGCGCAGCCTTCGGACGCGGCATGGGCATTCAGATGGGGTGGATGCTCTTACTCGGGCAGGCGGCCGCCCCGGCCGCGAATGCCAATCTGTTCGTCATTTATCTCGGCGAGTTTTGGCCGCATGCCACGGACCCGTTGCCGCGCGCTCTGATCCTGACGATCCTGGTCGGCCTGCTTGCGTTCATCAACGTGCGCGGTGTGCGTGCGGGAGCGCTGGTCAGCAACCTCTCGACTGCGGCAAAACTAGTGCCGCTATTCGCCGTCATCGGGATAGGATTGTTCGTGTTGCACGCGCATCCCGCCGTAGCCTCGACTGGCGCGCCGGCGGTCGTTACGACCAGCCAATGGATGAAGGCCGTACTGCTGCTCGTCTTTGCCTATGGGGGATTCGAAACCGCGCTGGCACCGATGGGTGAGGCCAAGAACCCGCGTCGCGATGCCCCGTTTGCGTTGTTCAGTGCACTCGTGGTGTGTACCGTGCTTTACGCGCTGATTCAGTGGGTGGTGGTTGGAGTTCTACCGGACGCGGCGCACAGCCAGCGTCCGTTGTCCGACGTCGCACGGGTCGCGGTTGGTTCCATCGGTGCCGCCCTGGTCGCCGTGGGCGCACTGATCTCTTTTTACGGATACCTGAGCGCGAAAATTCTGGGAATGCCGCGCGTGATCTACGCTCTAGCCGAGCAGGGAGATTTCCCGAAAGCCTTCGCCGCGATTCATCCGCAATTTCACACGCCCTACGTTTCGATCCTGGTGTTTGCGGCGCTGGTGTGGGCTTTCGCGCTCAGTGGTGAATTCAAATGGAATGTAACTCTCTCGGCCGTCGCCCGCTTGCTCTATTACGGTGTGTGCTGCGCCGCGCTGCCCGTACTTCGACGAAAGCAGGCGGAGGCTGGGGGCTTCCGCTTGCCTGCAGGGAATCTCTTCGCTGGGCTGGGGGTCCTCATGTGTGCCGTCCTAGCCACGCAGGTGGATCGCAGCCAGTCCTTGATCGTGGCCGCGACGATCGCCGTGGGCTTCCTGAATTGGTTGGCGGTTCGAAACCGCAATACCATCGCCCGCGTCTAGTTCGTATAGATTCGCACGTAGTCGACCAGCATCTCGGACGGAAATGGGGTGGACGAATCAGGGCTCTTGGGCCAAGTCCCGCCGATTGCCAGATTTAAGATGATGAAGTTGCTTTGCCCGGCGTCGAATGGCCAAACTGCGCCGTCATTCAACGGAGTCAGGCTCGAGGGTGTGTAGGTGGCATACACGTTCGAAGCAGCGTCGATGTAATACTGCACGCTTCCCGGGGACCAGATCATGCCGTAGGTATGAAACTGGCCGCCCGCTGTCTGCCCGCTGGGAAAGTTGTACTGAGTGCCGAGTCCAGTGCCGCCGGTGAAACCTGTGCCGTGGACCGATCCTTCATTCCAATCCGGCGAGAGCGCCGCGTTGATGCGCTCCAGCACGTCTTGTTCCCCGCATGCCGGCCAGTTCACGTTTTGGATGTTGTTGCCCAGTAGCCAAGCCGCTGGCCAGAATCCCTGCGCCTCTGGCACCTGAGCGCGAACTTCAAGCCGCCCATACTGAAAGCTGAACAGCCCCTGCGTCTTCAACCGCGCCGAAGTGTAGAACCCTGGCGATGGCTGCTGCGCTTCGATATGCAGATAGCCGTCGGTCCCCACGAACTCGCTGGGACTCGTCGTGCTGCACGGCGACGTAGACGATCCCCAAGCACAGTAGTCCTCTAGTTCATTGTTGCCACAGCAGTCTGTGCCGGTATCGTATGTCCAGACTGTGGGATCAGGCTGTGCCGGAGCGCCGCTGGTGTTCGTGAACTCATCGCTCCAGACCAGCATTCCCGAGGGAATATTGGGCGAGAAGCTCTGGCTCGTAACCGCGCTGGTCATCAGCACAGGGGCGCCCCCTACGGCAATCGCCTTGACGGCGAGATTCGACGCCACCAAAAAAGGCGCCAGGTACTGCGGCGAAGCTGGCGTGGGCGTGCTGCCATCGACGGTGTAGTTGATGACCACGCCCGCGGTGCCGGACAGCGTGACGATCACCGCTCCATTCTGTGCGGCCGTAGTAGAAATGGTCGGCGCCGCAGGCGGACTCTCTCCGCCTCCTCCAAAGATTGTCCCGCTATTCCCTCCGCCGCATCCGCACATCAAAACGCTCGCCAGAAAAACCGCCGTCGGAACGATTGCTTGTGCCCGCATAGGACCACCTTCGCACGAGAACCAAAAAGCACTCTCGCAACTTCCTATTTAACCGCCCGCGAATCCCAGGGTCAACGCCGAGCACCATAAACGCCATGGATGATGGCGAATCTGTTCCGTTCCGGCACGCATCCATGCTGAGCGCTCAAGTGAGAAACGTTAGCCAGCTACGCTTCCACGGCAGATTGTTCTATCTCGAGCAGTGTCTTCTTCCTCTCAATTCCCCACCGATATCCGCCCATGCTGCCGTCCTGGCGAACGACCCGATGGCACGGGATTGCCACCGCAACGGGGTTCGTAGCGCAAGCGCGGGCCACCGCGCGGACAGCGCTCGGCCGTCCAATGCCTTTGGCGACCTGGCTGTAAGACCGCGTCGCCCCGAACGGAATCGATTGCAGATACGCCCACACGCGCCGCTGAAAGGCGGTCGCGCGGATGTCGAGCGGCAACGACGCGTCCAGGTCCTTGCCGCGCATGTGCCGGAGCAACGCGCTCACCCACGACTGCAGCCCGCCCTCATCCGCCTTGCGCGCGGCGAATGGAAATTCGCGCTTCAGTCCCGCCATCAGCTCGCCGTCCGAGCGCGCAAACTGAATGGAACAGATCCCTCGTTCGGTCGCAGCGATCAGCATCCGTCCCAGAGGCGAGTCCGCGCACGTATAGCGAATGGCCGCGGCAATGGCGCCCCGCCGGTACTTGTCGGGCGTCATGCCGAGTTGCGAGGCGGTCTTCTCATAAAGCCGACTGCTGGAACCGTATCCCGCGTCGTACATGGCACGTGTGACCGAATTCCCCGCCTGCAGATTTCGCTTGAGCAGACGCAACCGGCAGGAGTCGGCATACTCGCGCGGCGTAATCCCGAGCACCGCCTTGAACCGCCGCTGCAGATGAAACGGGCTCTGGTGAAATTCCTTGCCCAGCCGATCCAGAGTCAGCGGCTCGTCGAGATGCTGCTCGATAAAGCGGCAAATCGCCTTCACTCCATCAGACTCCGTGTTTACGCTGAATGACTTCGGCCGGCAACGCAGACAAGCCCGGTATCCCGCCTGCTCGGCCTCTTCGGGCCTGACGAAGAATTGAACGTTCTCCCGTCGAGGCCGGCGCGCCGCGCAGGAAGGACGGCAATATACCCCCGTGCTCGAGACCGCGAAGACGAATTCCCCGTCTCGGGCGGCATCACGCGCGAGCACGGCATTCCAACGCTGGTCGTCGGCCGCCTCCGCCGGTTGAATCGTCGGTTTGGATTGACGGGCTGACATTGGCTTCAGGCTTTCCGCTGTGAGTATGGCATTGCTTGTCATAGTAGGGAAAGCATAGGGCGAAGCGTCCGAAGCGGACTATCCGAATCTTGCGCCCAAAGCGAATTGGGCATCGATCCTGATGCCCGCTCCATTTGCGCCCGCCTCTGCAAACGATTACAGTTCCGGAGAGCACTTCTCACTCTCCCATTCGAGGACTAACTGCATGCAAATCAAACGTACGGCGATTCTAGGGGCACTCACTCTCGTCATGCTGGCATCGGCCGTCGCGCAGCAGGCAACGAAGCACGTACTCAGCAGCGACGAAGTGAAGAAAGCGGTCCCGACGGAGTATTTCTTCCGCGGCCAGAAAGCGCCCGTGCAGGTTCGCAACGCCGTGGGATTTCAGCTGGCAGACGGCAAAATGATGTTAGCTGCGTTGGTCGATGCTTCCGGCTATTCCACCGCGATCCAACAGAAATACCAGGGCATGCTTATCACCGAAACGAAGCTCAACATCGGCGGATCAGAAGTCGCCCCAGGACAATATGGCTTCGGCTTCACCGCAGACGGCAAGTTTATCGTGATGGATGTGGCCAATAACGATGTGTTCAGCACTGCGTCGCAGACCGACTCAGCGCTGCAGCATGCTGTCCCGCTGAAACTGGTGGAGGATGGGGCCGGATACAAGCTCTATGCCGGAAAAAAGTGGATTGGAATCAAGGCAGACTAGTAGGACCCAAGACCCTGGGGCCTAAGTTCTAGTGCGCGAGCGGCTGAAACGGCCCCAGCACTGTCGTCATCCCCGCGCGCTTGCGCAACTCGCTCAGGAGGGCGCTGGCGGCATTCTGATAAGTCTTGTTGGGATCCGAAGGATCCGCCCACACCGCGTCGTAAATAATCTGCGCCGCTTCTTTCAGCTCCAGGTGCAACGCCGCTTCGAAAACATCCACCCGCTCCTGCAGGCGCTCGTAGCAGCCCTGACAGATTTCCGCGCTGGCCGGTTCCCCGGAATGGTGCTCCCCAAACTTGCAAACCGCCTCGGGCGCGTTGACCACTCCGGCGTGCGCCTCCATCAGCTGCGACTTGAATTGGCGTAGAAATTCTTCGCGCTCCTGCTCCACAACAGATGTATCCGGAACCGTGTCGACCACAGCCTGCGCCGTTCGGGGCGGAATCTTTGGCACAGCTGGCGACACGCGCTCGTTATGTTTGCAGGTCGGGCATGCATCGAGATCAGCGGGATAGTACAAGTGGCATTTCGCGCACGGTAACCCGTAACCCGTTGGTTTGCGAGGGGCATCCCCCGGAGACCCCGCTCCGGACGCGGCGTCCTTGCGGCGCGCGCTTCCCTCTTTCGCCATGGCCGCTTGCACCACCGCGTTCACGGTGTCTTGCTGGGTTCGGGTTGCGTTCGTCGCCATCGGAATTCTCCCCTATCGCTAGGTTCCTGCCACCCGCTGGGTTCGGGCTTCACCCTAGTGTATGGACTGCCCGCGCCTTCGCCTAAGCACCGTAGTACATCGAGGATATTGGCCAAGCGGTCAAACCGATCCCAGCGGGCCCGTCCGGCTTGCCTTACCGCGAACTCGATTCCTTCATCAGCTTGAGCAGTTCTTCGCGACGCGCTCGGTAGAGCGTACGCTCGGGATCGAGCCGGGACGCCGTCTCCAGTTCCGACAGCGCTTCCTCGTTACGGTCCATGCTCATCAGGCAGGCCGCCAGCGAGTAGTGATTGTCCGCCGAGCCATTCAGCCGCAGCGCCTCACGGAACTCCTTCTCCGCCGCATGCAACTCCTGCTGCTGAAACAGCAGCGTTCCGAGCAAGTGGTGCGCGATGTCAGAATCCGGATTGAGTGAAACCGCCAGCCGCAACTCACGCAAAGCCTCGTCCGGCTTGTTGTCGAGCAGCAGAGCCTGGCCGAGAATGCGGTGCTCGGTAGACCCGGTCGGATTCTGCTGCAGCGCCAGTTTCAGTTCTTCCACCGCGGCGTCATAGTTCTTTTTCGCCATGTAGGCGCTGGCAAGGCACGCATGTCCCTGCTGCCACTCCGGATGCTCTCGGTAAAGCGCGTGCAGTTCCTCAATCGCCGAGTCGAAGTTCCCCTGATCGCAATAGGTATTTCCGAGATTGTTGCGGATGGAGGCCTCGCCGGGTGCGATCCGCTTGGCCTCGCGATATTCCGCCACGGCCTGGGCGAGTTTGCCTTGTTCGTGCAGGATCAGCGCCAGATTGGAATGAGCCTCCCAGAACGCGGGTCTCAGGTGAATCGCTTTCTCGTAAGCAGTAATCGCACCGGGCAGGTTCCCGTTGGCGTGCAGGGCGATGCCCATATCGTAGTACGTGTCGGCGTTATCGCCATCCCGGCCCAGCGACTCAGCGTAGGCATGCACCGCCGGTTGATATTGACCGGTCGAGAACAAGCCAAGGCCGAGGAATTGATACGCCTCTGCATTCTGCGGATCGAGGCTGAGCGCGGTCCGCGCTTCGGCAATCGCGTTCGGGCCATCATCCAAACGATAGAAGAGGTAGGCCAGGGCCCCATGGTTCTCAGGAAGACTGGGCATGATCCGCGTCGCCTCTGCCAACTCGTCATAAGCCTCATCCCATTTTTCCTGCTGGCGGTAGATCGCACCGAGAGCGAAGTGCAGGGCGGAATTCTGTGGGTCAGCGGCCAGGACCTCGCGCATGGCTGCTTCAGCTTCGTGAAAGTGCTGCTGGCGCGCCTCGGCCGCGGCCTTCAACAACCCTTCGGGAATGGGAGCGCCGATCTGCGCAGACAGAGCGTTTCCCGAACTCAGCACGCGCATCAAGTCCTTGTTGGCGCCCACGGACTCCATCTGTCGGAGTTCGTTTTTTGTGGGCAGCGTAGCAAGCCCAGGTTCCACGACCAGACGCGCGAGACGGCTGCTGGGAACTCCGCCCATCAGCCAAGCGGCAAGCTGAGTTGTATCAACAGGTTGAGGGGTGGTTGGCTGGTTCTCGCTGGATTGGGCGACGACGGCGGCCGTCAGACTGAAAAGCAATGAGGATAGTAAAGCCTTGACTCTCACCGGACTCCCCAATACGTGGATTGGCTTGCTGGTGGCGGCTTTTGAGGGGAATGCGAATGGCAATCGCCTTCAGAAACGCCCTTAAGAAACATAGCCCGCCGGGAACCCGCGGGTAAGGTCACGGAGGTAACCCACCGGATGACTTTATTGGCTGTTTTGCATTGGCTGCCGCCTGTAGTTGTGATTGAAATCACAGCTCACCGTGGCGCGGTTCACCGATGATCACGGGGCCGTAGGATAAAACATTGAAAAGGCTTAAAGAAGGCCAGGAGAGTAAGCCGTGGTTTGACTTCCCCCTTGGCGTCCCGTACCCTATATTTTGGTGGTTGTCCTAGAGACCGTTGGAGGTTCTTATGGGTGAGTTCTCACCGTGGCATTGGCTCCTCGTAGCGATTATTGCCCTGCTGTTGTTCGGGCCGAAGAAATTGCCTGAACTCGGAAAAGGGCTGGCCGAGGGCATTCGCAGCTTTAAAGACGGCATGAAGGAACAGCCGCCGGCTCAGGCTTCGACCGATCCGAACAAGAAGACTGAAACCAAGAGCTAACCTGGTCCGCGACTGCCCACGCAGTCGCGACCTTCTGCTGTTCAATTCCTGAATCTCGGCTCCGCTCCTTATGTCCTTGCTTAGTAGTTCCCGGTTTTGAGGGTATACCCGGCTCTGAATTGCACCCGAATTCCCAAAGTTCTCAAATGTGGAGGTAGGTCGTCGTGCGTAGATCTCAATTATTCACTCTCATTGCGGTCTTCGGACTGTCATCGGCCGTGCTCGCCGACCAGGTCACGCTGAAAAACGGGGACCGGTTCACCGGTAAAGTCGTGAAGTCCGACGGCAAGACGCTGGTGCTGCACACTGATGCCGCCGGGGACATCACGATCCAGTTTGCCGCGATTCAGGACATCAAGACTGACCAGGAGTTGCACGTCAGCCTGAAGGGCGGAAAAACAGCTGTCGGCCCGGTCACCACCACCGACGGCAAGATTGAGATTGCCACTAAGACCACGGGGACCGTGGAAGCGCCCAAAGAAGACGTCACGCTCATCCGCAACGATGCCGAGCAATTAGCCTACGACAAGTCGCTGCACCCCGGACTGGCGCACGGTTGGAACGGCGGAGCCAACGTGGGCTTCTCCATCGCGCGGGGAAACAGCGAGACCGAGAACCTTGCCCTAGCCCTGAACGCCGTCCATCCCACGCTGAACGACAAGATCATGCTTTACGTGAGTTCGATCGATACGCAGAACAATCTCGCCACTCCCAGTACGGTTGCCAACCTTGTACAAGGCGGATTCCGCTACGATCGCAACCTGAATGCCAAGCTTTTCGTTTTTGGTGCCGCCGACTTCACCAGCAACGCCCTGCAGTTCCTGGACCTGCGCCAAGTGTACTCGGGCGGCTTCGGCCTTCACGCCATAGCCTCTGACACCACGACATTCGACTTCCTGGGCGGCGTCAACTATACCCACGAAACCTATTCCAATGGCACCGAGATTCCACCGACTCCGCCTTCGACCGCGCCCACCGGAGTATTTCAGTCTTATGGGAAGACCAACAGATTCGTTGCTCTCACCCTCGGCGAGGAACTGGACCACAAATTCGGCAAAAGCACCGTTCTGACGGAGAATTCCTACTTCTACCCCAACCTGCAGCAGACGGGCGAGTACCGCTGGACGCTCAACGTGGGCACCGTAACCAAGATCAGCAAGTGGCTGGGCTGGCAGAATCAATTTGGCGACATCTACGTCTCCAACCCGCCGACCAGCGCGAAGAAGAACGACGTAATTTTCACGACAGGCCTGAACATCGCCTTCGCGCACTAAATCGTAGCGTCGGGCAGGATCGTACCGCTGGCATCCTGCCGGCTGTCCCGAGGGCGCCTCGCCCTCGGGAGTCATCCACTACTCGAATTCCACGTACAAGAAAAACCGCCCAAAACAGGGCGGCTTTTCAATCATCAATTAAAAATCATCCATCATCAATTCTCGCTCTCAGTCGATCCCGTGAATCCTCATGCTCACCAACTGATCGATGCTGAGGTCATGAATTCCCCGCGAGCGCATGTCGCTGATGTACTCCGGCGTCACGTTGTGAATGCGCATGGCAATGAGTTCGTCTGGATCGGGATGCGCGTATCCCATGCTCTGCAACTTCTGAATAAACTCCGGCGAAACTCCGTGAATGCGAAACGCGATCAGCTTCTCGAGATCGATGTGATCGTAGCCGCGCTGCTTGAGTTCCGCCATCCACTCTGGCGTCGCGCCGTGGATTCGCATGGCAATCAACGTATCCTCATCCGGGGAATACCCACCCTGATGCAGGCTGCGGACCATCTCTGGGCTCACGCCGTGAATGCGGAAAGCGACCAGTTTATCGGCGTCTGAGATCTTCAATCCTTCAGCCCGCAGCGCCTCGATGAAGGCTGAATCGACGCGGAAGATGCGGAACGCGATCAGTTTGTCGGCGTCGAGACCGCTGAGATGCTCGTTCTTCATCTGCTTCGCGAATTCCAGGCTCACATCCTGGACCGCCATCGCGAACTGCTTCTCATCGTCCACCGAAAAGCCAAGCGAGTGCATCTCCCGCGGATAATTCGGATCCGGCTGAAAGTGAAACAATCCTGCACCTTCGCCGTTATTGAGAAAGCCTTCGCACTCGATCTTCCCCGCGTCGCGCGTGATGGTGAAGTGCACGTCCTGACGTCCGGGTTTGGAAAAGTCCACGCCCAGAAACGCACCCGCCGACCAGTCCGACTGGTGGCTCGATGTCCCGCCGTGATGGTGCTCGATCAGCGAGAACTCGACCTTGCCGGCCGCTTCGGATTTGCTGATGGTCCAGTCGCCGCTGCGCACTTCCGCCGCTCGATTCTTGACGACGAACAGCACAACGCAACACGCGAAAACCATATAGGCGAGGGTTCGGCGCATTCTCATAAGTCATCTCCTTAGATGTGATGTGGCCCAACTGCTCATGTGGCGACGGCCGCCTCGGCCGTCCAAGCGTGGCGAAGCCCCGCGCATTCACCACAACTGCGTTTAGAGGTCGGCCTTTGAATCCAGAATTCCCAGTTGTCGAAGCTGTATCAGTTTCTGCAGGGTCAGATCTTTGAAGCCATGCGCTTTCGCCCGCTCGATAAACTCGGGCGTCACGTCCTGCACCTTGGCGCCGATGATGTCGCTGATGTCGAGTTTGAATCCCGCCGATTGCAGGGCCTTGATGTATTCGGGCGTGACATCTTGCACCCGCATCCCAATGAGTTCGCTTGCCGACGGCTTGAAACCGAGAGCCTGGATACCGCGCACGTACTCAGGCGTCACGTCCTGCACCTTCATACCGATCACATCATCCGTCCGAAGCTCAAGCCCCAGTTCGTGCATCGCCTTCAGGTACGCGGGCATAACATCCTGCACCTTCAGACCGATCACTTGATTTGCTGTTACCACGAGGCCGGCAGCACGAATCTCACGAACGTATTCGGGAGTTACACCCTGCACCTTCATCCCGATCAGAGTGTTCACGTCGGGCTGCAGACCGGCTTCCTTCATAGCGCGATAATAGGCGCCGTCCGCGCCCTGGACCTTGAGACCGATGAGTTGATTCTGATCGGGATTGAGGCCCGCGTCGCGCAGTCCCTTCACATATTCTGGAGAGATGTCCTGCACTCGCATCGCGACCAAAGTCTCCGCGTCAGGATGCAAGCCCTGATCATGGAGCTCTTTGACGTATTCCGGCGTGACGTCTTGCGTCTTGAGCGCAATCAACTGGTCGACCGTCAGATCGGTGAGCCCTGCGGCCTTCATTTCGTCGATGTAAGACGAAGCCGTTGAACTGGCTGCTGTCTGCCCGCTGCTTTGCGGATGAGCCTCCGAAGGCTTTGCGGCGGCGGAGCTGCGAGGAGTCGCCGGCGAGGAACCGCTCGCAGGCTGAGCCGATGCTTGCCAGATCGCGTTCACAGACGGCGGATGCGCGATCCCCCGCAGAGCATTTCCAGCAACGAGTGCCGCGGTCAGGCAGAGGATACTGCCCGTTAGTCCGATGCCGCGCATTCCTGCGCCCAGCGTCTTCAGTCCGAGGACACGCACGATGCGCTCGGTCAGCGGGCCTCGGTTCGCGGCCATGGCAAAGACGGGAGCGCTGCGCCATTCTTCCATTAGCGTAAGAGCGCGTGCATACTCGACCGCATTGCCGCAGAGCTCCACTGCCATGTCATCGCAGCAGTGCTCGCGTTCCGCCCGAATTCGCTTGTTCAACCACCACACCGCGGGATGGTAGAAAAGGAGCGTTTCGACGCACACCTGGAACACATTGACAAAAGGATCGAAGCGCTGGATGTGAGCCAGTTCGTGGGCGATGACCACCTGAAGCTGCTCTTCTGAAAGGCCGGTTAGAGCCGTCACGGGCAAGAACACAACGGGACGAAACCATCCGATCACCGCAGGCGCTTGCAGCCATTTGCACTCGCAGTAGGCAATAGCGCGATTCAACCCCAGTTGGTCCTGCAGCGTGTAGCAGATCTCGAGCACACGAGGACTCACCACACTCGACTGTCTGCGGCGTTCCCGCTCGAGCAGCAAAAATCCGCCTGCAGAACGCAGGCTGAAGAACGCAACGCCGAGAAGCCAGGCCTCGACCAGCCACGGCAGGGCGTCGAGCGAAGGTGCGACAGAGGATCGTATGGAAGAAGACCGATGGGTCGAGCCACTCGCCGCGTCTCTGTCCCTCGCTGTTGGTTGGGCCGCGGCGAGCGGCGACGACTTCGCGGTGTCTGCCACACCGGAATGCTGCTGCGAATACACAAAGAAAGTCGCCAGCGGAGCCAGCAGCATGAGCACAAGCGCGCCCACTCCCAGCAGGTAGCGCGTCGATGCGCGACGGCACAGAGCCATCGCAGCCGCCGCTAGAGCCGCGAGCGCAGTTCCCTGCCATAGAAAATGCAAGAGCGCCCAACCTAGCGCCTGCATTGCGCTCGGGGAGAGCCAATTCATCAGAGTGTTCACTTGCGGCTCCTTTCGTATTCGTCCAGCAGACGGCGCAGCTCTTCAATCTCTTGCGGCGAAGACTTGCTGCCGGCGAGCGCGTGCATCATGAGTTGGCTCGCCGAACCCTCGAAGACCCTCTGCAACATGTCCCCCGCAAGCTGGCGCTTGGTCTGCTCGGCGGGGAGGCATGCTTCATAGACGTGCGCGCGCTGGGTTTCGTTTCGCTTCACGGTGCCTTTTGTGGTCATAATTTGCAAAAGCTTCAGTACCGTGGTGTAGCCGAGTTCCTTTTTCTCGCTGAGAGATTCATGCACTTCGCGAACCGTCGAAGGCCCGCGGGTCCAAAGCACGCGCAGAATTTCGAGCTCCGAAGCGGTCGGTTTGTGCGGAGTCTGCTTCATGGACCGGAACATACTACGAAGACATTCGTAGTGTCAACGAAAACCTTCGTAGACAACGAAAAAAGTATAGTCGGTTTTTGCTATTGCGTCGCTACCCGGGTCTGCTACCTTATGCTCCCATCTGGGGAATCTGACCTGAATTCAAGAATAGTGAAGGAAAAGGGGTTCAACATGAGCATTCGAAAAGCAGCCAGTGTATCGATCACCATCTGCGTGTTCGCAGCCCTGCTGTTCGCTGGCAGCGATGCCGGCAAGTCCGTGTCGGTGAACGGCTACGTTCTCGATTCGGCGTGCGCCTTTACCAAGGGTCTGCAGAAGCCCATCAGCGCACAGTGCGCCCAGGCTTGCGCGAAAGCGGGATCGCCGCTGGTGATTCTGGCCGACAACGGAACGATCTATTGGCCGATCGCTGATACAACGCCCTCCGCGGGTCAGAATGAGAAGCTGATGCCTTTCGCGGGACAGAGAGTCACCGCCAGCGGGAAGGTGTACGCGCGTGGAGGGTCATCCGCGATCGTGATCGAGAAGATCGCGGCAGAAACAGCGAAGTAGGGCGATCCGAAGCACACATCGCGGCTTCACATCACCCTCCCCCGAGCGACTCGGGCAGTTCCGCCAGCCGCGTCCCCAGCGACGGACGAATGCGTCCGTCGCCACGTGTACATCTCCGCTAACCAAGGCTTGGCAAGCACGTCTACTACCGGGTAGAGTACTGTCGTCTCATTTCCCGGGTCTAAGTCCCACACAACAGGAGTCCTCATGCGTCACGCAGCGATCGTGCTGGCGGCAGTTTCGTGCCTGAGTGTTTTCTCTCTCTCGCAAACGGCCGACGAACTCGTCAACAAGAACATTCAGGCCAAAGGCGGAATCGACAAGATCAAGGCCATCCATTCGGTACGCATCACGGGCAAACTCAGCGGGGGCGGTGGTTTCACCGCGGTCACGATACAGGAGAACCAGCGTCCGAACCTGGTGCGCGAGACCTTCACGTTGCAAGGCATGACTGCCGTGTCGGCGTACGACGGCACCACCGGCTGGCAGATCCAGCCCTTTGGCGGACATAAAGATCCCGAGTTCATGGGCGAGGACGACTTGAAGGACCTGCTGCTCGACGCCGATTTCGACAGCCCGCTCGTTGACTACAAGGAAAAGGGCAACACCGTGGAGTTTCTTGGACATGATGTAGTCGACGGCGATGATGCCCTGCGCCTGAAAGTCACGCTCAAAGATGGCGACATCATCTATTACTACCTTGACCCGGATACCTTCCTGGAAATTCGCAAGGAAGTTCAGGAATTCATCCGCGGCTCGGTGCGCGAGAGCGTGACGGAGATGGGATCGTACAAGCCCGTATCGGGCGTGATGTATCCATTCTCCATTTCGCAGGGGTCCAAGGCGAATCCCGCGGCGCAGACCACGACCGTTGAAAAGATTGAAGTGAATGTAAATATTAATCCCGCGGACTTTGCGGTTCCCGCGTCGCTGAAGCCTGAAGAGAAGAAGTCCGGGATGGTCGGGATTCATTGATTCTCCCGGACAACGATTCGGTTGGATGAAGACGACAACCGAGAGAAGAGCAGAGTCGTGCACTGCTGTAGGCGAAATCTTGAACCGCGACGAGGAAACGAATCGATGAATACGAGACGCTATCATTTTTTCCTTCTGACGAAGTTGAGCATGTTCCTTTGGGTTGTCTCTTTCATGCTTCCAGCCGACACGGCCTACTCCCAGACGGGTTACAAGTTCGACGCGGCCACGGTGTCGGGGCTTCCGGCGCGCAACATTGGCTCGGCGACAATGAGTGGACGCGTCGCTGCGGTGGACGCCATCGAGCAGGACGGCCGCATTACCGTCTACGTGGGAGCTGCCAGCGGTGGTGTGTGGAAATCGGTGAACGGCGGCACGACTTACAAATCTGTCTTCGACCGCGAAAGCGTGCAATCGATCGGTGCGGTAGCCATTGACCCCTCGAACCCGAAGACGGTTTGGGTAGGCAGCGGTGAGGCATGGATGCGCAACAGCGTGTCGGTCGGCGATGGCGTGTACAAGTCCACCGACAGCGGGGAGAACTGGACGAACGTTGGCCTGAAGGACAGCGAGCACATCGCGAAGATTCTGGTCGATCCCGCTGATGGAAACAATGTGCTGGTCTGTGCAGCAGGACATCTTTGGGACGACAACGACGAACGTGGAGTCTACAAGACCGCCGACGGCGGCAAGACGTGGAAAAAAGTTCTGGCCGGCGCGAATGCATCGAGCGGGTGCGGCCTCATGGCCATGAGCCGCCAGGAGCCAAAGACGATCTACGCGTCGATGTGGGATTTCCGGCGTCAGGGCTGGACGTTTCGCTCAGGGAACGTGCCCACCTCGGGCAGCGGGTTGTTCAAGTCGACCGACGGCGGCGATCACTGGACCGAACTCAACGACAGCAACGCGAAAGGACTGCCCGCGAAACCGTGGGGCCGGGTTGCCATCGCGGTCGCGCCGTCAAAGCCGCAGGTGGTCTATGCGAACGTCGAAGCGGAAAAAGGAAGAGGACTGTACCGTTCTGACGATGGTGGTGCGAACTGGAAGAAACTCGATGCCAGCAATTACATGGTGTGGCGCCCGTTTTACTTCGGCAACCTGATTGTCGATCCCAAGGACGAAAACAAAATCTTTAAACCAGATCTCATCCTGCTGTACAGCACCGACGGCGGCAAAACGTTCAACGTGGTTTCGGGCGGAGCGCACGGTGACTTTCACGATGTGTGGATCAATCCCAAGAATCCGAACGTGGTGATTGCCGGCGACGATGGCGGCCTGTGGCGCAGCGAGGACGGCGGCAACCGCTGGAAGCACCAGATGAACCTGCCGATTTCGCAGTTCTACCACGTGAGCACCGACAGTTCCGATCCCTATCACGTCTACGGCGGTCTGCAGGACAACAGTTCGTGGGTGGGGGATTCGTCGTATCCGGGAGGCGTCGCGAATTCGCGATGGGAAAACATGTTTGGGGGAGACGGCTTCTGGATGTTCGAAGACCCCTCGGACCCCAACTACATTTATGCGGAAGCGCAGGGCGGAGAAATCGGCCGCGTGAATCGCTACACGCATGAAATACGCGGGCTCAAGCCCCTTCCCAACTACGGCGAGAAGAAACTGCGCTTCAATTGGAACACGCCGATTCACATGAGCCCCAATGAGAAAGGGACGATTTACATCGGGGCGCAGTTCCTGTTCCGCTCGCGCGATCACGGGCAGTCATGGGACCGCATTTCGCCCGACCTCACTACCAACGATCCCGAAAAGCAAAAGCAAGAAGAATCCGGCGGCGTGACCGTCGACAACTCTTCGGCTGAAATGCACACTACGATTTATTCGATCTCTGAATCCCCGAAAAACGGTCAGATCATTTGGGTTGGGACGGACGACGGCAACGTGCAGATCACGCGAGATGGCGGCAAGACGTGGACCAACGTGGTGGGCAATGTTAGCGGGCTCGGGAAGAATTCATGGGTCTCGACGATTGAGGCCGGCCGGTTCGACGAAGCCACTGCCTATGCGACCTTCGATCGCCACACCTTCGGCGACATGAAGCCTTACGTCTACAAGACCACCGACTACGGCAAGACGTGGACAGCACTCCCGGCGCAGGAGAGCGGAGCGCGCGGGTATGCCCACGTGATCAAGGAAGATTCGGTGGACGCGAATCTGCTGTTCCTGGGCACAGAGTTGGGGCTTTGGATCTCGGTGGACGGCGGCCAGCACTGGGCGCAGTACAAGGGGAGCAACTTCCCTGCCGTGGCGGTGGACGACATCGCCGTACAGGCGCGCGAGAGCGATCTGGTGCTGGCCACGCACGGCCGCGGCATCTGGATCATCGACGACATTTCGGCTCTGCGGGCGTTGACGCCGGACCTGATGTCGAAGGAAGCTGCGCTGATTCCGAATAAAGCTGTGCAGTACTTCGACGCGTTCGGCGGTTGGGCAGAAGGAGATGAGACCTTCACCGGACGGAACCGTCCTGGAGAGGCGCAGATTACGTACTACCAGAGAGGGCGGCACATCTTTGGCGATCTGAAGATCGAGATTCTCGATCAGAACGGCAAGCAGGTCGACACCGTGGCGGGCAGCAAGCACCGGGGCCTGAACCGCGCTAATTGGTCGATGCGCGTAAAAGCGCCGGCGGTTCCACCGGCCGCGACGGCGTTGTTTGAAGCCGCGCAAGGCCCGCGCGTGCTGCCGGGCACTTACACGGTGAAGATGACCAAGGGCGACAACGTGTACACCGAGCAGTTGAACGTGGTCCTGGATCCGCGGGCGAAATATTCGCTAGAAGACCGCAAGGCACAGTTCGATTTGACGATGAAGGTCTATACCACCATCGAGCATATGACATACGCGGTAGAAGCGATCGAAGGGGTTCGCAACGGGGCCAATGAAAGGGCTGCGAAGCTGCCGGAAAAGAATCCGTTGCGAAAGCAACTGCAGGATCTGGCAGCCAGTTGCGATGAACTGCGGGGCAAAATCGTAGCTACGAAAGAAGGTGGAATGATCACGGGAGAAGAGCGCATCCGCGAACTTCTGGGACAGTTGTATGGCACCGTGAATGGCTATGAGGGCCGTCCGTCGGACTATCAGGCAGCGCGCGCGGATTCTCTGGCGCACGAACTGGAAGACGTGATCGGCGATTTCCAGAAGCTGACGCAGAAAGAGCTTCCCAGCATCAATGTGGGATTGAAGAAGCAGAAAGCGGATGCGATTTCTGTGCTGACCGAGGCTGACTGGCGGAAAAAGCGTGATGCTGAGGGCAGTTCGGGAGCCGGGCCGGGCATGTTGGCGCGGGAGCGGCTCGCGCGGGAAATGGACTGAAGTCAAAATCCCCCGCTTTTTCTGATCTTCGAACAAATTGGCGTCTCACTCTTCGGGTGAGACGCCAATCGTTTTTCGGACCAATCCCGGCATTTCTCGGGCATACATCTGCTCAAGATCGAAAAGTTGGCCTGTCCCGATTTGATTCCGGACGTGGGTGCGAGTATGGTGGTCTGTCTCAACAAGCTAGCTGAGAAATCTCAGGAGATTCCCCATGCTGAAACGATTTACTGTCTGCATTTTTCTGTTTGCCGGTTTGGTAACCCTGACCTTCGCCGCGGATGAGAATCAGAATGTTTGCAAGGGCGATCCCGACAAATGGCAACAGCTTTTCAATGGCAAAGACTTGACCGGATGGAAGCATGTTGGCCCGGGCAATGACACTGTGGAGGACGGGCTGATCCACACTCACGGCGGCATGGGCCTGCTCTACTGGACCGGCGGGAAGATCGGGAATTGCCAGATCCACGTCGTCTACAAGATGCGCGACGAGAACGACAACTCAGGCGTGTTTATCCGCATTCCCGTCGAACCTCGCGAAGAATGGATGCCGGTGCACTACGGCTTCGAGGTGCAGATCGACAATCATCCCGAGGCGTCGCAGGAGGATGAATATCATTCCACGGGCATGCTGTATTCACTGACCAAACCGCTGGCGAAGGCGTGGAAACCCGGACCGGAGTGGAACACGATGGACATCACTCTGGATGGGTCGCGCACGATTGTCGTGCTCAACGGAGTAAAAGTCACGGATTATAAAGATGGAGATCCGGTTCCCGACCGGAAGTTCGATTTCGAACCGCAGCGTGGTCCGCGGCCTGATTTCGGTTACATGGGACTGCAAAATCACAGCGACAACGACATCGTGTTTTTCAAAGAAGTGGCGATTAAGCCGCTGAAGAAGTAGCGGGATCTGCTGGACCAGGTCGCAGTCAAATCATTTGGAGGGATTCGCATGAAACGTATTCTTTCGCGACGCGCATTCTTGCAAGGCAGTGCGGCCACCGCGGGTGGCCTACTGGCAGCGAAGACTGTTTTTCTCAACGCTCAACCATTCCCGCGAGCCGTGGCCCCGAGCGATCGCGTCCGCTTTGGCATGATCGGGATCGGGATGCAGGGGTCAGGCCTCCTCGGCGGGGCAATTACGATTCCTGGCGTGGAGTGCGTTGCTGCCGCCGACTTGTATGACGGGAGGCATACCCTGGCAAAGGAAATCACCGGCAACACGAGTTTGCCGACTACGCGTCACTACCAGGAGCTGCTAGACCGCAAGGACATCGACTGCATTGTGGCCGCAGTGCCGGACCACTGGCACCGGCGCGTGGTGGTCGACGCCTGCAACGCCGGCAAGGATATCTATTGCGAGAAGCCGATGTCGCACAATGTGGCCGACGGACTGGCGATGGTCGACGCTGCCCAGAAGAACAATCGCATTGTGCAGATTGGCTCTCAGCGCGTCAGTTCAGAGCTGTGCGCCAAGGCAAATGAACTCTACAAGGGCGGCGCGATCGGCGATATCGAGATGGTGGAACTGACACTGGGACGAAATGATCCAACCGGCGCGTGGGAATATCCGCCTCCGCCGGATCTTTCCACGCAAACCCTGGACTGGGATACGTGGCTCAATGATGCTCCCAAGATTCCGTTCAACAGCCTTCACTTCGCGCGCTGGCGCTGCTGGCGTGCTTACGGCACCGGCGTAGCCGGAGATTTGATGGTCCATCTCATCAGCGGAATGCTCGTGACCCTGGGATGGAATGAAATCCCGAAGTCGGCGACGGCGATGGGCGGCATCTTCCGCTTCAAAGACGGACGCGACATGCCCGATTTCCACACCGTCCTCTTCGATTATCACGGCATCCCGGTTTATGTGCGCCTGGACCTGGGCTGCGAAACGCCGGAACTGGCGCGTTTTATGGGGCCGAAGGGTCTTCTCGATGCCACCGAGTTCGACTTGCGCCACTCTTCGCAGTCGGGCGTGGACACCGATCCCAGCTACTACAGCTTCAGCTTCCCGGCGAAGTTGAGGGAGCAATATGTGAAGGAGTGGCACGCTGAGCATGATCCGCAACTCGGCAAAGAACCCGTCCACGAAGACATCGTGTACAGAGGGCACGACTGGGACGATGTGCGTCCGCATTTGAATGTCTTCTTCCAGTCGGTGAAGTCGCGCAAGTCGGTCACGGAGGATGCGGTCTTCGGCAACAGCGCCGCCATCGCCTGCCACATGGCGAACGAATCGTATTTCCGCCAGAAGGCGGTCACGTGGGATGCGGGTTCGAAAACCATCAAGTCTTAGCACGCGGAGAAACGTACGCGGAGGGAAGCATGCGTCGTAATCCTTTCACCGGGCAGAACCGGAAGATCATTCCGGTTCTGCTCGGCTTTGTTTTACTCAGTGTTTTCGCAGTCGCGCAAGATATCGGCTCGGGGTCTTTAACCGGCCCTATCGTTGGGTATATGATTTTCTAAAGCATCTCCGCTCACAACTCCACGCGTACTCCACGATTAGGGAGCATAGGAATGGCTACCATTCGTCTCACAGTTAACGGAAAAGCTTATACCGTTGAAGCCGACCCCCAAACCAGCCTGCTGAGCGCATTGCGCGAGCAACTCGATTTGACCGGAAGCAAGTACGGCTGCGGCGAAGGCCGATGTGGCGCCTGCACCGTCTTAATCGACGGAAAAGCACAGCGGTCGTGCGTCACTAAGATCGTCGCCGTTTCCTCGAAGCAGATTACAACCATTGAAGGACTTGCCAGCGGCGATCAATTGCACCCCGTCCAGGAAGCATTCCTCGAAGCTGAAGCGATGCAGTGTGGATACTGCACGTCAGGAATGATTATGTCGGCGGTTGCCTTGCTGCAGCGCAATCCGTCGCCGAACCAGAGCGAGATCGTCAATTTCATGGATGGCAACGTTTGCCGGTGCGGAACATATCCGCGGATCGTGAGTGCCGTTCAGAAGGCGGCAAAGTCTGGGACGGCATCCTCTGCCGCGAAGGGAGCGAGCCGATGAACGCGAAAACTCACGCGCACCTTCTATGGGAGCCCGAACGCTACGAACTCAGCGCGGCGGCTCCGTACTACTTCGATCTGGACCGGCGGGAGTTCTTCAAGTTTCTCGGCGCAGGGCTTCTGGTGGTTTCGGTTCTGAAGCCAGCCATGATCGCGCAGGAATCAGGCGGCGCAAAGCACCGCGGCGATTCCCTGCCCAAAGAAATTGATGCGTGGCTTCACATCGGTGAAGACGGCAAAGTCACCGTCTACACGGGGAAGGCCGAGATGGGCCAGAACATCCGCACCTCTCTGAGCCAGGCGGCTTCGGAAGAACTTCATGTGCCGATCGAAAAGATTGAGATGGTGATGGGCGACACCCAGCTCACGCCGTTTGACATGGGCACGTTCGGGAGCCGCACGACTCCCACGATGAACCTGCAGCTGCGCAAGGTGGCGGCGGCGGCGCGCGAGATTCTGATCGGCCTGGCAGCGGCGCAATGGCAGACGGATCGCCAGCACCTGGTCGCTGCCGACGGAAAGATCACGGATCCCGAACACAAGCGATCCGTGGAATACGCGGCGCTGACAAAGGGTCAGCAACTGACCCAGACCGTTACCGCCGAGACTCCTCTGATTCCGGCGGCGAACTGGAAGGTCGCGGGCCAATCTGCAATGAAGGTGGATGGACGCGACTTTGTCACGGGCAAGCACCGTTATCCTTCGGATCAGAAGCTGCCGGACATGCTCTACGGCAAAGTTGTACGGCCAACATCCTTTAACGCGACGTTGCTTTCGGTAGATACACAGAAGGCCGAGCAGATGGGCGCGACCGTCGTCCATGATGGCAACTTTGTCGGCGTTGCCGCTGCGAGCACCGCGGCAGCCGCGGGGGCACTTGCCGCTATTCATGCGGAGTGGAAGTCCGAGCCGCAGCCTTCGAATAAAGAACTGTTCGACTATCTAAGGAAGAACACGGTCGAGGGCAAGGACCCAACTGGCGATGGCGATCGTTTCGACGTGGGCAGCGTAGATCAGGCTCTTGGCTCAGCCGATCACCGCCTGCAGCAGACTTATACCGTGGCGTACATCGCGCACACTCCGCTCGAACCCCGGGCTGCGCTGGCGAAGTGGGATGGCGACCAACTCACTGTGTGGACCGGAACGCAGCGGCCCTTCGGCGTCCGCGGGCAACTCGCCGAGGCGTTCCGCATTCCCGAAGACCAGGTGCGCGTATTGATGCCAGACACAGGATCCGGCTATGGCGGCAAGCACACCGGCGAAACGGCAATCGAAGCGGCGCGGTTGGCGCGCGCAGCCAAGCGACCAGTGAAGGTTGTGTGGACGCGGGAAGAGGAGTTCACGTGGGCGTACTTTCGTCCCGCGGGCGTGATTGACGTGACCAGCGGCGTCCGCAATGACGGAACGATTACCGCATGGGAGTTTCACAACTACAACTCCGGCTCAGCCGGAATTCGCACGTATTACGAGATCCCGAACCAGCGCATCGTTTTTCACGCGGTCAATTCACCGTTGCGGCAGGGATCGTACCGGGCTCTGGCGGCCACCGCGAACCATTTCGCCCGCGAGTCGCACATGGACGAAGCGGGCCACGCGGTGAAGATGGATCCGCTTGAATTCCGCCTCAAGAACTTGAAAGATGAAAGGCTCCGCGCGGTGTTCGAGGCAGCGGCGAAACAATTTGGTTGGGGGAAAAGCAAGACCTCCGGCCAGGGATTTGGCATGGGTGGCGGATACGAGAAGCTGGGCAATATCGCGACCTTCGCCGAGGTCAACGTCGATCGCAAATCGGGCGACGTCAAAGTCGTCCGAGTAGTCTCTGCCTTCGAGTGCGGTGCGATCGTCAACCCCGACGGGCTCCGCAACCAAATCGAAGGGTCGAACATTCAGGGATTAGGTGGCGCACTTTTCGAAGCGATCGAATTCGACAATGGAAAAATTCTGAACGGGCGGATGTCGGAATATCGCGTGCCGAGGTTCAGCGATGTTCCTTCGCTGGAGACTGTCCTGCTTGACCGCAAGGATATTCCATCGGTGGGCGCGGGCGAGTGCCCGATGATCGGGCTGGCGCCCGCAATCGCCAATGCGATCTTCGACGCAGTCGGCGTACGGTTACGCTCGCTGCCGTTGGTTCCAGACGGCTTGAAGACCAGCTGAGCACCACTACTTCGCTTTGACGTGGCTGTCCTTGACGGGAACATCAGTCCCACTTAGCATGACGAATCGATTCGTGCACTGGAGCTAATCATGAGTGATTCCTCGCAGATCAATCGTCGGGCATTCCTGGGCAAGTCCGCCGCAGTCATCGCCGGCGGAGTCGTTCTGCCACGCACCGCTTTGTCCTACGAAAACATTGTCGGCGCCAACGACCGGATTTCCCTCGGGCACATCGGTAATGGAAGCCGTGGCGGGGATCTCGACCTGATCGCCTCCAAGTTGAAGGACAGTCATCACGTGGAGATGACCGTGGTCTGCGATCTGTGGAATGGGAACCGCGACAAAGCCACCGCCACGAATGCGGGATACTACGGCCGAACTCCACGGGCCGTCCAGCACGCTGAAGAACTGCTCGCGATGAAGGACGTCGACGGGATATTGATCTCCACTCCTGAGCACTCGCACTCGCCCCTTTTGAAGATGGCCGTCGAGGCAGGCAAAGACACCTATGTCGAAAAGCCCATGGGAAACGTGCTGAGCGAAACCAAAGCAGCGCGCGACGCCGTGGTGCGGTCCAAGAGCATCGTGCAGGTCGGCACCCAGCATCGCAGCGAGCCCTATCCTCAGGCCGCACAAAAAGTGGCGCGAAGTGGGGCGCTCGGAGACGTGAGCAAGGTTGAAGTGGTGTGGAACTATCACGGTCCGCGATGGCGGGGCCGTCCGGAAGTGAAGCAAATTCGCGAACAGGACACCGACTGGAGCAAGTGGCTGCTGACCAAGCCTGCGCGCCCGTTTGATCCCCAAATGTATTTTGAGTTCCGTCTTTACAAGGAATTCTCCAGCGGCATTCCCGATCAGTGGATGAGCCACGGCATCGACCTGGTGCACTGGTTCATGGACGACCATTTCCCTAAGTCTGCCGTGTCTCACGGAGGAGTGTTCGCCTGGCACGATGGACGCGAAACGGCTGACACGTTTCAGACATTGCTCGAATACCCGAAGGGCTTCCTGGTCAGCTATTCGACCAGCTTCGGCAATGACGCGCCCAGTTTCACGCGCTACATGGGGAAGAAAGCGAGTCTGATCAATCACGGCGGCGAAGGCAGCCCGCGCTATCAGGTCATCGAAGAGAAAGGGACGCATGAGGACGACGCTGACATCGACGAGAAGAGAAAATCCCACTTTGTGCAACTGCCGGGAGAGACGAAGCTCCCACCACTGGGGATTGACGACCTGTCCACGGAGCACATGGCGAACTGGTTCGAGTGCATCCGTTCGCGCCAGCAGCCTCACGCTACGGTGCATGATGGGTTCGCGCACTCCGTCGCGTGCATGATGGCGGCTGAATCGTACTGGACCGGGAAGAAAGTCTACTGGGATGCGGCGACCGAAACGATCACCGACAGCATGCCGGCCTAAGCTCTACTGTCCGCATGCCCGGGCGTTTCCCAGGCATTGCCCTACCACCCGCGCGTAATCGGCGACAGCGATTTCGGGGTCGTCGATGTCCGGGTGCCACATTTTTTCCCATTCGAAACAGTAGAAGCCCTTGTATCCCATCGAGCGCAGCGCCTCGATCTGGCGCTGGATGGGGACATTGCCTCGCCCCGTCAACACATACTTGCGATCTTCTCCGCTACCTATGGAATCCTTGAGGTGGGTGTGACGGATCCAAGAGCCTAGTTGGTGAACCGTAAACTCCGGTTCCTCGTTCGAAGTAGCAAAGGTATGATGCGCGTCCCACAACAGACCGACGTGTTCAGAATCGGCCGACTGCAGAACGCTCTTCAAGGTTGCGGAAGCCGTGAAATGGTCGTGAGATTCGATAATGACGGTCACCTGCTGCGGGCCTGCGTATTTGCCCAGTTCGCGCAAGCCGGCGGCGACTCGCGCCCTGGTCTCATCGCTGGGCACAGGACTCTTGTCAGATTCCGCCTTGCCCCCAAAGACGCGCACGTAAGGGGCTCCGAGGGCGGCTGCCAGATCGATGAAGCGGCGCGCGTCTGCCAATTCCTTCGCGCGCTTCGTCGGATCTTCGACATACATCTGCGCGGAGCTGCTCACGCACGCAATCTTCAGCTTGCTGGCCAGAATTTCCTGCTTGGTCTGCTCGATGCGGTCGGCAGCGAAGAGCGGGAGCGCGGGCAAATCCAGCTTTCCTTCGATACCGCGCAGTTCGATGGCGGAGAATCCGTGCAGCGCAGCAAAATCCAGGATCTTCTTCCATTCCCATGAGGGACAAGCCAGGGTTGAGAATGCCAGCGGGATCTTGCTTGCTTTCGTTTCAGAGGTCTTCGTCTGAGCTGCGACTAACGGCGTCAGCGCCGCCGCTGACAGCATCTTCAGGAATTGACGTCGGTTGTTCATGTGGCCTCTCTCCCTCGTTCGCAGACATTCTACGTTACCCAACGCGTCAACCTTGAGAGCCTGAACAATTCAAAGGAATCGCGCTGGCCGCCGGAATCGTCGCAATCTCAAGGCGAAGGCGGCGATCACGCTTGCTCGGCAGCTTCAAACTGCATCTAAATCTTTATCGCCCGGGGATGGGGCTCCCCGTTTACAATGGCCTCCCGGGGCGAGTCGTGCTTACGACAGCGAGGAGGGCGGTAAGGGCTCAGAAGCTTGGCTGGTGGCCGAAGATCAGGCAAAACGTTCGCGGTTGCCCTCACCAGGGTTTCAGCGCCTCTTGATTTGACTCTTATGCGCTCACGGTTCTTTCGGGTGTCCACCTCGGCGGTGATGATCTTCCTGCTGTCAGAGGTCCTTGCAGTCGCGCAAAGTACGACGCTCATCAGTCTCGACCAGGCCATCGATCTGGCCCTGGCGCATAACCATTCGCTAAAGGCCAGCCGGACCCTGATTCTTCAGAATCAAGCGCAGGAGATCACCGCAAATCTGCGGCCCAATCCCTCATTAGGGGTGGACACCCAGTTCATCCCATTCTTCAGTCCACAGGATTTTTCCGGAACGAATCTGGACCAGACGCAGCAATTTGATATTGGACTCAGCTACCTCTTCGAGCGCGGACGAAAGCGGCAGCATCGCCTGCAGGCGGCCCGCGATCAGACCGCGGTCACCCGCGCCCAAATCACCGATGCCGAGCGCACTCTGGCGTTCAATGTCGGTCAGCAGTTTGTCAGCGTTTTGCTGGCGGAGTCGACCCTTCAGTTCGCACTTGAGGATCTGAAAGATTTTCAGCAAACCGTCGACATCAGCCAGGCGCAATTCAAAGCGGGATATATCGGCGAAGGCGACTTCCTCAAGATCAAGCTCCAACTCCTGCAGTTTCAGACCGATGTGTCATCGGCCCGCCTCGCGAAGATGCAGGCACTGGTCGCTCTCCGGCAGTTCCTGGGGTACGACGCGGTGCCAGCCGATTTTGACGTCATTGGCGATCTGGCGTACCAGCCTCTCCAAATCAAATTGGAAGATTTGCAGATGCGAGCGCTGCGCGAGCGCCCTGACTTTCGCGCTGCTGAATTGGGGATCACTGCCGCCCAGAGCCAATACCTTCTGGCCAAAGCGAACTCCAAGGTGGACGTAACCGGCACCTACGACTTTACGCACGTCTCCGGGGAGAACACGGGGTCGATCTTCGCAAGTTTTGAGTTGCCGATCTTTAATCGCAATCAGGGCGAGATCGCGCGCACCAATTACGCCGTGGCTCAGGCGAAGGAGCAGGAGCAATCCGCGAGCGATACGGTTCTTTCGGATGTGGCCAATGCCTACGAGGCGGTGAAGAGCAATGACGAGGTCGTGCAGCTCTACATGTCCGGATATCTCAAGCAAGCTCAGGATTCGCGCGATATCAGCGAGTATGCTTATAAACGCGGCGCCGCCAGCCTGCTTGACTTCCTGGATGCCGAGCGCAGTTACCGGTCCACGCAATTGGCGTATCGCCAGGCCTTGGCCTCGTACATGACCGCATTGGAGCAGTTGAAGGAAGCACTGGGAACGAGGAACCTGCCATGAACGGCCGTAACCAAACGAAACGCTGGCAAGTGTGGATTGCGCTGGCCGTCATGTCAGCGATCATCCTGATGCTTGCCGCTTGCGAAGGATCCGGGCCTCAGGCCGCGAACCCGAAGAGCTCCAGCAATCCCGAACTCTTCACGATCCCGCCCGAGCAGATGTCTCATGTGCAAGTCCTGAAAGTTCAGCCGACGACTTTGACCCGTATGCTGCGACTCACCGGCGCCGTGGCTTACAACGGCTTTCACACCATTCCGGTGATTACGCAGGTGAGTGGACCGGTCAACAGAATCGTCGTTGTTCCGGGCGAGCACATACATCAGGGCGATCCCATGCTGTATGTCGCCAGCCCCGATTACTCGCAGCTCCGCACCAATTATCTGAAAGCCAGGGACGCATACGCTCTGGCGCAAAAAGCCTACGCCCGCGCCAAGGATTTGTACGACCACAAAGCGATTGCCGAGCAAGTGCTCGAACAGGCTCAATCGACCGAAGTACAGGCCGGTGGTGATCTGGTCGCCACGCTGGCCGCACTGAAAGTGCTGGGCGTTAAGGATCCCGACGAACTGGTACAAGGTCCGCCGTCGTTTGAAGTTCCGGTCAAGGCAACGATTGGCGGCGAGGTCGTCGAGCAAGACGTGGCCGCAGGGCAATTAATCCAGTCCGGAGCCACGCAGTGCTTCATGATTTCTGATACCAGCACGGTCTGGGTTCTGGTGAATGTCTACCAAAAAGATCTGCCCTACGTGAAGGTCGGAGATCAGGTCGCTATTCAGACCGACAGTTATTCGCAGGCGTTCCAGGGACGTATCGCATACGTTGCCGCCTCTCTGGATCCGAACACGCGCACGCTGCAAGCGCGTATTGAGACCAGCAATCCTGGCGAGAAATTGAAGAAGGACATGTACGTGACGGCCACGGTAAACGCGGGCAAGCTGCCCAACGCCATTGCGTTGCCCGATGCGGCGATCCTGCGCGATAGCGAAAATCAGCCCTTTGTTTATGCCGAGACGTCTGCGAACCAGTTTGGCAGACGCACGGTGACGCTGGGCGAGAGTTTGAACGGCCAAACCGAGATTACTAGCGGACTGAAGCCCGGGGACCAGGTAATCGGGGATGGCAGCCTGTTCCTGCAGTTTGCAAATTCGCTGCAACGCTGATCGCAAGCAAGCCGGGATACAAAGTGTTTTTCAGACTGAAGCGAGGATAGTGTCCACCACACCTGAATGATCCATCGAATCGTCCAAGCGGCGCTGCGGCAGAGGTTCCTGGTGCTGATGCTGACCGCTTTCATCACCATCGGCGGGATTCTTTCCTTTCAGCGGATGCCCGTGGACGCGTATCCCGATCTCTCGCCCCCGCAAGTCGAAATCATCACGCAATGGCCGGATCACGCCGCGGAAGAGGTTGAACGACTCGTCTCGCTTCCTCTGGAACTCGAGATGAACGGTGTCCCCCACATGGTGGTGATGCGTTCGATCTCGCTCTATGGCTTGTCCGATATCATCCTGACCTTTGAGGACAGCACGGATGATTACTTTGCGCGGCAAATCGTTTTTGAACGTCTTGCCCAAGCGACGATTCCAACCGGCGTAACGCCAACGCTTGCGCCCCTGTTCAGCCCGAGCGGTCTGGTGTATCGCTATGTACTCGAGAGCCCTGACCGCAGCCCGCAAGAGTTAAAGACGATTGAAGACTGGGTTGTGGAGCGCGCTTACCGCTCCGTTCACGGCGTCGCCGACGATTCTGGCTTCGGCGGTACCACGATGCAGTATCAGGTGCTGCTTGACCCGGCGCGTATCTATGGCTATCACCTGACTGTTCCCCAAGTAACGGCCGCGCTGGCCGCCAACAACGCCAATGCGGGCGGAGGATTCTATTCGCAGGGCGGGCAGTTCTACTACGTGCGCGGCATTGGCCTCGTGCGCAATACCGATGACATTGGAAACATCGTCGTGGGCGCGAACAAGGGCGTTCCCATCCGGGTGCGCGACGTCGGCGAAGTCACGATCGGGCACGCGCCACGTCTGGGAGAATTCGGCTATCAGAAAAATGATGATGCGGTCGAAGGCGTCATCCTTATGCTGCGCGGGGAGCAGACGCAGAACGTCCTGAAAGCAGTGGAGGCAAAGACCGACGAACTCAACAAGCAAATCCTGCCGCAGGATGTGAAGATCTACCCTTACTACGACCGAAGCCAACTGGTCGATCTGACCACCGACACCGTCGAGGCCAATTTGCTCCGCGGCATGGTGCTGGTGCTCATCGTGCTGATCTTTTTTCTGGTCAGCTTCCGGGCCGCGATCATCGTCGCCGTCACCATCCCGCTGTCGTTGCTGTTTGCGTTCATTGTGCTGCATGCGCACGACGTCGCTGCGAATCTGCTTTCCATTGGCGCCATCGACTTCGGCATCGTGATCGACGGCACCGTGGTGATGATCGAGAACATCTACCGCGAACTCGCGTTGCGCGAGGGCCAGGAATACAACCTCGACGACGTCATTCTTGCAGCCGCAAAAGATGTGGACCGTCCTATCTTCTATTCGGTCGCGGTCATCCTCGCGGGCTATCTGCCGATCTACGCTCTGACCGGGCCTGCCGGGAAACTGTTCCATCCCATGGCCGAGACCATGTCCTTTGCGCTGGTCGGCGCATTGATTCTGACGCTCACTCTCATCCCAGTCCTAGCCTCGTACTGGTTCAGGAGCGGTGTCAAGGAAAAGCCGAACCGGGCGTATGAGTGGATGAAACGGAAGTACGCGGTGCAACTGGACTGGGCGCTCGATCGCCCGAAGACAACCCTGGCCATCGCGTCCCTTATTTTTGGCGCATGCCTGCTGCTGGTGCCTTTTATTGGCGGAGAATTTATGCCTCACCTGGACGAAGGCGCGCTCTGGGTGCGCGCGACCATGCCGTATACGATTTCGTTCGAGGAAGCCAGCAAGATCGCCCCGCAGATCCGAGCCATCCTGATGTCTTATCCCCAGGTCACGGTCGTGGCTTCAGAACTGGGACGTCCTGACGATGGCACCGACCCTACGGGTTTTTTCAACTGCGAGTTCTATGTTGGCTTGAAATCCTACAAAGACAAAGCCTGGGGCGGTGATGTCAGCGACAAAAAGCAACTGATCGAATCCATCAACCAGAAACTCATCGCATTCCCCGGAATTATCTTCAACTACACGCAACCGGCTGAAGATGCGGTCGACGAAGCTCTGACCGGCCTCAAGAGCTCGCTGGCCGTCAAAATTTATGGCGACGATCTGAATGTGCTTCAGGATAAAGCGATCCAGATCAAGAACACCCTGGCCACAATCCCTGGCTTTACGGAGCTCACCGTGGTCCGCGAACTGGGGCAGCCCAGCCTTCTGGTAGACGTCGACCGCGACAAGATCGCGCGTTACGGAATCAATGTCGCCGACGTCGAGGCTGTCATTTCAGCTGCCGTTGGCGGGCAGGCGGTCACGCAGGTCATTCAAGGGGAAAAGTTGTTCGACCTCGTAGTGCGCATGCAGCCGCAATTCCGCAGCAGCGCGCGCGAGATCGGGAACCTGTTGGTCGGCACGCCCGATGGACAGCAGATTCCGCTCAGTCAACTCGCCAATATCAGCCAGGGCAACGGTGCGTCCTTTATTTACCGCGAAAATAATTCGCGCTATATCGGGGTGCAGTACAGCATCGAGGGCCGTGACTTGGAGCGCGCCGTCCGCGATGGCCAGGCCGCCGTCGACAAAGTGGTGAAACTGCCGCAGGGCTACCGCATGTTGTGGGGCGGCGAGTACAGCCAGTTTCTCGAAGCAAAGTCACAGATGTACTTCATTGGCCCACTCGCCGTCGTGCTGATCTTCATGATCCTGTTTGCACTTTACGGGAACTTCAAGTTTCCCGTCACGATTGCGCTGGGCGTGATCATGACCGAACCTGTGGGCGCGCTGGTTGCCCTCAAGCTGACACATACTCCGTTCAGCGTCTCTTCGGTCCTGGGGCTTTTGGCGTTGCTCGGCGTTTCAGTCGAGACGGCTGTGATTCTCGTGTCTTACATCAATAAGCTGCGGCAGGAAGGACTCGACATCCGCACCGCCACGCGGGAAGCTTCCCTTCTCCGGCTTCGTCCGATCATGATGACTGCGTTAGTGGCGTGCCTCGGGCTGCTCCCAGCCGCGCTGTCGACCGGAATCGGCTCCGACACGCAGAAACCTTTCGCCATCGTCATTGTCGCGGGACTAATTTCGCGGCTCTTTATCGGATTCTTCGTCAATCCGGTGTTGTACGAGATGGTCGCGCGCGAAGGTGACGTTCTTCAGGTGTAGACACCCGGCAGCTAGTCAGTGGACGGGCCAACTGGCAGGCACTTCAACATACGACCGATCCAAGGCCGCAACCGACGGACAGCCCAGCAGTCGAACGGTGCGTTCCACATCGGCTCGTAAAATCTCCAATGCTTTCGCGACTCCCGCTGGGCCCGCAGCACCAAGGCCGTAGGCATATGCTCGCCCGATGAGGACCGCGCGTGCGCCCAGGCAGAGCGCCTTCACGATGTCGCTGCCGCGGCGAACTCCGCCGTCCATGAGCACTTCGATCTGGCCCTTAGCGGCAGCGACCACTTCTGGAAGCGCCCGCAGAGTCGCAGAAACCGAATCCAGCTGACGGCCTCCGTGGTTCGACACCACTACGGCGCGTGCGCCTTCGTCCACAGCACGTCTGGCGTCGTCGCCGGTCAGCAGGCCTTTGACCACGATCGGGCCCGACCAGACTTCGCGGATCCAGCGTAGGTCTCCCCAGGTCACGGTTGCGCTCGCCAGCGCCGCACCCACATCCACGAGGGCCAGCGGGCCTTTGCCCGGGAGCACGACGTTTTCGAGTTTGGGGACGCCACCATCCAGCAGAAACGATGCCAGCCAGCCGGGATGCGCGAGAATGTTGGGCAAGTACGGAATTCTCGCGAGCCATGAAGGACCCAGCAGTTCTTTCATACCGTTGCGGGGATCGCGCTCTCTCAATCCGGCGACGGGCGTATCGACAGTGATGACCAGCGCTGAGAATCCTGCGCGGCGGGCTCGGTCGATCGAACCTTCGGCGGCTTCGCGGCCTCCCATCAGATACAGCTGGTACCAGCATGGCCCTTTCGAGGCCGCTTTCACATCTTCCAGTTTGTGGCCGGAGATCGTCGAGAGAATGTAGCCCGTGCCTGCTTCTCCTGCGGCGTGAGCGGCGGCAACCTCGCCTTCGGGGTGCATCAATCGGCTGTACCCTACTGGTGCAAGCATTGCAGGGAAAGCGAGTTCGTGGGTGAGCACCCGAGTCTTCAAGTCACAATCGCCAACGGCCACTGCGCCACGCGGACGAAACAGAACATCGCGGAAGGCGCGGCAGTTTTCCGCCAGCGTAAGCTCTCCTTCGGCGCCGCCATCCAAATAGTCAAACACCGACCTGGGGAGCCGGCGTTGCGCCATGCGGCGCAGGTCTTCGATATTGACGACTCGTGAGATATTCACGCGTGATGACGATGATAATGCTGGCAAGTGTTCCAGGTCCAACGGGAAAGCCATTTCGCATCGATTTCTTCACTATGCGAAACATTCTTAGGGCGCTTTCGGTTTACACTCGTGCTGGCGCAGGAGGAGAGACTGGTGAATCTGAACGTGACACTTCGACAAGCCATTGTGTGGGCGGCACTCACCGCGGTAGCAACTGCTGCTCCTGTCCGTCTCCGTTGCGAGTATCTCGTAAACCCCCTGGGAATTGACCAGAGTGCGCCTCATTTGTCGTGGCAGAGCGACAGCGCCGAGCGCAACTGGAAGCAGGCCGCCTACCAGATTTTGGTTGCGAGCGCCCCGGAACAACTAGGTTCTGGCAACGGGGATGTATGGGACAGCGGCCGAATCACGTCGGACGAATCGGTGGACATTGCGTACGCTGGACCGGCGCTCGAATCCCGCCGCCGCTACTACTGGAGAGTCCGCGTCTGGGATTCGGCGGGACAGATGGCCGAATCGACCGAATCGGCATGGTGGGAGATGGGCCTTCTTCATCCCACCGACTGGAGCGCCAAGTGGATTCGCTGGAACAATCCTGAGGGCCAGGCCGACCGCCAAGGCATCCACTGGATTTGGATCAAAGGGCAAGATGCGGTCGCCGTCGCCCCGAAGACAGCAGCCACCTTTCGCGTCGAGGTGCGCCTCTCGGAAAAGCCCAGGGACGCGGCTTTGCTCGTCACGGCTCGCGGCACCTTTACGGCGAAGGTGAACGGGCAGGATGTGGGGAGCAAGAGAGAGTGGAATGCATTTGACCGGCGGGATATCACGGACCAACTGGTCGTTGGCAAGAACATGGTTGAGATCAAAGTCACCGCGCCCGACGCGCCGCAATGGGGCCCAAACAAAGATGAGAAGACCGTGAAGGCTGCGCTGGCGGCACTCGTGAAGATCACTCTCCCCAGTGGTTCCGTGGTGCGCGTTCCCACGGATGAGCATTGGCAGGCGAGTCCCGAGAACACGAACCATTGGGCGCGAGCCAAACTCGTCGGGGACCTGAAGGACGCGCGCCTTGGCGATCCGGGACCGCTGCCACAACCGGCCGCTTACCTGCGGCGAAGCCTCGCATTAACCAAGAGCGTCCAGCGTGCGCGGCTGTACGTGACGGCGCTGGGCAGTTACCGCGCCGTCTTGAACGGCAACGGCGTCGGAGACGGCGTTCTCACTCCTGAATTTACTGACTATCGCAAACGCGTCGTTTACCAAACTTACGACGTAACGAAACTGTTGGTAAACGGCAACAATGTGATCGCCGCCCTTCTGGGCGACGGCTGGTACGGCAGTCCCTTGACGTGGGATGGAACACACTTCTTTGCCCCTCCTGTTCGCTTCCAGGCACAACTGGAAATCGAATACTCCGATGGGACTCACCAGACGGTTGTGAGCGACGAATCGTGGAAGGCAGCGGAATCGCCCATTGTGCGATCCGAGATCTATGCCGGCGAATTGTACGACGCGCGTCTGCAGCAGGCCGGATGGGATACGGCCAGCTTCGACGACTCACGATGGACTGCCGCGTTGGTTACCGACGCGCCGTCGATCTCCATTTCGAGCCAGATCGCCGCCCCGGTTCACGTCATCGCTACCCTGAACCCGAAGCAAGTGACTCAGTCCGCCACGGGAACCTACATCTTCGACATGGGCCAGAACATGGTGGGTTGGACCACCCTGAAGGTCAAGGGTGCGGCGGGCACCAGAGTCCGCTTACGATTTGCGGAAATCCTGAATCCCGACGGCACGATCTACACCGCAAATCTGCGCAACGCGGACGCGACGGATGTCTACATTCTGCGAGGCGGCGAAGAAGAAACTTTCACACCGCATTTCACCTTTCACGGTTTCCGGTATGTCGAAGTGACCGGCTACCCTGGAACACCCAACGTCGCAGCCATCACCGGAGATGTAGTCAGCAGCGTGAGCGGGGAGCCTGCCGCCAAACTGACGACTTCCAGCGAACTGGTCAACCACATGTGGTCGATCGGCCTCTGGGGTCAGCGTGGCAACTTCCTGAGCATCCCGACCGACTGTCCGCAGCGCGATGAGCGCCTGGGTTGGATGGGTGACGCGGGAGTTTTCTGGCGGACAGGAACTTACAACTTCGACGTCGCGGCATTCTCCCAGAAATTCATGCAAGACATAGCCGATGCTCAAAATCGGCAAGGTGCGTTTACCAATGTGTCGCCCAACACCTTGCCTTCGAGTATGGATGAATCCGCTGATCCACTCCCGGACAGCGATAGAATCGGTGCTCCGGGCTGGGGCGATGCGGGAGTGATCGTCCCGTGGACAACCTGGATGCAGTATGCAGACAAAGCGATCATTACGCGAAATTGGGATGCCATGCAGCGCTGGATGGAGTTCATTCACAGCCGGAATCCCGATTTCCTGCGCAAGAACGGACTCGGCCCGAACTACGCCGATTGGCTGGCACCCGACGAGAACACAAATAAGGAACTGCTCGCGACCGCGTATTGGGCTCTCATCGCCAACATGATGTCGCAGATGGCACACGCTGTCGGCAAGGACTCTGATGCCAAACGCTACGACGACCTCGTGCATAGCATTCGAGCCGCATTTCAGAAAGCCTATATCAAGGAAGACGGCGAAGTCGGCACGGGAACGCAAACTTCGTACGTCGTTGCTCTCTATACAAAGATGGCGCCCGAGTCTCTCGAGCCTGTCATCGTCGACAAACTGGTCAAAGACATCGAGTCGCATCAGTGGCATTTGTCGACGGGGTTCCTGGGCACTCCGTTCTTGCTCTTCACCCTCGCCGATCACGGGCGCAGCGACGTCGCTTACCGGCTCCTGCTGAACGATACCTATCCTTCGTGGGGCTACATGCTCTCGAAAGGCGCAACCACGTGGTGGGAGCGATGGAATGGCGACACGGGCGATCCGGCGATGAACTCCTATAACCACTACGCATTTGGATCGGTCATCGCATGGGTCTATCGCTACGCCGCCGGCATCGACACCACGTCGAATTCGCCCGGCTTCAAGGAGATCATCGTCCATCCGCATCCCGATTCGCGCATGACCTCGGCGCACGGCGAATATGATTCCGTTTACGGCAAAATCATCAGCGATTGGGATGGTACGCCTGCGGGACCGTTTTCGCTTCGCGTCACCATACCCCCCAATACGTCTGCAAAAGTCTTCCTGCCGGAAATCCGAGGAGGCCACGTCACCCAGGATGGAAACGCAGTGGACGCGCAGCAGGAGAGCGGATCGTTTGTGGTTCAGATTGGATCGGGATCCTACAACTTTGAAGTGAAGTAGTTCGACGGGCACCACTCGGGCGTCGGCCCATTGGAGTGACCACGCCCTCTTTTTTTCGCTGCCGGAGTCAAAATATTGATTCTGCGGTACTTAGCGCGCGACGCTGCAGATGCATCCCCGCAAAATATTGGAAATACACGACTTACCTGCAAAATATTCTGGAATAAGGAGTTAGCGGTCGTTTCGCGACCGATAGAGCCCCGATGCTGCCTACCTGCTAAGTACAAGTTATTGATTCTGTGCTGGTTACAATTCCGAGACACCTCCGGGCATCCGCAAAATCTTGGGAACACACGACTTACCTGCAGAATCTTCCGGAACAGAGGGTTAGCGGACTCTCCCCGCTGGTGGATTCCTCCAATCTGTCCGTCCTTTATTACCGAGTTGTCGCTGAGGTGGACGCGCACAGTTTCATTTGTGCACTGTCTGTAGCCTCGGTCAAGGTTGTACGTCACAAGGAATGGATTTTTTGTTGTGGAAGGTTGTGGAAAACTGTTTGGTGGATGCGTCCAAAATCCCTACTTCTCGCGCAAAGGGCGCGCGAGAAATGGGGCACCCTCCGGGTCATCACTAGACGGAAAACAGAAGACAAGAGAGTTCCCCCGTTTTTCTGCAAACCGGCCCGGCGGGGCCTCGCAGAGGCAAGCCGCCGCACATCTCGGCGTGAAGCCCCGCTGCGTCACCAGCGCCCTCGCCAACAGGCGCGAACGCTACACCGCCGCCTCTAACGAAGCGCTCATCGCCCTAGCCATCCGCCTGCAGTGGATCGAGATCGCCATCGACATCCGCCAGGACGAAACCTCCCCGCCGCCGCAAACGTGGTAAGGTGTCCACAACCCGTGAAGGCCTCTGCCATGTACAAAGGCGAACAGCTCACAGCGTTTCGAAAGAACTGGAGTCAGACCGCCAATGACAGTCAAGAGTTAGGTCGATTTCTAACCCGGGTTGACGACGCCATGCGACAAATCTGGGACACCTACTTAATGTCGTCGGATCGCATCCGCGAACGTTTTGCGCTGATTTCGGGAACCCCAAAGCTATCCTGGAACCAACGAAACTATGCCTACACCGAGATGTGCGCCACCTTCCGCCTCAGGCCCATCACCCTCTACCAGATCACTGAACAAATACAGTTCGTCCTCTGGGCACTCCAGGCTGAAAAACCCGAAGATCTGCCATAGGCCTGCAGGCTCCTAACGTCAGTAATCGACGCTAGCCCCGGAATTCCGGTGCGCCTCGTCAGCCGGAAAGGCACGGCGATTCTGCTACCCATGGGAGCGCGGCTGTTGGATGAGGCAGCGATCGACGACAACCTGGCATGGCTCGAACAGTACCCGGACGCGGCAAAGGCGTTTCAAGAAGCGCTGCGACTCTACTCCCGCAAAGACCCGAACAATTTCAGGAACTTGCTGGACAATCTAAGGGTGTCGGTCGAACAGATTCTGAAAGCTGTGCTGAAGAACCGGAAGACCCTGGAAAATCAGAAAGACGAATTTCTGCGCTGGCTGTCAGCTCACGACGCCCACAGCCAAATCGGCAACATCTACCACGATCTTTTGTTCGGTAGATTCGCGCAGTACCAGAACGACGCTGTGAAACACAACGAAGACAAGTACACAACCGCGGAAATAGAGTTCATGCTCTACCTCACGGGGACGCTCTTGCGCTTCATCCAGCGTGTGTCCGAAACCACTCCCACGACGAAAAGCGGGAGCGAGGGCTAACCGTCGCTGGCCTGGCAGCCCCCCGCTCCTCGCGCCGCCCGAACCCGCCCGAACCCGCCCGACCCGGACGCCCGCCGGCGAGGACCGCGGTGACGCAATGGCACTCGCTCCGCCCGCACCCGCGCCAGTTTAGGTAAGAACAAACCCCAGGACACCGCTACAATGCTCGTGCCATTTCGGAGTGGACACCATGGCGCTGCCTTCGCACTAGGCCTTGGCATCGGGATGGTCCTGCCTGCATTCGGCCTCGCAACCTACGACGCGTGGAAGTCCCAACCCACCGTTCCATCAACCATCTGGACGGAAAATCAAAAGTAAGCGGACGACGGCGTCACGGCCCACCGTGCCCACGAGCCGCCCTGATGCCGAGGACCGGTCGCCGGCTGCCGATCCGCCCCCGGCACGCAAGGGCGAGGACCGTGGTGACGCAACGGCACTCGCTCCGATCGCACCGTCCAAGATGTGGTGGGGCTCCGGCAGTGTGCGGCTTCAGCGGCTAAACAGTTTGCTGAAAAACTGACTTTCTCGCCGGTGGAGCTGTACAGCGGCTGAAGCCGGAATTGACTCTGCTGCATTTACGGCATCGCTAAAGCGATGCCCTGATACGAATCTTGAGTTTTTCGGCACTCTGTAAAACCGGGTTTACTTTCTGGGGCTGAATCGGCACGACTTGAAGAGGTTGCGGAAAAACCCGTGCCCATCAACGAACAAGCGACCACAGGGGCTAAAGCCCACACTGATTCCACACGCCTTACGCGGCCCTAGAAGGGCCGCTCTTTCACGGTGGTGCACGCCTTTGTAGTCTCCTGCGATTGCTCCGATCTGACTTCTCCCAGTTGCGGCGACACCACGTTCCATCGTCAATTGCTGCGCAACACCTCCACGGGGTTGACGCCAGAGGCGCGGCGGGCGGGAATGTAGCCGGAGATGGCTGCAACCAGCAGCAGAGCCAGCGCCATTCCGAGATACGTCGGCAGATCCCAGGACGAGGTGGCAAACAATAGCGAAGAAATCAGCTTGGCGACTGCGAGTGCAACCAATGTGCCCAGCGCCATGCCCGCAATCGCCAAGCGCAGCGTACCGCCCAGCACCTTGCGCTGCACGTGCCCGACGCTTGCGCCGAGCGCCATGCGGATGCCGATGGCTTGCGCTTGCTGCGTGACCGAATACGAAATCACTCCGTAGATACCGAGTGCGGCCAGCACCAGTCCGAGTCCGGCGAATGCCGCTACGAGCAGCATGAAGAAACGGCGTGGTGAGACGGCGCGGTCGACGATGGTCTGGATGGGCCGGAACTCGGCGGACGGTTGTCTTGGATTCAGTTCGCGCAATGCGCGAAGGACGCTCGCGGCGAGCGTTGCGGGCGGCAGACTGGTGCGGACCACTAGTTGTGCGCCCGACGGCCCTTGCTGCATTGCCGGATAGTAAATCTGCGAACCGGTTCCACCCTCCACTGTCTCTTCGTGAATATCGTCGACGACGCCGACCACTCGGTCTTCCTGTGTATCGCGCATGAGAATCTTGCCCACCGCGTCCTCACCGGGCCAGTAGACGCGAGCGGCCGAGGCGTTAATGAGAACGACTCTCTCGCTGTGCGGGCCATCAGCCCAGGTGAAGTCGCGGCCGTGCATGCGAATGCCCAGAGCACGAATGAATCCCGGCGTGATCACATAGACAAGCGGGTCGGGCAGTTCGCCGGGAGAAAAGATCTTCCCTTTCGGCACGGGCGTATCCCATTCGCGGTTCGGTCCCAGGGGAAGGTAATCGGACATGCCGGCGGCCTCAACACCGGGCAGAGCGCTTACGCGGGCAATGATCTGCTGGAAGACTTCGCCGCGTTTGGCCTGCCTGGCTTCTTCGGAGGGCGCGCTATCGTCGTAATCGACCTTGATGGAGGCGGCGCGGTCGGGCTGAAAGCCGAGATCGACGTCGAGCACTTTGACAAAGCTCCGCAACAGCAGGCCCGCACTGACCAGCAGCACGCAGGCGAGCGCGACCTCGAAGATCACCAGCGCGGCGCGGACGCGTTCGTGCTTGCGTCCAAGTCCTGCGCCCGGGCCGGAGTCCTTGAGCATTTCCTGAAGATTACCGCTGGCGATCCTGAGCCCTGGAAGCAGGCCGAAGATCATGGCTGTGAAGACGGCGACGAGAACCGTCCAGCCCAGCGCCTGGCCATCGATGCGAAGGGCGCTGAGGAGCGGGAGAGCCACGGATCCCTGATGCGCGAGCCATGCAATCAGAATGACAGCCAATCCTAGGCCGAGAGCCGCCCCTGCACTGGAAAGCACGAGGCTTTCCATCAGTAGCTGGCGCACGATGCGGCCGCGGCTTGCGCCGAGTGCACCACGGACAGCAAACTCCTTGGCGCGCGCGACGGCGCGGGCCAGAAGCAGGTTCGAGAGGTTCACGCCGGCGATCAGCAGAATCGCACCCACCGCGCACCATAGCGCAATCAAAGATCGACGGAGTTTTCCGGTAACGTAATCCTTCAGCGGCACAGGAATGAGATCGCCTTTATAGCGGCCCAGCGTCTGAGGATATTTCACGTTGAAATAGATGTTGGGCGCGATGCGGTTGGCATCGTCGAGAGCCTGGGCCACGGTCACGCCCGGCTTGAGGCGTCCGACGAGGGTGACGATGTTGCCCCAATCACGCTCCAGATTCAAGTCGAGTGGGGTGAAGAGATCGACTTTCGCGCCGGGAGAAAACACCGCGCCAAAGTCGAAGCTGTCAGGCAAGACGCCCACAATGGTCACCGGCGTCCCGTTCAGTTCGATGGCCTTGCCCACGATGGCCGGATCGGAGGCGAACTGGCGCCGCCAGTAGGCGTTGGCCAGCAGCGCAATTGGGTGTGAGCCGCGAGATTCGTCCTGAGTGAACAAGCGGCCCATGGCAGGCTGCACGCCGAGAACCTGGAAGAAGTTACCGATGACTTCGAAGCTAGTGGCGGGCTCGGGCTCACCGCGGCCGGTGAGCCGCATGTTGTCAGGCGTGGAGAAGGCCATGTATCCGGTCACATCCTGGTAGGCGCGGCTCTGGTCGCGGAATTCCTCGTATGCGTCGGCGGAGTAGGTGGCGCACGAAAGGCCGCAGGCGGTCGGCGGCGGGGCGATCCACACTAGCTGGCGCGAATCGGGAAATGGCAGCGGACGCAGGAGCAGCGTGTTGACCACACTGAAGACGGCGATGTTGGCGCCGATCGCGAGAGCCAGGATCAGGATAGAGATGGCGGCGAAACTCGGGTCGCGGCCGAGTGTGCGGAAGGTATAGCGCACGTCCTGCAGTGAGTCGTTCCAGTAATCCTGGAGGCGTTTGCGGCGTTCCATTTTCTCTCCTATGCGCACGCCGATTTGTTGCACGGCGCGCAGATCTCCGAACTGGCGTTCAGCTTCCTGGCGGGCGGATTCAGGGGACCAGCCCTGGGCTACGAGGTCGTCAATTTTGGCTTGCAGGTGAAAGCTCAACTCGTCTTTCACGTCGGCGGCGGGGTCGGGGCCGAACAGGCGGGCATAGCGGCGCCAGAGAGGAGTAGGCGTCATGCAATCTCCTTCGGCAACGGAGGCTGCGTCGCACCGAGTACTTTGGCGACGGCGGTGGCGTACGCTTCCCAGGTTTTTACTTCATGACGGAGTTGACGCCGGCCCTCGGGAGTGAGCCGGTAGAACTTGGCCTTGCGATTGTTTTCAGAAAGTCCCCACTCAGCGTCCAGCAATCCCTTGTTTTCCAGTCGCCAGAGGGCAGGATAAAGCGTGCCCTCTTCGAGCAGCAGGGCATCGTCACTCTGACGGCGGAGCAGGTTGGTGATCGCATAACCATGAAGCGGTCCCCAGACCAGGGCCTTGAGGATGAGGACGTCAAGCGTGCCGCGAAAAAATTCCAGCTTTGCTGTATCCATTCGTATCCCTGCAAAGAGGGAGACTCTCATAGTTCCCCCTTTGTATACAAGGGGACGTTCGGGGACAGAATAGGTTAGCCAGAAATCGGCATGGTCACTCCTCTCGTGGGCCCCGGGGGAATCCTGAGTTGTGCGCGAAGGGGATGCCGTTCGATTCAGATGTTCTTGATCGCAGGGGCGCCCGGCTGGAGGGTGATTTTCCACTCGAGGGTCTGAGTCTGCGCCCCATCGGTAAACACCAACTTCTCTAGCGGAAGCACTCCTTCAAGCAATTGAACGCGGAGCGACGTCCTACCGAGTTCAATGGTGCCAAATCCGGAGGCGGTGGAGAAGAAGGTTCTGAACGGGCGTACGGTGAGTTGGGGACCAAACCAGAGAGTCTTATGTACAGCGGAATAACGGAACCCGGACAGGGCACCAAGCAGTGCATAGCTCGACATGGCGCGAGCGTAGTAGTTTCCGCACTCATATTCGTTCCAAGGATTACGAATCCGCCCGTCGTAGCGGCTGCGCGAGGCCTTAACTATGGTTAACCCCTCTTTGACGAATCCCTCTGCGATGAGATGCGAGGCTACCTGATATTCGATTCCGGTCCAGACTTCGTCGGAGTAAACAAAAGGCAACGTAGGCTTGCCGCCCAGAGGCCAAGTGCATAACAGCAATCCCGGCTCGTGGCCCATGGCGTATCCGGGACGTTGGGCATTGGCATGCTGGCTGAGGTCCATCTTGAAATTGTGCTTGAAGATGGCTTGCAGCGTCTTCTGAACGCTCTTGCGAGCAAGTGGGGTATCGATTCCGTACATTCGCGCCATCCACGCGCCAATGACGCCGTCCGAGAGGCACCCGTTGCCGTATTGATATTTGGGGCCTTCACGTTTCAGGAGCCTCTGCATTTCGCTGCTGTGTTCGTCGACCTGGGCGACCATGGTGGCAAACGAGGTGTTGCGCAGTCCGAGATACTGGACGTTCTGCTGAAAGTATTCGCCGTTAAAGAGATGTTCTTCCATGTAGCGCGCGCAGCGATGAGCCAGATCGCCGTAAAAGGCGGCATCTTGATCCTGACCAACCGCTCTAGCCATTTCTGTGAGTGCCGAGAGGGCGCCGAGGTAGATGCTCGTGCACATACCGTCTGGCCCCCAAAATTCAATGTCGTAGGTATTGTGATGAGGCTCGAACAACCCGCCCTGGTGATCGGGATCCCAGGTGCGAATGCAGTAGTCCATGCTGCGTTTGGCCAACGGGTACATCTTCTTAAGCCAAACGAGGTCTCCGGAAATTTGCCAGTCCCGAAACACTTTCATGATTCCGCCCAACTGCCCGTCCGAAGCTGCGTGGAAGTCGTGTTTTACCGGACCCTCAGGAAGTGCGGAGCGGAAGGTGACGTGACCGTGTTCGTCCATCGAGCGGCCCAATTCCAGTTCGCGCAAAGTCCGCTCCAGTTGCGGGTAAAGGTGAGGGAAAGCCTGGGCATAGTTCCACACATGCGTGCAGGAACCATGGCAGCAACCGGCGTCAGGAAAGCATCCTTCCCAGCCCCAGAGGTCGCCGTTCTCCAGACGCAGCACGGTGGGAGACTTGAGGATGGCCAGGTTCGCGGAGACCGCGTCCAGCACATACGATGGAAGAGTGGAGGAGAACATCGCTTCTTTGAACGCAAGCGTGCGCGCGAGTAGTGAAGCGTAATGCTCTTCGACATAAAGGGCGACCTCGCGGGCATCGTTCCAAATTGAGGCATAATACGGTCGCCACTGCGGCGGTGTTCCTTCGGGAAAGGAACGACATCCGGCATCGCCTTGGGCGTCAGGAAGCGTAGCGCCCCCAACTTGCAGATAACAATTTGGGAAATGCCACGCGATGATGATCGGGTAGGTTCGCGATTGACCTGGGGCGAGCGCCCCCGCAAGCAGAATCGAAGCGCCATTCCGCCCCCGACTGTCGAGTTCGTTGGATCCGTCGTTCGCAGTGAATGTCCCCGTTGAAACCTCGCGCCAGAGCGCCGACAGGGAATCGAATTCCCAGCCCGGACTGCGCAGCCACATGCCTTTGATGCGTGGCTTGTCGCCGATGGCGATTAGGCAGGCACTGCCGTAACCTTCCGCATTCGGCTTTTCCGCGTTGTGCAGAAACACTCCGCGCCCAGGGATCACAGTATTGCGGCTTGCCGATTGGTCCTCGCCGCATCCGGGCGCCAGGTGAGAAAGATGGTAGGAGAATTCATACTCCACAGTTCGGGGTGAGCTGTTGTGCAGCGTGTATTCCAGGATGGCGCAGGGTATCCCCGAGTCTTTGTCATCGAGTGGGATAAAAGGATTCCAAGCATTGAGTGAGATTTGCAATGGAACGGCGGAGTCGCTGATCTTGGCTTCTCCGAAGGGGTATTCTCCTTTGAAGACGCACGTTTGAAAGCGCGGGAAGCCTTCGAACCCACCGCGGCGGTAGCCTTCGCCCTGGAGTCCCTGATCGTAAATTTTAAGAACTGGGAAGGGTCCCTCCACAAGTTTGGTGACCGGAGACGCCCCCTTGATGTGGAGAATGGCGAAAGCGCCCTGGGAAGGAGCGAAGCCCTCGGGCAGCGCGGTCGTCGAGGGATGATTCCAAATCGAAAAATCCTGCAAACCGCCATAGCCATTCAGACAGATGCAGCCGGCCCCGATTCCTCCCAAGGGCATCGCGATTTGGGTGGCGCTGTCGCCCCTGAAAGAGCGCTGCGGTCCGCTGTCGAATAGTTCCTTTGATGAATAAGGACTCTCTTCAGATATTAGATCCGAAGGAGGATTCGAGACTGGCGCGTCCGGCTGGGCGCCGGCCAAAGGCACCGCCGCACCCAACGCCGCAGAAGAGGTGATCGCCATGAACTCTCTGCGGGTGGACTTATCTAAGGGCGACATCGAGCCTCCCGGGGACCGTCAGCGGTCGACAAATCATAGCGCACTGACAGAAGCGGTACGTGAGGTTATTGAAGCGCCATGTCATTTCGTCGAGTTGTATATTTCAGAGATAGGACGACAACTCTCTCATCTGCTCGGGACGATCGGAACGCTGCTGGTTATGTTGCTCTGGCTTTGTCTGATTAACCGATTAACCCGCCGAGGGCAGACCACTTCGTGAACAGTCTCGCCGGGCCACAACACGAGTACAAGATCGTCTTAGGCGTGGCACTGCTGGCAACAGTGCTCGCTCTCGTGGCTTCGATTCGCGGTTCCAGGTGGTGGTGTGTGGGACTGGCTTTGTCGTCGGCGACGCTGGCGTTTTTTACCTACAGACTCTCGGGATAATATCGGAGACTCAACGAAAAAACCGAAACCGGGCGAAGGGGCTCACTCGCTAGCTTTCGTCCGCGTACGTGTAGATCAGGGGCGCCAGTTGAGAACTCAGCGTCGGAATGTCACGTTCCACCGGCCGACTTCCCGATACTGATCTGGCGAGCTTCCTAGGGGCCACTGTGGGGCCATTTTCATTGGGGGGCGCACCTCTCCCTCAATATCCCAGCCGCTTATTCACAATGTTCCTCAACGGCTCGCCCTTCTCAAACCTGTCATACTGCTTCAGAAAAAAGCGCATCGCCTGATCCTGCCAGTCGGCCGTGTGGTCCGCGCAGTGCGGCGACAACAGAACATTCTCTAGCTTGTACAGCAGATGTCCCGCTGGTAGCGGTTCGTGCTCAAACACATCTAACGCCGCTCCTTTGATCCTCTTGGCCGTTAGCGCACGCAGCAGTGCCGCCTCGTCAATCACCGGTCCGCGTCCCACGTTGATCACCACCGCCGTCGGTTTCATCGCCGCGAACTCCGCGTCGCTGATCATGTGCCGCGTCTCCTCAGTCAGTGGGGCCGTCGCCACTATGTAGTCGCAGAGCGCGATCATCTCCCGCCGCTCCTCCGGCTTGTAGAAGTGCTCCACTAGCGGATCGGTCGATCCGGGAACATGCCGCTTCGTCGCGAGCACACGCATGCTCATGGCATGCACGCGGCTCGCCACGGCTCGGCCAATGTCGCCATAGCCCAAAATCCCAACCGTCTGTCCACCTATCTCTTGCACGTCGAACGGTTCCCAGACAGCTGCCGTCTGGTTGCGAACCATCCGCCGGAAATCCTTCGCGAAATACAAGATCGCTGCCAGCACAAACTCCCCAAGCGACGCGCTGAAGACGCCGCGGCCGTTAGTCAGCAGGATCGGGCTCTCAACGAGTTCCGGAAACAACAGGTTGTCCAGGCCCGCGGCCCGGGAGTGGACCCAGCGCACCTTGCTGCAAATCGCAAACAATTCGCGCAGCAACTCCCGCGTACCCGACCATAGCAGAATTACCGTCGCGTCTTTCCCTGCCTGGGCACACGCGGCAACCTCACCACATACTGTGTGCGGTAACTCGTTCAGCATGGCGAATTGCGGATCGTATCCCGACGCCAGCACCAATACTGGATTCTCTTTCCTCATACCCAATATCCTGCCACGATCTTGTTCTAAGCGGTGGCCGGAAGTGCGAGGACGACGCCGCGACTACCGTTACCTGCCCGCTTCCCGTAGGTTGCGAACATTTGATGTTAAGTTCCTCCAGCGTCACCGCATTTCCCGCCGTAGCCGCGATGGCGTTGTTGACGGGCAGAAGCCGGCTTGTGATTGTTTGTCCGGAGCAAGTCATTGCGCCGTTGAGGTTAACAGGCTGGAAAGCGGACTCCCCAGATTCTTTTCTCCAGTCGTTTTCCCGAAGAGCCCGAACTCAGCCGGGAGGCGGCACGACGCCAAAAGTTGCCGATGTTCAAGGAAGCCACTGAGACTGTGCGCAATTCCCTTATCGCAGCCGTCCGCTTTGTGGATGCCACGCTCGAAGCGCAACGGTCGGCTAGTTCAACGAGCTCTAGTCCTTTCGACGAAAGATTACAGAACATTGCGTTGAGTCTTTTCAAAGAACCGCTTCAGGACTACCGCCGATGGGTATTTCTCACGCTGTTTTTTGTTGCGATCAGCCTTGCTTTGTTAGTAGTCGGTGTTACGTACGCATATGCGCATTCGCGACCAGTCGCCTACCTGAGTGCGTGCACCAGTCTATTGAGCAGCACAATCTCTGTCCTCTTATACAAACAATTGCGTTCCGCACAAGCGACTATGGAAGGTGCCCGGCGTGAAGTCTTGAAACAGCTGAAGGAGCGCGCCAGCAAGCCTAGTGTGCAGCACCTTGCGGCCTAACAACTGGATGCACCTGAACGGTAGTACGTGGCGGCGACGGGACCGGCCATCGAAAACCTCCCTTCCAAAAACCTATCCACGGTTGCCGATGGTTTACGAAACC
>ODAK010000275.1_pt1 | contig 58811 bp, 49 predicted proteins | sample 1539591 | NCBI WGS metagenome assembly ODAK01 (sample SAMEA3539303, study PRJEB22396) | soil metagenome | biome: tundra; feature: field; material: soil | place: USA | collected 2010-05 | depth 0.15 m | reverse complement strand
AAGCAATAGCGAAAGTTGAATGCGGGGAACCGACTGATGGCCGCTTCCCGCTTTGACGCGGGAAGCGCACTCCTTCCAAAGTGTGGGGCGCGGCGAGAGTCGCGTCTTTTTGTGTGTGCAATACGCGTGCAATGAAATGCCCAATCGTGAGTGTTCCGCGTATCGCGATTCTCTAATTTTTCAATAAGTTCCCTGTTTTCAATGCGACGGGAAAGTTCAACTCCCGCCGCCTACACCGCATCTTCCTTCACTCAAGCCACATGTCGGCGGGTTCCAGCCCGCCGCTTTCAAGTACGGCCAATCAATCAGTTCAAAGCGCAGTCGTCCCGGCTGGTGCAAAGTGCCCGCTCCGTCGATCGGAGAGATTGCGGATTACTTCAGCATTCGCCGTGACTCGCTAGTTGAAGAGGTCGCGGGTGAAATCGCGATCCTACGGCAACAAACCACGAGCAGCCCCTTCCAGGATGCCATCGTCAAATCTTGCTTGGCCTCGACCAACCTTAGAAGGTTTTTTCAGGCCGTTATTGCCGGTCGTAAAGCCCGATGAAGCTGCCAAGCAAACGCTCCCAAACCCAGGCAAACCACACCGAAGCGGACCAGCCCGCCAAGATACGGGATGAACCCAACGACGGTGAGGATCAGCAGGCCCACCAGTAGTCCCAGCAGCCAATCGCTCTTAGCCGCCCCAGCTGGCTTCAGTAGTATCCGCCCCAGGAATGCTGCAACCCAAATCTTTGCCAGGTAGATCGCAGCAAGATACGCCGCGCACAACATTAGCGAGAGCGGAAGGCCAACCAGCGTGATGGCTATTAGGATTATGGCCACAGGCACGCCCGCCAGAACCGCAATCCCAAGCCCGAGGCTGCGCCAGCCTGAGCCCACCGCGTGCGCGCTGGCCTGGAAGAAGCCAGGAAACAAAATCAGGCACAACCATCCCAACAGCATGGCGGCAGCGAGCCAGACCGCTTTGTAGAAGTAGAATCTGGGGCTGGTGAAATGGCTCTGCCGCACGCGCAGTTGGATGTCTCGTGTACCCGTAATGGTGGCGCCGTCGGCGATGTGCACGTTTTTCAGCTGGCGGACGCGAGCGCTCAGGTTGCCGCCGATTCGGGCCGTGTTCGTCACGGTAAGGCTATCGCCGGTCATGGTCAGTTCGCGGCCGATGCTGCCGCTCACATCGGCATTGCCAGCGTACATGGTCGCACTGCGATTCACCTCGCCCTCGACGCTGACGTCGCCAGCGCCAACCACCATACCGCCGCCCACGCGTCCGCGGTCATTCACACGCAAGGATTGCATCAACCCATAGATGTTGTGGGCCAATTGCCCGTCCAGGTCGAGGGAGTTCGAAAAGTTGTAGATGTTGCCTTCCACGGTTCCGCTCACCACGGTTCTCTTGGCAAAACTCACCAGGTCTCCCTTGACTGTGCCGCGCACCTCCACCGACTGGCCAAAAGCCAGCAAGTCCCCATTGACCACCCCTTCCATGCGCACAATGTTGCCTGAGGCCAAAAGGGTGTCGTCTACCGTCTCGTTCGCCCTTACGGTGACGAAATCGCTGTGACGCCGCTCCAGGGCGAAGCCAGGCAACGACACCACCAGCAGCACGATCAGCAGGCGCAGGCCAGGTTGGTTTAGCCGCCAGCGGCGTCCCAGCAGCAGTGCGCTGCCGCCCAACAGCAACAGCAAAAAGAACTTCCCAACGACAGCAGCATAATCACCCAGCATGGCAGTACCTCCGTGTGCAAAGTAATAAGAAAGGTTAAAGATCAGGTTCGTGCGGCCGTTCAAACTGAAGGGATTTAACCATTGCAGCGCTTCCGGAATGCTCAGCTTATCGATCCAGCCGACAACGATTGAACCTAGCGCCAGCACCGCGGCCACGACCGCTACGTCACCCCACGGCAAAGACCACGGCAAACGGGAGAAGCCCGCCGGGGTGGCTGCTTCTTCCGGAAGCTCTTGCAGGCTTTCGCTCAGAACACGGTTCTCAGCGCGTAATGCGTCCAACAGTTGCCGGCAGCGCCGGCACGTGGCCAGGTGGTCTCGCAGGCGCCGCGCCTCCTCCACCGCCAGTTCACCGTCCACGAAGATAGAGACGATCTGTTCCGAATAACATTCCATGATCACTTGCTCCTGTGGCCCAGTTTCCGGCGCAGCTCCTGCTTGGCCCGAAATATCAACGCCGCCACGTAGTTCCTCTGCAGGCCCAACTGCTGTGCGATTTCGTCATAGCTCAATTCGCCGTAATAGCGCAGGACCAGCGGCACGCGATAGTTCTCCGGCAGACGTGCAATGGCATCCCGCACCTGCGCCCTCTCTTCCGTGCTGAGGACTGCACCCAGCGGCGACGGCTCCGAGCTGGCTGCCTCGATGACCGCGACTCCTTCTTCAGCTTCCACAATCACCTGCCGGCCACGCTTGCGGCGCCGCAAAGCGTCAATGCATTGGTTGCCAGCCACCCGCAGCAGCCACCTGGGGAACGGTATTGACCCGTCGTAGCTCTCGATGGAGCGCTGCAGCTTGAGGAAGACTTCGCTGGTGGCATCTTCTGCGCTCTCCCGTGAGTCCAGCATGTAACGGCACAAGCCGAATACGCGCCGGACATAGAGGCGATAGATCTCCCCCAGCGCCTCGGCATCGTGGCCTTGTGCGCGCTCGATTACGCTCTCCAGATCCGGCCCCTCCATTTGCGTGGCTTTGCCCTCGCGGGGCTCCGGTCCTTTCGCATTGTTTCTGTTGGCGTCCATAAAGCAGTACGCTGCAGATCAAACAAAGTTACACAGATTTTAGCGATGAGGGGAACGCAAGGCTGGACGACTCACTGTGGTTGTTGCAAGATTCGAGTTGCCCACAAGAGCCGGCGGGAAAGGCTGCGAATGGAATATCTTTCCGGGGTGCCAACTGGCCCGCCCTCAAAATCGGACAAAGAGGGCCCTCAGATTTGATTCCCAGATAGAGTCGGATGTGCCGGAACTTCGATGGGCTACGCGCCAAGGGGGGCCGTCATTGATGAATCAATACCGCGCTTTTGGTGTAGCATGACGTGCGAACGAGGAGAGTGAAATGCCTCACTGTACCAAGTGTGGTGTCGAAGTGCCCGCGAACGCGCAGTTCTGTCACAACTGCGGTCAAACGCAACCCGCAGCTTCAGTTCACCCAAAGACGCAGTGGCCGCCGCCGGCAGTCAATGCGGGCGCGGGTATGTCGCAGAACACGGCCGCGACCTTGAGCTATGTCCTGGGCTGGCTCACGGGCATCATCTTTTTCCTGATCGACAAGCGGCCCTATGTGCGCTTCCACGCAGCGCAGTCCATGGTAACGTTTGGCGGGTTGCACATTATTCGCGTAGTGCTGGCAATGATTTTTGGATTCGGCTTTTTCTTCGGCAGAGGCCACCGGCACTAGGGGATACGGGACTTTGGGAGGATTCGGAATTGGCCTGGTGCTGCTGAGCCTGCTGGGGATCATCACGTTCGTCCTGTGGATTGTCTGCATGATCAAGGCAGCGCAGGGGACACGCTTCATGGTGCCCATCGCGGGCGATATCGCAGAGAACCTCGTCGCGCAATGAGGGCGGAAGCGCTTTGACCACGGATTGCATGGATCGTGGCGGATGGTTCGTGAATTTGAAGGGCCGATGCTCTCCGCGCCAGTCAAGCGTTAACGAAACTGCTCCATGCCCGGTCTTCTGCGTGGCCCCAGCTCAAATGCGTTCCAGCACCGCCTTGAGGTACTTCCAGAAGCTCTCGACGGAAGAGATCTGGACACGCTCGTTGGGGCTGTGGGGATCGACGATGGTTGGCCCAAACGACACCATCTGCATGCCGGGATATTTCTCGCCGATTACGCCGCACTCCAAGCCGGCGTGCATGGCGATCAGCTTGGCGGGCGCGCCGAATAGTTCTTCATGTACTGCTTGAAGTTTACGGACGATCTCGCTGGTGGGCTCGGGCTTCCAGCCGGGATAGTTGCCGCGATGCTCGACTTCGAATCCCGCCAGCCGACATGCGGTGGCAACCATGCGGGCTGCCGACTGCTTGCTGCTCTCAATCGCGCTGCGCTGGCTGGTAACGATCTCGATCACGTCGCCCCGGGTGGCGATGATCGCCAGATTGGTGGAGTTCTGCACCAGCCCCGGAACATCGGGGCTCATCGCCAGAACGCCATGAGGCGCGGTCACTAACAACGCGACCGTCTGTTTTGCGTCAGCAGAGTCGAGGACCTTTTCCGGGCACTCGGCCTTTTCCACCGTGATCTGCAAATCGGGATCGAAGCTGCCAAGGTCGGCTTTGTACTCAGCCTCGGCGGTAGCAACCAGGGACTTCAGTTCCTTTTCCCGCGACGCGTCCAGCACCACGATTGACGAGGCCTCGCGAGGAATTGCATTTTGCGCGCTTCCACCTTTGATGTCGGCGACTTCAACCGGCAGGCTTTCGAGCGCCTTCTGGAGCACGCCGCCTAAAACCCGCAAAGCGTTGCCGCGGCCCTGATGAATATCCACGCCGGAATGGCCACCCTTGAGGCCAAACACCTTGATGCGCCAACCCGCGCCGGCGCTCGCAGGGCGAAACGTGACCTTGCGGCGAGCCGTAGTGGTCACTCCGCCGGAGCAGCCAATGCACAGCGTGCCCTTCTCTTCGTTGTCCAGGTTCAGAAAATAGCTGGCCTTGAGTACTCCGGCCTGAAATTCGGCGGCGCCCGTCAGACCGGTTTCTTCGTCGATGGTGAAGACGAACTCCAGCGGACCGTGGGCAATATCGGTGCTCTCCATGACCGCCAGGGCCGCCGCCACCCCCACTCCGTTGTCGGAGCCCAAGGTGGTTCCGTCGGCCTTCAGCCAGTCACCATCGCGCACCACCTTAATAGGATCGGTGTCGAAGTTGTGGGCTGTGCCCTCGTTCTTCTCGCAAACCATGTCCAGGTGGCCCTGCAACAGGGCCTTCGTTGCGCCCTCGCGACCCTTATGCGCCGGCTTGCGGACAACAACATTGCCGGCCTTGTCTTGAACGACCTCAAGACCCAGGCGGGCCGCCTGCGCCAGCACGTACTGGCGTGCGGCAGCCTCCTTGGTCGAGGCGCGCGGTATGGCCGCGAGTGCGTCGAAGTGCTTCCATACGGACTTGGGTTCCAACTCTGCAAGTGCAGGTATCATGACATCCTCCGTCGCATTTGAGTGCAATGCCATGGTACAGCGAGGAAGGCAAAGTGGCGAGGCGGTGGGCGGGGCCTAAAGCGGGTTGAGGACTGACGCTCCCATCCTTTCGCAAAGGCAGCGAAAGGATGGGGCACCCGACAGGTCGGTGAGGTTAGTCAGAAAACCCGCTAATCGAGCGCGCACGCGGGATGCTTGCAGTCGCACTGGATTTCGATTTCCTTTTCGCCTTGTGCATCGCGGCAGTAGTCGCTGCAATACTTTTCGTTTTCTGAAACTACACACTGGCACTGCGAGTAGTTGCACTTTTTGTTCTCGTTAGCCATGGACATTTTCCTTTCGACGACAACAATGATTGATATTAGATGCCAAAATAAGCAATGTCGAACCGAGTGCCGGTTATCTGGCCAGCGGATGAGACTGCGGAACATTAGATCCCTGGTCCGCAGGTGAATGCGCATACGCCGATTCAGTCCATAGAGCGTCCGAATCAGCGTACATTCTCGGGCGCGTTGATAACGCACGAAATTCGGGTTTCCCGCGTTTCACTTCTTCGCCCCTTCCACCTGGAAGGCCTTGATCACGATGTCATTGGGCTGATTGCCGACGGGAATCAGCGTGACCAGCGCGCGCTCCGCACTCATTTTGGAATTGTCGCGGGTCTTCACCATGCGCACCACGGCAACATCTCCCGAGCGGGAATCCACCACCAGCAAATGCCCTTCATCGGGGCTTAGCGCCAGCCCATCGGGATGGCTGCCCACCTGCACCGTGCCAATTACGCGGCCTTCTTCGATGGCATAGACGCTGACGGTGTCAGACCCGAAATTGCTGACGTAGAGCAGGCTGTTATCGGAGGTGACGATTCCGCGAACCGGCCTGTCCCCGATCAAGTAGCTGCCGCCCACCTCATTGTTGGCTGTCTCGACGATGGAAAAATTGTTGCCGCCAAAATTGCTCACGAACAACTCACCGCTATCGGGCTTCAGCGCAAGCTGCACCGGCATCTGGCCCACGTCGAGGAGCGTAAGCAAACGGTCCGACGCCAGATCGACGGAGGCGAGCTGGTTGGAGCCCGGGCAGGCGATGAACGCCTTGCTGGAATCGCGCAAGATGACCAGGTCCTGCGGTTGCTGGCACACCGGAACCGTGCTGCGCACCGCCAGCTTTTGCGTATCGATGATGGAGACTGTGTTGTCGGCGCGATTGCTGACGACCGCCAGCTTTCCGTCGGGCGAGACCCTGGCGAGACCGGGCGCGCCGCCCACTCGGATGGTCGCGATCACCGTCCGCTTATCTAGGTCAATGACCGAAACATTGGCCGAGCCGGAGTTGGCGACGTAAGCGCGTTTGCCGTCCGAGGAGACCGAGACAAAGTAGGGCGCGCGATGAACACCAATGGTCGCTTCCACTACATTGCGCTCCGCGTTAATGATGCTGATGTTGTTGGAGTCGGCGTTGGCAACGTAGATTTCGTTACGCGTGGGACTGGCGGCGACGCCGGTTGGACTTGCGCCTACCGGGATGGTCTTAACGTTGCGAAGCTGAAGCAGGTCGAGAACGCTGACGGAGTTGCTCTGGCCGTTGGTGACGTAGGCGTATTCGTGGTAGCCGGGCTCAACAGTCGCGCGTTGATGGCAGGCAGTTGAGCTCAGCAGGAAGACCGCCGCGCATAGCGCGGACTGCGATCGCCGCGTCGAAAGTTGCCGCAGCCACAACGATGCCGTGTGCATCAGCGAGCGGCGGCCGATCCAGCGGTTGCGGTGCCGCGGCGTACCGGGTTGGCAACAGGCTCGGCGATGGAGCGGCCAAGCACGGTTGCGATCTGCCGAACCTCGAGCATGAGATCGGCAAACTGCTGGGGAAAGAGCGATTGATTGCCATCGCTGAGAGCGCGGTCAGGATCAGGATGGACTTCGATGATCAAACCATCCGCGCCTACCGCCACCGCGGCACGCGACAGCGGCGTCACTTTGTTGCGCTTGCCGGTCCCGTGGCTGGGATCGACGATGATCGGCAAGTGGCTCAAACGCTGCACCGCCGGCACGATGCTGAGGTCGAGGGTGTTGCGCGTGTGGTCGGCAAAGGTGCGCACGCCGCGCTCGCACAGAATCACGTTGTAGTTGCCCTCGCTCATGATGTACTCGGCAGCCATCAGCAATTCTTCCAAAGTGGCTGACATGCCGCGCTTCAGCAGCACCGGCTTATGCGCCCTGCCTGCGCGCTTCAGCAGCGAATAATTCTGCATGTTGCGGGCGCCAATCTGGATAACGTCAGCGTACTTCTCCACCAGTTCGAGCGATTCGTTGTCGATGGCCTCGGTGACGATCAGCAGGCCGAAGCGGTCGCGAACTTCCGCCAGGATCTTCAGGCCCTCCTCGGCCAGACCCTGAAACGTGTAGGGAGAGGTGCGCGGCTTGTAGGCGCCTCCGCGGAAAAAGCGGGCTCCGGCGCGGGCCACACACTCGGCGGTAGCAAACGCCTGATCGTGAGATTCGATGGCGCACGGCCCGGCGATGACCGCAACCTCGTCGCCTCCAAAGGTCGCGTCAGAATTAGGAAAGTGCACCACCGTGTCCTCTTCCTTCAAATCGCGACTGACAAGCTTGTAAGGCTTGCTGACGCGGATGACCTCCTGCACCCCTTCCATCTCGTCGAAGGTGCCGGTCTCCACCTCCGTCTGGTTGCCGGTGACACCGATGGCGGTGCGCTGCGCTCCGGGCATGGCATGCGCGCGAAAGCCCAGTGATTCGATCTTTTCGCACACGCGCTCCACTTGCTCTTCGGAGGCGTGCGCCTTCATGACAATAAGCATCAGGGACCCCTTGTTTCCGTGCCCCATAGTGTATCGCGGAAGGCGCGCTGCGGGGAACGAAAAGGCAGAGCGAACATTCGCTCAGGGCCCCCGTTTAGAATCAGTTCTTCATGCCGCGCGGGTCGCCGGCGCGAAGGCGTTGCCTGTTGGCAAATCCAGACCGCGCGCCTCCACGTTGTAAAATCAACGTTCACCCCAAGCGCATCAAAAAAGCTTATGGCCGACTCCAAAACTCAAGAGCCGAACACAGAACCCCAAGCCCAACCCGCTGGCCGTGCCGAGCGCTATGACCCGCAGGCGATCGAGCAGAAGTGGTCCGATCGCTGGGCAGAGTTGTCCGTTCTGGGGCGCGATCTGTATCGCGCCGAGCCCCCCAGCTCCGCGCGCAAAAAGTATTACGTGCTAGAGATGCTGCCCTATCCCTCCGGCGTGCTGCACATGGGACACGTGCGCAACTATGCCATCGGCGATGCGCTGGCGCGTTACATGTGGATGCAGGGCTACAACGTGCTTCATCCCATGGGCTGGGATGCCTTCGGACTTCCAGCCGAGAACGCGGCCATCCAGAACCAGACTCCGCCGCGCCAATGGACGCTGCACAACATTGCCAGCATGAAGGTGCAGATGAAGCGCCTCGGCTTTGCCTACGACTGGTCGAAGGAACTCGCCACTTGCCTGCCGGAGTACTACCGCTGGAACCAGTGGTTCTTCCTCAAGTTCTTCGAGCAAGGCCTGGTGTATCGCAAGAAGAGCAAAGTCAACTGGTGTCCGCAGTGCGCCACCGTGCTGGCCAATGAGCAGGTGCTGCCCAACGGTTGCTGCTGGCGGCATGAGAACACGCCGGTCGAGCAGCGCGAGCTGGAGCAATGGTTCCTGCGCACCACCAAGTACGCCGACGAACTGTTGCAGGGTTTAGATACTCTGCAAGGATGGCCGGAGAAGGTGCGCACCATGCAGCGCAACTGGATCGGCCGCAGCGAAGGCACGCTGGTCGATTTCAAACTGGATGGCGTCGCCGGACCGGCTGGCGACACGATCTCTGTCTTCACCACGCGCGTAGATACGATTTACGGCGCGACCTCGTTGCAGCTTGCGCCCGAACATCCTTTGATGACGGACTTGATCGCCAACGATCCAAGCCTGCTCGCCAAGGTGGAAGAACTGACCACCGAGCAGCGTAAGGCGAAGGAAGTTGGCGACATTGGCGCCATCGAAAAGCACGGCGTCTTCACCGAGCGCTATGCACTGAATCCGTTTAACGGCGAGCAAGTGCCCATCTGGGTGGCAAACTACGTTCTGCTCGACTACGGCACCGGCGCCATCATGTCGGTCCCGGCGCACGACGAGCGCGACTACGAGTTCGCCAAGAAGTACGGCCTCGACATTCGGGTTGTGATCTTGCCGCGCCGCGACGGAGACGAGCGTCGTGAGACCGATGAGCCGGTCTTGCCGTTTACGGAGATGGACAGCCTGGTGATGAACTCCGGCGAGTACAGCGGTTTGCCTTGCCAGGAGGCAATTGTGAAGATGTCGAAGTTCGCGCAAGATCAAGGCTTTGGCAAGGCAACCATAACATATCGCTTGAAGGATTGGGGAGTCAGCCGCCAACGCTATTGGGGCACGCCGATTCCCATGATCTACTGCGCGGACTGCGGCATCGTGCCCGTGCCCGAGAAGGACTTGCCGGTGTTGTTGCCGGACAACGTGAACATCACGTTGGCGGGCGGATCGCCGCTGGGCAAGGTGCCGGAGTTCGTCAACGTGAGCTGTCCGAAGTGCGGCGGCCCGGCGCGCCGCGAGACCGACACCATGGACACCTTCGTCGATTCGTCCTGGTACTTTTATCGCTACACCGATCCCGCTCTCGACAGCAAGCCGCTCGACTCTGACACTGTGGGATATTGGTTTCCCATCGATCAATACATCGGCGGAGTCGAGCACGCCATCCTGCACCTCATCTATTCGCGCTTCTGGACCAAGGTGATGCGCGACATGGGCCTGGTGAAAAACTCCGAGCCGGCCCAGCGCCTGTTCACCCAGGGCATGGTGATCAAGGGCGGCGCCAAGATGTCGAAGAGCCTGGGCAACGTGGTGTCGCCCGACGACATGGTCGGACGCTATGGCGCGGACTCGACGCGCATGTACACGCTGTTCGCCTCGCCGCCCGACCGCGATCTCGATTGGCAGGATGCAGGCGTGGAAGGCATCAGCCGGTTCCTGTCGCGGGTGTACCGCTTTGTCGCGCGCAATGCGCGGCCAAACGGAACAGCTTCGGCCAGTCGCGATGGAGAGCAGTTGGCGCTCGCGGCGCGTCAGATGCAGCGCAAATTGCACCAGACCATCCGACGGGTGACGGAAGACTTCGGCGGAAGGTGGCACTTCAATACCTCGATCGCTGCGATCATGGAATTGCTGAACGAGATGTATTCGTACGAAGACAGCGTTCAACGAGGTCAGGCGGAAGCCCCGCCATCGCTGGTCGCCGATGCACAGCGCAAGTTGGTGCTGATGCTGGCGCCGTTCGCGCCATATCTGGCGCATGAATTGTGGGAGATGCTGGGCGAAACTTCCGACCTGCTGCGCGCGCCGTGGCCACAATACGATCCCGCGCTGGCGAAGGAAGAGGAAGTCGAGATCGCGATCCAGGTGAATGGCAAGATACGCAGCCGCATAACTATTCCCGCCGACGCCGAGGAGGCGCAGGTGCGCGAACTCGCGCTCGCCGACGAGAAGATCAAAGCCGCCATCGCCGGCAAAGAAGTCGTGAAGGTGCTGGTGGTGAAGGGCAGGCTGGTGAATATCGCGGTGAAATAACGCGGACCGGAAACTACCGCCGCCTTAGGAACCTTACCGCGCGGCGACAGGCTCGGAAACATTCCGAAGCGCCGTGTCACATCAGAGTCGGAACTGAGGACGCAATAGTCCCGCGTTGCGCGCGTCGGCCCAACCTGTCTTCCGCAACTCATCTATGCTACATTCTCCGGAACATATGGCACAAACTTCCGAACCCACCAACGGCTCGGCGCATTCGCCGGAACTGTATTGTCCCACCTGCGCGCTCGAGGTCGGCGATCCACTTACCTGCGGCGACTGCTCGGCCGTAATCTGCCGGGTGTGCGGTACGCCGCTGGAAATGCCCGAGGACCTCGGGATCGGCTGATCCATGGCGCAGCCCAGCACAGCGCAACCCGCCGCCGCCGCGCATCACGAGCCCTCGCTGGTGCGCGGCCTCTCACTCGCCGATTCCGTGATGCTGCTGGCTGGCGGCATCATCGGCTCAGGCATCTTTCTTACCGCCGGACCAATCGCCTCCGCCGTGCACACGCCGTGGTTGTTCCTCAGCGTGTGGCTGGCAGGCGGGCTGATCTCGCTGCTGGCGTGCTTCGCCTTCGCCGAGATGGGAGCGATGTTTCCCGAGGCGGGCGGGCAATATATCTATTTGCGCGAGGCCTACGGCGAGTTCCCGGCATTTCTCTACGGATGGATGATCTTCACCGTCGGCCAGAGCGGCACCATCGCCGCGCTCGCCGTCGGCTTCGCCGAATACTTCGGAGCGGTGCTGCCGTTGGCATCCGCTCATGTTCCAGTCGCAACGATCTTTGGATGGACGCTGACGCGCGGGCACCTTGTCTCCATCTGCTCAATTATTCTGCTGACCGCGATTAACGTGCTCGGCCTGAAGCGCGGCTCGGCGCTGATCAACGTGGCGACCTGGGCGAAGTTTGCGGCCATCGGGCTCTTCATCGTGCTCGGTCTCGCCATTGGCCACGGTCATTGGTCGAACTATGCCGTCAGCATCCCAGCCAGCCAACCGATGTCGCTGGGCGCCATGATCTCCGGATTCGGCGTCGCGCTGATCGGCGTCTTCTGGGCGTTCGATGGCTGGGTTTACATCACGTGGGTGGCGGGCGAAATCAAGAATCCGCAGCGTGTGCTGCCGCGCGCCATGGTGATGGGCGTGCTCGTAGTCGGCGTCATCTATCTGGCGGTAAACGCGGTTTACCTTTACGCGCTGCCGATCACGGCCGTGGCCAAGGAAGAAACCACTGCCCACGCTGCCGCCGCCGTGCTCTTGGGTGGCAGTGCCGCGCGCTGGCTCAGCGCGGTAATCGCACTCTCGTGCTTCGGAGCGATGTCGTGCGCCATCCTCAGCAGCGCACGGGTTTCGTTTGCCATGGCGCGCGACGGCGTCTTCTTTCATGCCATGGGACGCGTGCATCCGCGTTACCGCACGCCGGCCTTCAGCCTGATTTCGCTGAGCGCGTGGGCGGCGGTGCTGGCCCTCAGCGGCAGCTTCGATCAGCTCTACACTTACGTGATGTTCATGATGGTGCTGTCGTACACGGCGGCGGTGGCGGGATTGTTCGTATTGCGGCGCACCCGCCCCGACCTGCCGCGCCCGTATCGCTGCACCGGCTATCCCTACTTGCCGGCGCTCTACGTGCTGGTGGCGGGAGCCTGGGCGCTCAACTCCGTGGTCACGCGTCCCAAAGAAACGCTGATCGGCATCGCCATCGTCTTTCTCGGCGCGCCGTTTTATTTCTTCTGGCGCCGACAGTTGAAACGGAAACCGGGAGAACTGGAGGAGTTCAAGTAAACGGGAGTGGATGCCGGGAAACCAATTTGTCATATATCATGGTATATATCAGGAGTCCCAGAGGTGCCCAATGTCGCGTACTGCCAAACTCTTCCGCAATGGCCGCAGTCAAGCGGTCCGCCTACCCGCGGACTATCGTTTCCAGGGATCTGAGGTATATATCCGCCGCACAGTCTCGGGGGACGTCATCCTGTCACGTAAGCCGGAATCCTGGCACGACTTTTTTGAGTTGCTGAAGACTATCGATGTGCCTGAGGACTTTCTCGCCGACCGCAAGGACACGCCGCCCCAGACACGAGATCTGTTCTGATGCCCGATCTTTATTTGCTGGATACCAATACGGCCAGCTACATCATCAAAGGCAATTTTCCGCTGGTGCGGAAACGTTTGGTAAAAGTGCCGATGGCCCAGGTGACCATATCTGTCGTCACCGAGGCGGAGCTGCTTTTTGGAGTCATCCGAAAGCCGGAGGCAACCCGGCTGAAGACCGCAGTCGAAGAATTTCTCCTTCGAGTCGAAGTTCTGCCCTGGATTTCAGAAACAGCGCGGAGCTATGCTGAAATTCGAGCAGCCTTGGAACGCCAAGGGGGAATGCTGGGCAACCTCGATCTCATGATTGCCGCTCAAGCTGTTACCGCTCACGCGGTGTTAGTTACGAACGATCATGGCTTCCGCCGGGTGAGAGGTTTGCAGATCGAGGACTGGACCAAGCCGCAGTGATTTGCCAGTAATTGAACCTGAGTCTGCGGCGCCTGCTAAGATTCCCGAATTCCATGCTCAACCTCACCGACGCCGCGGAACAAATTCGCACACGCAAACTTTCTCCGCTGGAACTCACGCGTGCGTGCGTCGCGCGCATTGAGCAACTGAATCCGGTTTTGAACGCTTTCATCACCGTAACAGCGGAGCTTGCGCTGGAGCAGGCACGGCAGGCGGAAACGGAAATCACGGCAGGCCGCTGGCGCGGGCCCCTGCACGGCATTCCCATTGGGCTGAAGGATCTGCTCGATACCACGGGGGTCCGCACCACGGCGGCCAGCAATCAATTCCGCGAACGTGTGCCGGCGGAAGACGCCGAACTGGTCGGTCAGTTGAAGCAGGCAGGTGCGGTGCTAGTCGGTAAGCTGAACCTGCATGAGTTCGCGTTTGGCGGCAGCGGCATCGTGAGTGCGTTTGGTCCAGTAAAAAATCCATGGGATTTGCAACGCATCACGGGAGGATCTTCGTCAGGTTCGGCGGCAGCGGTTGCGAAGGGGCTTTGCATCGCAGCGATTGGAACGGACACGGCGGGTTCGATTCGCTGTCCCGCAGCACTCTGCGGGATCGTCGGACATCGTTCCAGCGCGGGTTTGCTGAGTTGCAGAGGAGTGGTGCCACTCTCCACATCGTTCGATACGCCGGGGCCGATGACGCGCACGGTGCGGGATGCCGCGCTTCTGCTCGGGGCGCTCGTGGCCGATGCAGGTTGCTCTGCACCCAACGATTGGGCCACACTCGACGAAAGCGTAGCCGGACTAAGAGTTGGGGTTCCTCGCAAGAATTTCTTTGGCGACCTCCAGCCCGAGGTGGCCGCCTGCGTGGAAGTGGCCATCGCAGTCATCAAGGCTCTGGTGGCACAGGTTGCAGATGTGGAGCTAGAAGCCGGTGGACATCGCACCATCTTCAACGCCGAGATTTACGAGTACCACGAAGCGATGGTGACCAAGACTCCGGAGCTTTACCAACCGCACACGCTGCCTCGAATTCTGAAGTGCGCCGGTATTAGCGCGACCGACTACATTCGCGACTGGCGCAGCCTGCACACTGAGCGGAACCGTGCCGAAGAGCTATTCCAGCAGGTGGATGTTATTGTCACGCCCACGGTTCCGGTGACAGCGCCGAGACTTTCAGAGCTCCAAGCGCTGGGAATCAATGAGCTGCGGCCATTCGAAACGAAATACCTGCTGCGGAACACGTCGCCGTTCAGCGTGCTTTATTGGCCCAGCGTTTCGGTGCCCTGCGGATTTACGGGGGAAGGATTGCCCGTGGGATTGCAAATTTCTGGCAAGCCCGGAGCCGATGCGACCGTGCTGCGACTCGCTCATGCATACGAGCAGGCGACGGAGTGGCACAAACGCGTGCCGCGGGAGTGAAATCAATTCACCACGGAGGCACGGAGATCACGGAGAAAACTCGATAGAAACAGAACTCCGTGCTCTCCGTGTCTCCGTGGTAAATCTTTTGCTCTTACGGGCTGCAACGCTCAGAACCCCACCAACACAGGCTCGGGCTGTAACTCAATTCCAAACTCATGCAGCACGCCAGCTTGGACTTCGTTTTTCAGGGCGATGATGTCGGCAGCGGTTGCGCCGCCGCGATTGATGATTGCCAGCGCGTGCCGCCGCGAGATACCCGCCGCACCCTTGCTGTAGCCTTTGGCGAATCCGGCGTGCTCGACCAGCCAGGCGGCGGGCAGTTTGCGAAAACCGTCGCTGGCTGGATAGCTGGGCAGTTGCACCCCGCGTGACTCCAGACGCGCCAATAGCTCTGCGAAGAAAGGCTGCGGCACAATGGGATTCTTGAAGAACGAGCCTGCACTGTGCGCATCCTCATCGCCGGGAATGATGAGCATGGCCTTGCCGTGGCGGATTTCGCGCACGGCCGCTCTGACTTCCGCCAGAGTCGGATCGCCGGAGCGCGAGGCAAAGAACTTCTGCAGATCGGCGTAGCGAACACTCGGCTTTCCACCCGGATGCAATGCAAACGATACCTGCAGGATGATGTAACGCTCGCGCTCCGTCGTATTGAAGATGCTGGCGCGGTAGGTGAAACCGCACTCCGCGTTGGAGAGGATCCGGACTTGCAAAGACCGTAGGTCGAGGGCTCGCACCTCGTGAATGGTCTCCGCGACTTCCTGGCCATATGCGCCCACATTCTGCACCGGCGTGCCGCCGACCGTGCCAGGGATACCGCTCAAGCACTCCAGGCCGGCGCAGTTGGCGTCTACGGTTTGTGCCACCAAGGTGTCCCAATTCACGCCTGCACCGGCGGTGAAAAGCGCGGTCCCCTCCGGCGTCGTGATATTCGACGCGCCAGCAATCGCCACCTTGAGCACCAATCCAGCGAAGCCTGCATCCGCGACCAGCAGGTTGCTGCCGCCACCAAGAACGAACAGTGGCAACTGACGCGAGCAGGCGAACTCGACCGCATCCATCACTTCGGCTTCACTGTGGGCCTCGGCGAAATAGCGGGCCGGGCCACCGACGCCGAGCGTGGTGAACGGAGCGAGAGCAACGTTTTCTCGAATCGGCATGACAGCAAAGCCAATATATATGCTCCGGCGGGGTTACCGGGACGTCAGAGCGGGGCTGGCCTGAAGGCCTGCTCTACCGGACTAGTTCACCGGCCCCAGATACTGATCCAGCCAGTCCAGTGATTGCTTGATAAGTTCGTTGCGCGGGATGTTGTGACCCGTGTCGAAGAGCAGGTGTTTCTTCTGGTCCTTCTTCGAACCGAGTAGCTTGTAGAACGGGTCCTGGGTCGATTCCACCGGGAAGAAGAAATCGTAGCGTCCATTCAGCATCAGGACCGGCTGCTTCACCCGTGAAACGAAGTTGATGGTATCGACTTCAGGGAGCGAGCGATGAAAATCCAGACCACCCAGGGCGAAGACACAAACCTTGATACGCGGTTCCACCGCAGGCACGATGCCTCCCATTTCTGCGCCCCAACTGTAGCCGTAGTAGGCCAGCTTATTGTGGTCCAGGTCAGGACGGGTCTCAGCGTAGTCGATGGCCCGCGAGGCATCCTTCGTCCACATGATGACGTGGTCCCGCCAGTCGCTGGTCGTGTTCGCCACATCTGATTCCATCCCGTCGCCGCGTTCATACGTGCTCTTGTATACGGGATACAGCACTGCACGGCCGCTCTTGAGAATGGCGTCCAAAGCCGATGTCGTATAAATCGAGAACGTCCGCAGCAGGAGTGCATTCGATCCGGGAAAGAAGAGCACTGTCTGGTAGGGCGGTTTGCCTTTCTTGGGGAGAAACAGGTAAGCGATGGCCCGTTCGTTGCCGTACGCTGCCGCATAGGTAATCTTCTGCGCTGTCCAATCCTCTTCGTCCTTGCCAAAAGGCTCTACCGACGCGTTCAGCGGCGTTTTGTCATACGAGTACAGGCTGCGGTATGCCCGGAACAATTCATCGGAGGCGGGCTTCTCTTTGCTTAAGTCACGTCTGGGCGAAGGCATCGGGGCGGTCGCGACTTTGGAGATCGATTCCGACCCAATGTATTTAACGCACCGGAACCCGATATTCGAGGCACGAAGAAACGGCGACTGCGCGTCAGGGTCGATGAACATATAAGTGGGTTCATCCCAAGCTCCACCCAGAACATAACGCTTGCTGTGCTCGGCTTCGGTCCAGATCCACTCCTTAACGTTGCCGGCCATGTCGTAGTTGCCCCATGGACTCATGTCCTGCTTGCTGCCCACGGGCAAAACCCCCGAGGTGCCGAAGTTGCTTGCCGGCACGATGAACGCCGCGGAAAACGGTCCTGCGGCCCGGTTCCAGTGATAGATCGTGGGCAAACTCTTGCCGGCAAACTCCGCATAGGCCGCGGCCTCGTACCAGCTGATACCGGTGACTGGGAAGTCGTCCTGGCCTTTCGGATATTCGCCCTGGCTCCAGTCCTTCGGCCCCGGCCGCCCTGTCCCATCGCGAAATCGCGCCATTGCCTCGTCCCACGGCAGATTCTTTCCGTCTTGCTGAAAATCGGCCTTCCAGTACTCACGCTTTTGGTATCCGCCCTGGTCGACAAAGGCCTTGAACTGGCGGTTCGTCACCTCATATTGATCGATCCAATAATCCTTGAGTTCCAACTCCGGCATTCCTTCATAACCGGGAATAAACAAGGTCTTGAAATATTTCGCAGGCGAGACCCGCACCATTCCGGGAGGAGTCTTTTCCACCTCGTCAAGGGTGACACTTCCTTCTACGGGCGAGCCGGGAGGCACCGCATACCGTGGAATCAGGGCAAGTGTCGTCCGCAAAACGGTACCGAACCCAGGTTTCTCAAACTTCCAGACAAACATCCCGCGCGGCTGGCGAACATTTTTCAGCGGAGTGGTTCCCACCAATTCCCACGGCGCGTTTGCCTCCACGTAGTCTCGACGGTAGACCGTTGCCCCCGGCGGTGTCGTTTCCATTGAAAGCTGGTAGGAAATCACCGGCCACAGCTTCGCCAGCGCGGGATCGCCTGAGATAGATTTCTCGGCCTTGTTGGCGAGCGCGTAAGCGGCGCTGAATTTCCCCTGATCGGCCAGTTGCGAGATCTCTGGTACAGCCACCTCGCGCGCCCAGCGTGCGTCGCGAGAGCGTTTCACCAGCCACGCAGCCCCGAAGCCAAGCAGGATGACCACCAGTACGAGTGGAACCAGCACCCGGGGACGTTGCGCCTGGCGCGCAATGCGGGCGGGGCTCAACCTCACGCCCGACTCAGGAAATAGCAGGTCGCGACAGCCTTTGAGCTCTTGCGCCAGTTCTGCGCCCGAGGCGTAGCGTGCCACGGGGTCCTTTTTTAAGCAACGGGTGACGATCCGGCGCACCTCGGGCGGAACATCGCGCTTGAGTTCGTTCAACGGTTTCGGGTCGTCACGCATGACCGCCGCCATCAGCGCAGCGCTGGACTGGGCATCAAAGGCCTTGCTGCCCGTCAGCATCTCGTACAGCACCGAACCAAAGGAGAAGACATCGCTGCGGGCGTCGATGATCTTCCCTTCGGCTTGCTCCGGCGACATATAGGCCAGCGTGCCCACGATCATCCCGGGTGTCGTCGAACCACCCACCATCGTCGCACCTTCGCCACCCAATGTGGACGCGGGTGAGGCGAGTTTGGCGAGTCCAAAGTCAAGTACTTTGACCACTCCGCCCTCGTCCACCATGATGTTGGCCGGTTTCAGGTCGCGGTGTACGATGCCTGCGGCATGTGCGCGAGCGAGGGCCTCAGCAATCTGTACCGCGTACTTGATGGCCAGATCCGTGGACAAACCACCCGGAGGAATCAATTTGTCCAGGGTTTGCCCGGCAACGTACTCCATGACCATGAAGTCAACGCCGCCCTGAGAGCCGATGTCATGAACCACGCAGATGTTGGGATGTTGCAGCGCGGAGATGGATTTCGCTTCTTGCTCGAAGCGCGTATGCAGGTCTGGGTTGGAAGACAGATGCGCGGGAAGGACCTTAATTGCGACCGTACGCTGTAGCCTGGTGTCACGGGCCAGATACACTTCGCCCATGCCGCCCGCGCCCAGCAGCGATTGGATCTCGTATGGCCCAAGTTTCGTGCCAGAGGTCAATGCCATCCGCGCATTATAGTCTGGACCGCTGACTGAAATGCAGCCTGCTGCAGGGGCCCGCGCGTTACGGCTATCGCTGGAATCCCGGTGGCGTGTATACTCTTGCGGCGGGGGTCGGCCGTAAAACGGGAATTCCCGATAATCCTACGGCAATCCGGCCCTCGGTATTGTTGGTCAATCCCTCAAACTAAGGACGTGTTTCTAATGTCTACTGCGCCCGGCGCGCTGACGCCTCTTTCCTGGTTGCGGCCGAAATACCTGCTCTTTGCGTTCATTGGATTGATGATGGCCTATGTTCTCCGCCACAACGAAAGCTTTCTTCTCAACCGAGCGGACCCAGTGTGGCAACACTATCAGCCGTTCAAGTGGTGGCTGTTGCCGCACGGGGTGGCCGGAGCGTGCGCGCTACTGCTTGGCCCGATGCAGTTTTCTGACCGGCTTCGCCAGCGCTACGCCAAACTGCATCGCGTGGCGGGCAGAATCTACGTGGTAGCAGCGTTGATTCTCGCGCCGCTCGGCGCCTATATCCAGTTTTTCCAAGAACGGATGCACGAAACGCGGTCGTTCACCATCGCTGCTGTCGTGGATGCAACATTGTTGATGTTTACCACCGGACTCGCCTTTGTGTTCATCCGCCAAGGCAAAATCCAGCAGCACCGCGCCTGGATGACGCGCAGCTTCGCCGTGGCGCTGGTCTTTCTCGAGGTGCGGATAATCGGGGGCGTTACCGGGTGGGAGAACCTCGGCAGTGGCGCGATTGAAACCATTGTTTGGGGGTGCCTCGCCTTCTCCATTCTCGCGGCGGACATCGTCCTGCAGTGGCAGGAATTGAGGCGTTCTCGCCCCGCAGCCATGAAGGCGAAGGCAATAGCGCGCTAGATTTCAGCAACGACCTCGGGAAACGGAGGCCTTGTCCCGTATGTTCACCTCGCAGCCGATTGGATTTGTGAGTAGTCCGTACAAGGACGCAAGCGAGATTCCCAAGGGTCTTGGCGCTAAACACGAGACAGATGGTGTGCTCAAGATCCTGCCTGAGTTTGAGCCGGGGCTCACCGACGTCGAGGGCTTCTCGCATCTCATCGTCATATGGGAGTTCGATCGCTCCCAAGGGTTCGAATTACTCGGTGCCCCGCCCTCCGACAATCGGCCGCATGGTGTGTTTGCGACCCGATCTCCGCGACGTCCGAACCCGATTGGCCTGACCATCGTCGAACTGCGTCGCCGCGAAGGCATCGAGTTGCATGTTCGGGGCGTCGATATGCTCCATGGGACGCCTATTCTCGATATCAAACCCTACCTGTCTAGCATCCCGTCCGAAAAGCTACGCCGCGGATGGCTCGCCGAAGCTGAGACACGACAGAAGTGATGCTGTTGCGGGGCTGGATTTTCCGCAATCGTCACACCGTGCCAACTCAGAACGAGTTTTCACACACGCTCTGAAGCCCAAGTCGTGGTTGACCCGCTGCGGCACGGCTGAACAGGCTGCGGGAAAACTCGAATATGGGCGCTCTTGAAGGGGCGCACCAGGTGCGCCATTGTAAGCCCCTTTATTTTTGTCATTCCGAGGGGCTTCAGCCCCGAGGAATCTGCGGCCTTTTTTCAGCGCGACAACTTTCCACAGCCCGTTAAGCCGTGCCCTGATACAAAACGATTCATGAAGATAGTTTGAACAGCAAGGTTCGCGTCTTCAGGGCCGGTCGGCAGAATTGCGCGGCACCTCTGAGTTAAAGTTAAACAGCATGAGGGAAATGTTCCAGCACCGTGGGATGCGGCTGATCTTCTTGGCCAATCTCATTTCCATGGTCGGCAGCGGTATGAACGCAGCGGCGGTGATCTGGTACATTCTGCAAGCCACGCATTCGGAGGTGTCACTGGGCGCGCTGATCGCGTTGCAGACCCTTCCCTCGCTCGTGCTGTTGCCTTTTACTGGCGTACTCATCGACCGCGAAGACCGTCGCCACCTGATGTTGTGGCTCGACTTCGCGCGCGGAGCCATCATCTTTTTCGTCGCCATGCTGGTGTTCACCCATCATGTGCATCTCTGGCAAATCTATGCCATGAACATCCTGGTCGCCATCGGCTTTTGGATGTTCTTCCCGACCGTGAACGCGCTCATCCAGGAGCTGACACCGGACGACAAGATGCTGGATTCGAACTCGCTGCTTCTCGCCGCCTTGCAGGGTGGCTGGCTGATGGCGGGCGCTGTGGTCGGCTTCATGTACAACCATGTCGGCCTGGGCGGAGTGTTGCTCATCGACTGCGCCAGTTACGCGGTCTCGATGACCTGCATATTCTTTGTGCGCAAGGGGCGAGTGACCGTTTCTCATCCCGTATCGGCAGGCGCCGAATTATTGTCGCCTTTAACCGGCGCGGTCGCCCGCTACCTCCACCAACTCAAAGAAGGTTATCGCTACGTCCGCGAGAACCGTCGCGTGCTGCTGATCGGCATCGCCTGGGCATTGTTTGTCGCAGCCATGATGACGCAGGGCGTGCTGTCGGCGCCGCTGAGCGAACGCATCCTGCACGGTGGGGCCGTGGGCTATGGATGGCTGAATGCCGGCTGGGCAGTCGGGGCCTTCGTGAGCGTCTTCTACGCTTCCACGTTTATCCGGCGCCACGGCGCCAACCGTTCAGTCACGGTGACCATGTCTATCATCGCCCTGTCGCTCTTCCTGCTGCCCGTCTCGCATTGGCTGGCGCTGGCGGTGCCCATTTATTTCATGATGGGCTCTAGCCGCGGCGTTGGCGGCATTGCTCTCTCCAGCGAGATGATGCAGATGGTGCCGCGTCACTTCATGGGGAGGGTGCAAAACAGCTTCTACTTCGCGGCCAGCGCCCTGCAAATCGCCACCTCGTTGCTGGCGGGCGAAGCCGCCCATCGTCACGGGCTGATTTACGGCTTCTGGATTGTGGGAGCGATGTATCTGGGGGCTGGGCTCGCGGCCTGGCTGCCGGCTCGCCATGCCCCGGCCGAAGTCTACGAGGCCGACACTCCGGCGGCCGATTAGGCTATCTCAGGTACCGTTTCCAGTGGCGTTCGCGGTGTGTCGTGCAGCAGGAAGTCGCAGATCACCCGGTTGAACTCCTCGGGCGCCTCTTCGTAGGGAACATGGCCGACGCCATCCATCAGCACCAGCGCACCGTTCTTCAAGCGGCGCTGCAGCTCATACGCTGACGAGGGGTACACCGCCGTGTCGCGGGAACCCCAAAGCAGGAGTGTGGGCAGTTCGCTGATCGCCGGCAAAGACTGCTCGATGAGTGCCTGGTCGCAATGCCACGACCGCACAATGCGCAGCAGGTGCTCAAAGCTTCCTGGCACATCCAACCCTGCGGTGTAGCCTTCGATGCTGCCGGGCGCGATACGCCTGGGATCGCCATACAGTCTGCGAAAGTACCGGAGCATCAGCCAGTGCTGCTTAGGTAGAACATGAGTGACAAAGAGGCCGCCAATCGCCTTGGAAAGCAGGCGAGTCAAAAACCGGCCGTAGCTCGACCAGGGATTGATCGCCGAAACCAGTATCAGCCGCCGGATGCGGTGTGCCATCGACCGTCGCGTAGCCAAAGCAGCCAGCACAATCGCCACTCCCCCGCCGCGAGAGGTACCCAGCACGTCCGCGCCCTCCATCCCAAAATGTTCCATGAAGCGCAGAACGCCTTCGGCATCGCTGGCCAGCGAGCATTGCGGCGCATCGGTGCGCTGCGAGAAGCCACAGCCCGGCAGATCGATGGCATACACCGAGAAATGCCGGGACAGCGCCTCCATGTTGAAGCGCCAGGAAAACGAATAGGCCATGAATCCATGGATCAGCAGCAGCGGGAGGCCGGATCCCGCGTGCAGATAGCGCCACCGTACTCCATCGAGGGTTACACTGCACTCTTCGGTTCCGGGAATCTTGGCCAGTTCCGGAATCGCCCCGGTTTGCTCGGCCGTGTCGAATTCTGGCATATCGTGCAACCAATCCGCCGGTCAGAGAATCATAGAAATCGATATCGCCTCTGTCGCACTGGGGGGAGAGTGAAAGCTCTCCCCGTTTTTGTCTTGATGATTGCGGCGATTCCTGACTCTCTGTGCAAATTCTAAACCTTCGTACGCAGTCGTCGCAGTAGAGCAAGCCTCCGAGTGCGCCGACAACGATACTCCGGATCAACAAGGCATTGGGCCCGGTGCTACCGCCAGGCAGGGCCACAGTTTGCCCTCCGGGGATTACCGTCAATTCACTCGCTCCAAACTGCCAGTTCGTTGCCGTTGGGATCGGCAAAGTGGAATCGCTTGCCACCGGGAAACTCAAAGATCTCGCGGACGATCTTCCCGCCGGCTTGCTTCACCTTGCCGTAAGTGTCGTCCAGCGAAGCCGCGTAAATGACAACCAGCACGCCGCGCGTCTTTGTGCTGTCCGCGCCTGCAGGTTGCGACTCGCTGTTGAAACCGCCGGCGAGCCGCCCGTCGTGGAAACTGGTGTAACCCGGACCGTAGTCGGTGAAGCCCCAGCCAAAAACCTGGTGGTAGAAGCGCTTGGTTGCCTCAATGTCGGTGGCGGGAAATTCGATGTAGTCCATACGAAAGTTCTGCTCTTGCTGGCTCATAGCCCCTCATTTCGATACTGCGGAAGTTCGAAGAATGGAGATTAGCACAACGGGGTTTCAGTCTTCTGCGGTCGGGATAAGGGGCACTACCTTGAAAGTCGCGCCTGGTTGCCAACGATTGGTGGGCGCACGTGCAAAAGGCGCGGGATCTCCGCGCCTTAGTCGCTTAATTCTCTGTACCGCTCCTACTGCTGGTCGGTCGAGCCTCCGGGCTGCGTTCCGCTGTCCACACCTAGTTCATGCGGCGAAGGAATGTTGGCGGTCTCGGGGTTCAACAGGCCCTTATGATCGGGTCCCAGTCCCAGTTTGATCAGCGCCCGGGAATCGGGTGTCAGTTTAGTCTGCCAGCCGTTGGCCGCCTGGTAGCGGGTCATGGCGTCGCGGGTAGCGGCGTCCCAAGTGCCGGAAGGCCCACCGGTAAGGTAATGCTCCCGAATGAGGGCGTTCTGGATCTCCAGGGTGCGTTGCTCGTCGATCCCGCGTTGCCCGTGGGAGCGGGGAGCACTTTTCTGGGTGGAGGCTGCGGAATGATGGCGGGAGGATGAATGAGTCTTGGTGATCTTTCCTTGCTTGGTTTTTGGCTTGGCTGTTGTGGTCGCCGAAGCAACGCCGGCCACCAGCGACAGCGCGAGAAGAATCCTGGCAGTTTGAGATATACGATTTCCGATAGGCAACGACCACCTCAGAGAAAAATTTATGAATTCCAGAATGGGCTCCATTGTAAAGAAACCTTAACCTGGTTGGAAACAAAAAAAGAGCCCCGAATCCCAAAATGAAACAGCAGCGGCACTGGGGCCTTTTTGCTTCGATACGCCAGTGCCGCTGCTTGAGTTCCTTACTTGTAAACGGCCCACGTCACGCGAGGGTACCTACTACTTACTGCAGGGTCCCTCCCATGAAGACCGTGGTATTGTCCCGAGTGCCGCGCGGACGAACCAGGAATACAACATCCTGGCCGCCTTTCCCCTGCGACTCGACCTTCTGGAAATCGTCCTCGCCGTTCACAGGCTGCTTATTGATCTCCAGGATGACGTCGCCGCGGCTCAGTCCTACGGTGTCGCCGAAGCCGTCTGGCTTCAAGTCTTGCACGATGACACCCTTGGTATTCGGCAACTGGTAACGGCTGGCCATCTCCGGCGTGATACTGCGAACCTTGATGCCGAACTTACTTTCCTGCGGCTGGGCCTGTTCGCCGCCTTCCTCCTGATCACCCAGTCGCGCGGCAAAGAGCTTGGAACGGTCAGCAATGGTAACGTCGGCGCCAGAGGTTTTGCCCGCGCGAATATAGCCGATTTTGGCGGTGCTTCCGGGCTTGATAGCGGAGATCTCCGCCACCAGTTCGTCACCCGTCTTCACTTGCTTGCCGTTGACGGCAACGATGGTGTCGCCAGTCTTCAAGCCAGCCTTGTCGGCAGGGCCATTGGGGGTAACGTGAGCGATGGTTACGCCGCTCGTGACTCCATAAACGCGGGCCACCGCCGGATTCGGGACGGCGTTGAACTCCACGCCAATCGAACCACGCGAAACCTTGTGGTCAGGTCCGATCAGCTGGTTGTAAACCTGCACCACGGTATTGGACGGCATCGCGAAGCCGACGCCCTGGTATCCTCCGCCACTGGTGTAGATGGCGGTGTTGATCCCGATCACCTCGCCCGCCATGTTCACCAGCGGACCACCCGAGTTGCCGGGATTGATGGCAGCGTCGGTTTGGATGAACGACTCAAACTGCCGGTTGGGAACGATATTGCGGCCCTTGGCGGAAACGATACCGGCGGTGACCGTCTCATCGAGACCGAAGGGGCTTCCGACCGCAAGCACCCAGTCGCCGACTGACATACCGTCAGAGTTGCCCAGCTTTGCGGCGGGCAACGGCTTCTTGGCGTCAATCTTGATGACCGCGAGATCAGTTTCCTTGTCGGTACCAATCACGATGGCGTCGTAGGTGACGGTCGCTGGATCGTCCATCAGCTTTACGCGAATGCGATCAGCTTTTTCGACCACGTGATTGTTGGTGACGATGTAGCCCTTGGAATCGACGATGACGCCGGAACCCAGGGAACGCTCGCGCAGATCGTTGGGGCCAAAGCCCTGGTCAGGACCGCCCTGGCCACCTTGACCACCCTGGCCACCAAAAAAGCGGTTGAAGAAGTCCTGGAACGGGCTGTCTTCGTCGCCACCACCACCGGGTCCCTGTCCTTGTCCGTCGTCGCCCGGGGGCATGCCACGACGCCCGCGATGCGGGTTCTTGATCGTAGATTCGGTGCTGATGTTGACCACCGATGGCTCCATCTGGCGAGCGATCTGGGAAAACTGGTTCGACAACTGCACCGGCGAGGGAACCTGCAGCGGAGTCGCGTCGGCAGAAGGATTCTTCTCCTTGCCCTTCACGCCTCCGGAGACAACTGTGCCAATCAGAATACCGAGCGTTAAGGTCGCCAAGACCACCAAGGTTGAGGCAAAGCGATTGGCCTTAAACTTTTGCCTGAAACCTGAAACTTGCGGATCCATTACGTGTCCTCCGGCTAACAAGCCAAATGTAAATTATACAGTCGGCACAACTTCGCCGCTGAGTTGTGAGGGGATTCACTGGGAGCTCTCATGCCATTAGACGCAGGAAACATGGAATTCGTCACCAAACCGAGCTGATCCCGCGACAATCTCTCAATAGGAATGAACTCGCGACGGCCGGGTTGCCGTTGGGCGGGAATTCCCGCAGATTGAGTTTTTGCGTGCCACAAGCCGATTCTCGGGAGTAATCTCCCACATGCCGGTTTGGGGCCAACTTCGTGTTGGCAGACCCCAAATCCACAATCATTGATCCGCTTTCCGGAGGTCTTCTTTTCTTGACGACAAACAGCCAATTCACGCTAAATTCCAGTGCCAAGTCCGAAGAAGGGAATCTCGGCTCGGATTGATGTTATGAAGCGGCCCCCTGTCGCAAGTGACAGTTCTAAGCAACCGCAATCGGGAGTGAAATGAATGGAAAGCGACGAGTGCGGGATAGGGTGGTGCCGGCTCCGTAGCCATCAGAGTCGTGGCGGCTTCGGAGCATTATGATCGCCGCGTCAGGGTCGTTACCTTGCGCAGAGTAAGCCAAATCTTGGGGGGACGGAGAACTCGAGTATGAGCCCCTTCACCATCAGTGTGGTCGTGTTCGCGTGCGTGTTTGGCGGAGGACTGCTCGGCATATTCCTCCACTCCCGTTTGCCCAACGAGCACCTCGATTCCGATTCCAAGGAAGCTGTCCGGCTTGGGATGGCATTGGTCGGGACCACCGTAGCGTTGGTGCTGGGACTGCTAATCGCTTCGGGCAAGGGCTTCTACGATACGCAGAGCTCGGAAGTGACGCAGCTCGCCGCAGATGTCGTGTTGCTGGATCGCGTTCTGCTCCACTTCGGACCAGAAACGAAAGAAATACGTGAGCTCCTGCGCAGCTCTGTTGCTAGTATGGTGGATGTCACGTGGGCGCGAGGCAGTTCGGACAAGACCCATTCCGCACCCTTCGCAGCAAATGAAGGAGCCGTCTTTGGCAAAATTCAGGAGCTCTTTCCCCACAACGACAATCAACGATTCCTGCAGTCGCAGGCGTTAAGCATGGCGATTCAACTAGGCCAGACCCGATCGCTGATGTTCGCACAGGAGACCTCGTCTGTTCCTATGCTGTTGCTGGCAGTACTGGTCTTCTGGCTCGTCTTGCTTTTTATGAGCTTTGGACTCTTCGTTCGTCCCAATGTGGTGGTGGTAGTTAGCCTATTCGCCTCAGCGCTGGCGGTTTGCGCTGCGATCTTCCTAATTCTCGAGATGTACCAGCCTTACGGCGGGTTGATTCAGGTCTCCAGCGCTCCCTTGCGTGCGGCCCTGGCACAGCTTGGGCAGTAACTGAAAGAGAGTTGCTTTTTCAAAACCCACAGAATTCATCAAATCGATAGAGAGAGGACAAAATGATTCGAACAATAACACCTGGATTGAAACGTATGACGCTTGCTTTGACGGTCGCCATCTCGGCAGGCGTGCTCGCGATCGCGCCAGCGACGGCGCAAAGCCAGCAGATGGAACAGAAGCTGATGGCCATCAAACAGGCGCAGGACGCCAACAAGCAGAAGCTTGCCCAGCACACATGGCAGGAGACGGAAACCATCAGCATCAAAGGCAACGTCAAGGACACCAAGGTTTACCAGATCCAGATGGTGAACGGGCAACAGCAGAAGACCCTGCTCAACGACCAGAAGGCGGGATCCAGCGGCGGGCGCGAAGGCCGCGTAAAGGAACACGCCATCGAGAAGAAGACCGAGGAATACCAGGAGTACGGGCAGCAGATAGGCGCGCTGGCCAAGCAGTACACCACGCCCAACCCCGAAGCCCTGATGCAGGCGAAACAGGCGGGCAACATCTCGATACAACCGGGCGGGGGCGCGCTGAGCCTGGTCATCAAGAACTACCTGAAGCCGGGCGACTCGATGACCATGACGATCAATGAGCAGACCCATTCGCCGGCGAGCGTCCAGGTGAACTCGTACCTGAGCGATCCCAAGGACGCGGTCACGATCTCCGCCCAGTTCGCGCAGTTGCCGGATGGGACCAACCACGTCGCCACCACCACGATCGATGGCGTAAGCAAGCATCTAGGCATCGACGAGCAGAATTCGAACTATCAGAGGCAGTGATCGGTTTTCGAGGGCAATTAAGGAAACCCCTCGTATGGCGTGTACCACAAGGTGGTGCCTACTCCGTAGCGTCAAGGAGGGCGCACATCCCAAGTTGAAGTTTAAGGAGAGTCAGATGAAGTTCGCTATTAATAGATCTCGCATTTATTCAATCCTGGCGTTGCTTTTGATTGCCGTTCTCGCGGGGTGCTCGAAACAAACGCCGCAAGATGGAGCGCAAACCAAAGTCATGCGGTTCGACGGTTTGAACAACCTCCGCTACTGCGAGGTGTTTCTCATCGGCGGAAATCCCATTACCAAGGACTTACAAGGAGCCGTTTACAACACGACTGCCCTGAACGACGCGGGCCATCCTCGCGACACGTGCCCGGCGGAAATGTGGGCCAAAGTCGATGCCGAGTCGCTGAAGAAACAATACGACGTACTGGGTGTGTTCAAGAACGGACCACGGTACTGGATGTACGACTGGATCGAGTTGCCCGTTGGAGCGCAGCGCGATCTCGACGGCCTACAGGCGCGTTGGTTCGCCCAGGTACAGTTGCCCAAGAATTTCAAAGAGGCAGGTTCGACTTACTACAATCCGACGACCGTTCATCGTGCGTCGCATCAGGGCTACAACAAGGGCCAGACCGTCTTCATCCTCGACGATCTGAATGGTACGCCGTGGGTCTTGCAGGCCTATTCTCTGATCGTCGATCCGAACCTGACCTACGACGACCTCAAGACGCTCGATAAGAAACTCAAGCTTCCGGCCGGCTGGAAGTACCGCTACAAGGTGTTGGATCAGGACCTCACTGTTGGCGCGATCAACGGCACGGCGCGGATCGTTCAGGACGATCTGCAAGGGACGTATAACGCGTGCTTTGAAGAGGCTGGTCAGAGCAATTGCAACTACAAGCCATAGCTGCAGAGCGTGGTGCACTGTGCCTCACGGGGCAGCTTCTCCTGCCCTGTGACGTCTCGTGAAAGGCATACGCGTGGCTGTAGCAGAAATTGTCTGCTGCCGGAGGTAGGACTCATGAAGTTCAAGGGCGCACTCTCGTGTCTGGCGGTACTGTTCGCGATTCTGTTCGTAGCGTGCAGCTCAAAAAACGAGTCGAAGACTCCAAGCGTGGAAAAAGCGGTCAGCACCGCGGTTGACGCTTATCTATACGGCTATCCGCTCATTACGTTTGACGTCGCGCGGATGCAGCAGACCAATGTTGCCGTACCGGATGCCGAACACGCTCCCATGGGACAGATGATCCGGATGCGCACTTATCCGGCGGTGGACAACCACTGCTGTGCCGCACCGAACGCCGACACGTTGTACACCGAGGCTTGGCTGGACGTCTCCAAGGAGCCATCGGTGCTCAGCATTCCTGACATGGGCAACCGCCACTACATCATTCCCATGCTCGACGGCTACTCCGAGGTCTTCAGCGTCGCCAGCCCGGCAACGACCGGCTACAAGGCGCAGACTTATGTCATCACGGGGCCGCGTTGGACGGGCACTCTGCCGCCCGGCGTGACGCAAGTTAAGTCCGCCACCGGAATGGTGTGGGTCCTGGGCCGTGTCTATTGCACCGGAACGCCCGAGGATTACAAAGCTGTTCATGCTTTGCAGGACAAGTTTTCGGTCGTTCCGCTCAGTTCCTACGGAAAGCCTTACACACCGCCGCAAGGACAGGTCGACCCCAACTTCGACATGAAGACGGCCGTGCGCAAGCAGGTGGACGCTCTGGACGTCGACGCCTATTTCAACCAACTTGCGAAGTTGATGAAGACCAATCCGCCAACCGCACAGGATGCTCCTCTGGTCGCGCGGATGGCAAAGATCGGATTGGTGCCCGGGCAGGACTACGATCCCAGCAAGCTGGGCGCATTCGACAGGGAGGCGATCAAGGCCGTCCCTAAGTTGGCGCTGCTGAAAATGGTAAAGCTCCTGAAAGAGCAAAAGACAACCAATGGCTGGCTCTACTTCACTTCCGGCGTAGGCAACTGGGGCACCGATTATCCGCTCCGCGCCATGGGCAATATGCTGGGGCCGGGCTGGAACCGGCCGCAGGACGCGGTGTATCCGCTCTCGCAGAAGGACGCGAACGGTGACGACTACAACGGCGCGGATCACAAGTACATGATCCATTTCGAGAAGGGACAGTTCCCGCCGGTCAAGGCCTTCTGGTCGATCACTCTGTACGACCCGGACTTTTTCTTCGTGCCGAACTCTATCAACGCTACGAGTTGAGCCAGCGCAACAAGTTCATCACCAACCCGGACGGCTCCGTCGATATGTATCTCCAGGCCGATTCGCCTGGGAAGGCGAAAGAGACGAATTGGCTGCCGGCTCCGAAAGGTAAGTTCAGCCTAGTTATGCGCATGTACTGGCCGACGACAACGCCGCCGTCGATCGTGGTCGGAGGTTGGACTCCTCCGCCGGTGAAACGCGTTGAATGAAGTGACCAACTCGCCGATTTACGGCGCAGGTACAGCCGAGGAGGAACGCCGGCAAGCGGGCCTGAAGGCCTGCACTACCCGGACACAGCAATTCCGAAACTGCTCTTAAAGCGCCGCTCTACCCTTACTCGCTTCGCACACCATTTCGAAAACTGGTCCAAACGGCCCAGTGTGCCAATTCAGCAATTGTGATTACCTTCGTTTTGCTGACAGCGTTTTGTTCTTCGCCCGGTTCCGTTCAGGGAAATAAACTGAGAGGGCCGAACCCAGACTCCGGCGCTGCGAGGCCTGCGGCAAGGGTCTTTGAAAATTTGAAAGAAGCCGTCGAGTGGCACGGCGATCCCGGCAAAGAAGTGGCTCGGAGTTCGCAGGCGTGGTGAGCACTTTCTTCCTAAGTCCTTTGTCCGGAATACTTTGCTTGTATCTCCTGTGGAATCTATATCTTGGCGGGAACCGCGCAAGGTATTGATAAATCATGAGTTAACATGGCGTGTAACTCTAATGTTTGGAATATCTTGCGATGATCCTCGCAAGCTATTGAAATAGCATGAGTTACAACGACGCGCAACTCCAATGTTCGTAATATTTTAGGGGCAAAATATTCAAAACAGAGACTTTGCAGCATGGGGGAGGGGGGTACCCTTCCAATGTCCTGTTCTCCGTGCGGTCCGCTGTCCGGAATCTGACCCAACTCATCGATCTGCCTCGTATACCGTCTTGCCACCAACCACAGTTCGAACCACGCGTGTTTTCAGGATTTCTGGCGGCACTACCTTGGTTAGATCGCGATCCAGGACTACGAAGTCGGCGAGCATGCCCGTGGCCAGCGTTCCCTTCTCTTTTTCCGCGAATTGAGCGTAAGCGGAGCCGGTGGTGTAGGCGGCGATGGCTTGCTCGATGGTGAGCTTCTGCTGGGGAAAATATTCTTTGGTGCCCGCCTCGTTCTTGCGGGTGACCGCCGCATAGAGTCCGCGAAACGGCGTGATCGGCTCGACCGGGTAATCCGTGCCGAACGCCAGCGGGATGCCGTCATCGAGGAATTGCTTCCAGGTGTACGAGGTCTTCGCGCGCTCTGGGCCAATCCGCTCCATCACCCAATGCATGTCCGTAAGCAGATGATTCGGCTGCATGGACGCGATCACTCCGAGCTTCTTGTAGTGCGTGAACTGGCCGGGCGTGACCACCTGATCGTGCTCAATACGGAAGCGGAAGTCGCGCGTCTTGTCATTCTCTTTCGCGCTGCGTTCAGCCTCAGCGAAAGCGTCCAGCGCCATTTGCGCGGCGCGGTCTCCAATGGCGTGAAAACCGATCTGGAAGCCGGCCAGCGCGCGCTCGATGGCCATGCGATTCAGTTTGCCCTGCTCATACTGCGGCAGGCCGGAGTTGCCGGGATCGTCGGAATAGGGCGCCAGCAGCGCGGCCGTGCGCGAACCCAGCGACCCATCCATGAAGCCTTTCAGCATGGCCGTGTGCAGCATGGGATCGTCGGCGGGATGATGCGCGCGGTGTGTCTCCAGCAGGCTGACAGGATCGTCGAACCTCAGCCATTCACTGATGCGCAGCGTCAGCTTGCCTTCGCGCTCCAGGTCCTCGTACACCAGGAAGGCTTCCCAACTGGAATTGTCCTGGGCCGAGGTGATGCCCCAGCGCGCAGCGTCGGCCAAGACAAGTTCGGCGGCGCGCCGCAGACGCGAGGGAGTCGGCGGCGGAATCTTGGACTCGACCAGTCTTCTCGCCATGTCGCGCAGAATGCCGGTGGGCTGGCCATGGGCGTCATGGTCGATTCTGCCGCCTTGCGGAGCTTGAGTCTGCGGGGTGACTCCTCCCGCTTTCAGCGCCGCCGTGTTGGACACGGACATGTGGTCATCCACCCGGATGAAGACTGCCGGATGCCCGCCGCTCACCGCGTCGATATCCTGGCGGGTCGGCAGCTTCCCGTCCGTCCACAGCGTGTGGTCCCAGCCACCGCCGACGAGCCACTCGCCGGCAGCGGCAGTTTTGGCGCTGGCCGCGATGCGCTGCTGCATCTCCTGGAGCGAGCGCGTGCCGCGCAGATCGACACTCAGCAACTCCAATCCCGCATGTTCCAGATGAACGTGGGCGTCGTTGAAACCCGGCATCACGAAATGCCCACCCAGATCCACAACCTGTGTGTGGGCGCTCTTCAACTTGCGAATGTCGTTGTTGGAACCGACGGCGATGATGCGGCCAGCACGCACCGCCATCGCCTGCGCCCGCGCTGGTGTCGCCTGCGTGTAGATATCGCCGTTGAGGAAGATGGCGTCAGGTGGCTCGCTGTCTGAAGTCTTACCCAAGGCTGAGGCAGAGTTTGCGGGTGCGTTTGTAGTCAAGACGATCAGCGCGAGAGCCATCAGCAGAAGCAATTTCATTCGCCCGCCACTCCGGCGAGTGCGAGGATGAGCAACAGGATACGCTTCAGCCCGAGATCCCGGCCAGTTGGGTCGTACCATTCGCCGATGGTATGAGCGCCGCCACCGCTGCCTCCGGCGCCGATGGCGATCGCTTCCCGGCCAAGCGACAGCGGGACGTTGGCATCGGTGGAGGCCCGCTGAATGCGCGATGCGTTGTTGAGTTGCCCATCCACCGCGCGGATGACTTTCAGCAGTTGTGACTCCGCCGGCAGATCAGCCGCAGGACGATTGCCGATTATGCGGACCTCTGCCGTCAGCTCTTGTTTTTTGCGGCCGGTGCTGTCGGAAATAACGGCATCCACCGCTTCGTGCAGGGCACTCTCTAAACGGTCGAGCTGTTCCACCGAAGCCGATCGAGTGTCCACCTTCATCATCGCCGACTCGGGAATGGAATTGATCGACGTCCCCCCGTTGATGACGCCGACGTTGTAAGTCGTCTTCGGCAAAGTGGGTACCGGCGTACAGGCGAAGCGATCGATGATCCGTGCCAGCGCAATGATCGGATTAGTCACGCCGAAGTCGCTCCACGAGTGGCCGCCGTGGCCACGTATCGTGACTTCATAACGACGGCTGCCCAGTCCTTCGGCAACGATGGTGTCCGTTCCTGCGCCGTCGAGCACCACCAGCGAAGCTATGCTCGCCGACCACTTTTGCTGCTGAAAGATATGACGCATGCCGCGCAGGTCGCCTTCGCCTTCTTCTCCTACGTCGCCGACAAAAAGGACCGGAGCGGCGTTCGATAGATTCGCCGCCTGCATGGCGCCGGCAATTGCCAGCAGGGCAACAATTCCCGAGGAATTGTCGGAGATACCGGGCCCGTAAAGCTTGCCGGCATCGCGTCGCACTTCGATCGTCGTTCCTGCGGGAAACACAGTATCGATATGGGCGCTCAGCGCGATGTACGGAGCGTTGGGATCGGTGCCCGGGCGGACCGCAAAGACGTTGCCCAACTCATCCTGGTGCACATCGGTAAGCGCCAAGTCGCTGAAACGCACTTCGAGCCATGCGCTGCGCGCAGCCTCGCCCCACGGCGGCGCAGCGATCGAGGTCACTTGGAGTTGTAAGTCTTCCATCTCGCGAGCGTGCGAACGGAACCAAGCAAACGCTTCGTGGACCTTGCGCGATTCCGCCGCGCGCGCTACCTGTTGCCGCGCCGAGCGCGATCCCTGAGATTCGCTGACTGACAACGCTTCTGTGGAAGAGGCGCGCGCTGGAGGACCGGGACCCATGGAGGATGCTCCATACTAATACGCCGGTTGGAAGGAGCGAAAGCGATTAAGCGGATGTCGATTCTGTCGGCCGCGAACCAACTGCCTGCCGCTGTCGCAACCTGATCAACGGATTCCTGCGAACCGGTTCTCCATCCGTATACCGGCGATCATTTGTCCCGCGTTCAGGTTCCGGAAGGATCAGGACATGGTGTCAACGAACGCCTTAATCATTCATGACTGCTTCTCTTTTTCCTCGCCCGGCTTGGCGGTGAGTGTTAATCCGAAGATCGACTGGTTTCCCACGCCGGCAACATTGCGGCCGCGCGGCTCCTCCGAGCCCGGCAGGTACAGCGTCTTGCAATGCTCACAACGATAGATCTCCATTTGATCGCCAAAGGTTTGCCGAACGTCGCCGCAGGCTTGCTCCAGCACGTCAGCCAGGTAGAACCAGCGTTTTAGATGCCCGCCGCAGAGCTTCCCTTTTTCGTTGGGCTCGTTGCAGGCGCGCTGGAATTGCTTCTTGTACTTGAGCTTGTGCTTGGGAAGCTGTGGAGGACCGGTCGCGGTCGTCTCGGGCATGAAGGCAGTATCGCACAATAGAAATCAAATTCACCACAGAGGCACAGAGGGCACAGAGAAAACCCTTGGGAAACAAAACCCCGTGCCCTTCGTGTCTGAGTGGTGAATGATTTTTGTGGTGGATGATTTTCAACAGGTGTAATTTGACGCAGATCTGGCTAACCCCGAACCGCCTGGACCAATAACGTTGCTCCAATCGTGACCAGGCCGACATGAACGTACTTGAGAAAGGCATGACCATGGAGACGACGATTTATCGTTCTCCCGAGAAGTATCGCCGCCAGGGTGAGCGGCAGCGACATCAGGTAATAACGGGTTACGGCCGGGACCCATAGACCGGCCAGCCAATAACCTCCCATGCCAATTATGCTGGCCGGAAGAAAGTATCCCTGCAACGTCGCGCGAAAGTGCTGGGCCGACCAGCGACGCATGGCGCCGTAAATTGCCAGCGGAGGCCCGTTCATCCCGTAAGCCCCTCCTAGCACGCCGGCAAGGAATCCGAAGATGAGAAGCCATAATCGGCTGTCGCTGTGCAACTCCGGAGGCTTTCGGCCGATCAGTGAATACGCCGAAAACGCCATAATCACCAGTGCCAGGGCCGCTTTCACGAGGCGATGGTTGCCGCTCGTGAGCAGCAGCAGGCCCAGTGGAATGCCGAAAAGCGTCGGGAGCACTAGCCAACCCGTACTGCGCACATGGATCTTCCGCCAATCCTGGGCCACGATGACAGCCGCGACTGTGATCGACACCAAGACGGCAAGCGGCGCAGCCACGTGCACCGGAACTCGCAAGGCGAGCAGGGGAACAGCCACCAGTGCTTCGCCAAATCCAAACACCGATCGAATCAGCGTGGCCGCAAACACAACGATTAAGACGTACACGGTAGTGCCGTCCAATAGGTTCTCCAGAAAATTAATGAGCGCCAAGTCGCAGACAGGTGGCGCGTTCTTCCTTATGGCATTGTACTGGCGGAGGATGACCCTTCGAATTGGTAAGCGGCTTACTATCCTGTTTCTAGATACGATTGCTCCGCCGTAGCAGTCCCGCCGAGCGCAGGGCGCCTTTCAGCTTTTGTCCCCAGCTTCTGGCAAACAGCAGATCGATGAATCCATTCATCTGCTGGCGGAATTTCTCTCCATATCCGAACCACCACACTTTCGGCATGCCGGGTAGCAGGTCCGTATCCACGTATTTCACTTGGACCATCTCGGCCAGGCCCATTTTGCCGTGGGTGCGGCCGATGCCGCTGAGTTTGACACCTCCGTGCGGCGCCTCCCCGATCCCAAAACACGAGATCACGTCGTTGATCATCACCGTGCCGGCTTTGATCTGCTTTGCCATCGCCTCGCCGCGACGACGGTTGCTGGTCCAGACGCTGGCGGCCAACCCGAAGTCGCTGTCATTTGCCAGTTGAATGGCCTCCTCGTCTGTGTCGAAGGGCGCCACCGGAAGGACCGGGCCGAAGGTTTCCTCTTGAATGATGCGCATGTCCGGCGTCACGTCGGCCAGCAGCGTCGGCGCATAGAAGTTTGACCCCAGTTCGGTCAGGCGCTTTCCGCCCTGGAGCAAGCGCGCTCCATGCAGTACAGCGTCTCTGACATGCTCGTCCACGGTGCGCACTTGGCGATCATGAATGAGCGGCCCAACTTCAACCTCCGACCCAATTCCGTTGCCTACACGCAACCTGGCGATCTTATTACTGCAAGCTTCGAGGAACTTTTCATAGAGGCTGCGATGGACGTAACAGCGCTCGACCGAGAGGCATGTCTGGCCGGCGTTCATGAACGCGCCCCACAACGCTCCGCTGGAAGCGATCTCCACGTCGGCATCGTCGAGCACAATCATGGGATCTTTTCCGCCCAACTCCAGCACGACTGGCAGCAGCTTTCGCGCAGCGGCTTCAGCGACGCGTTTGCCCGTCGCAACACTGCCGGTGAAGATGAGCTTGTCGATGGGCGCATCGATCAAAGCCGCACCGGCCGGCCCTTCTCCGACGATCACCTGCATGAGATTCGGGTTCAAGCCCGCTGCCAGAAGCAGTCGCTGCAACTCCAACCCGATCAACGGCGTGAATTCCGACGGCTTCAAGACGACAGCATTTCCCGTCACCAATGCGCCGAGCGTTTCCGTGGCCGCTATGGAGAACGGATAATTCCAGGGAGAGATGATGCCGATCACGCCAAACGGTTCGCGCAGCAACTTGCCGCGCTTGGTCTTCATGGCCAGGTTGCCATGCGGCAGCGGTTCCTCGCGCAGGAAGTCATGCGCGTTGCGAATGCAAAACTCGGTTGCGTCCAGGATGACCAGAACTTCGGTGGTAAGTGCCTCGACTGCCGGCTTGCCAGCCTCGCGGCAAATCAAGTCGGCAACCCGATCGCGCTGCTCGCTAAGGAGCCACTGAAACCGCCGCAGCACGGCGATGCGCTGGCTCACCGGAGTTGCCTCCCAGCCAGGCTGGGCTTGCTTGGCGCGCAGGACGGCGTCCTGTACGTCGCTGGGGCTGGCGCATGCCAGCGCCGCCAGCACCTCACCAGTCGCGGGATTGGCGCTGACGATGGTACTGCTTCCGGCCGCAATTTTGGTTTCGGTTGGCATTGTGCTCAATATTCAACACTCACCAGATAGAGTCCGCAAGCGGCCGCAGTAGGCCCAGCCGCGCTGCGATTGCGGGCGCTGAGAATCGCCGGCACATCCTCAATCTTCAATGCACCTTTTCCGACCTGCAAAAAAGTGCCCGCCAGGTTCCGCACCATGTGGTGCAGGAATCCATCTCCGCGCACAGTGTAAACCAGCTCTTTATCCGTTCTCGCCCACTGCGAAGAATGAATCGTGCGCACGTTGGTCGTGATCCCGAAATGGGAAGCTTCGTCTTCCCTGCCTTCCGCCATGCGCGCACTGCGCTCCGGGTCTGAAGCCGCAAACGAAGTGAAGTCATGTTTGCCGACAACCTGCTCCGACGCGCGAATCAGCGCTTCTTCATTCATCGGATACGGGTCATGAAAAACATATCGCGCCAGGAATGGCGGGCATACGTCCTTGCGATAGATGCGATAGCGGTAGGTTTTCGCGGTGGCGGAATGGCGTGCGTGGAAGTCGTCTCCAACCACCTCCACCAGGTTTACCCGCACCGACGGAGGCAGAACATCGTTCAACGCGATGACCAGGTTTCGTTCTGGAATCGGGCTCTCCAGCCTCACCGAGGCGACTTGGGCCAGGGCATGCACACCCGCATCGGTGCGTCCCGAGCCTTGCGGCAATAGCTCTTCCCCGGTGAGCCGCTGAAGGCACTCCGCCAGTGTGCCCTGCACAGTTCGCAGCCCCGGTTGGACTTGCCATCCGTGAAACTCCGATCCGTCATAGGCCAGCGTGATTTTAAGATTGCGGCTCACGTCAATCCATGCAGGCAAACCGGGCGTCCTGCGTGTGGCGTTCTGTTAAGCAGTGTAAAGCTGGGCATAGTTTCCGCAAGTGGCGGCAGTGTGTCAGCTATACTATGACATTTCCTGCTGCTTACGAGGTCGGTAACAGTTTTCTTGCCTCTGCGGCGTCATCTGAGGTCGCTTTTTCGCGAACTTTCCCGGATCCGAGATAACGCGGCAGGAAGCATGTTAAAAACGCGAAACCCAAGTACTTTTAACGTCATTGTTGGAGACGAAAGAATGTCTGCTTCGAAGTCCGTCCGGCTGGTTCGCTCGATTTTGTTGTCCATATTTCTGCTGGCGACACTTGCCGCTGCAAGTTTTGCCCAGGACGCATCCCCGCAAACTGTGCCCAATAACCCGCCGCTGACGCCACTGCCCCAGTCGCCGGCGCCGCAGCACAATGCTCATCTTTATTCCGATCAGGACTACAGCCGGGGTAAGAGGCAATTTCCCAATCCTTTCGTGATTTATACCCTGCGCGACGTTGCTCCACTGAACGTGACCAATTCCGCTCGCCTCGATCAGTTGCTCAAAGACGGCAAAATGTATTTGTCGCTGAACGATGCGGTGGCGATGGCGCTGGAGAACAACCTCGACATCGGCATTCAACGCTACAACCTGTCCATTGCCGATACCGATATTCTGCGCACCAGTTCGGGGGCGGTTGCGCTGGGTGTAAATGCAGGCATGGTACAAGGCACCCCTGGCGGAACCACTGGCACGACCTCGGCGGGAGGCACCGGAACGTCCACCACCGGATCCACGGGCGGCGGCGCCGGTGGCACGACCATCGGAGTTGGCGGCGCCGGTGCGGGTGTGGGAGGCATCGTCGCGTCCACCACCGGTGAAGGCCCTCCGATCGACAACTTCGACCCGGTACTTACAGGAACCGTATCGATTGAGCACGCCACCACGCCAGAGGCGAACACAGTATTCACCGGCACGCCCACGCTCAACCAGAACACGACGACGGCGAACTTCCTCTATAGTCAGGGGTTCTCAACCGGCACATTGATGACGGTGGGGTTCAATAACAGCCGGGTAGCTTCCAATGCGCTTTTCAACACCCTGAATCCGAACTTGACACCGAACTTTCGCTTCGAAGTGCGCCAGCATCTGCTTTCGGGGTTCGGTTTCGATCCCAACTTGCGCTGGATTCGCATTGCCAGAAACAATCGCGAGATCGAAAATGTCACCTTCCGTCAGCAGATCATCCAGACGGTATCGCAGATCGAGAACATTTACTGGGACCTGGTGAACGCGTACTCCAACGTAACCGTGCAACAGCGCGCCCTCGATCTCACCAACAAGACCCTGTCCGACAATCAGAAGCAAGTGGCTGCCGGGACGCTCGCTCCGCTTACCGTCGTGCAGTCGCAGAGCGCCGTAGCCACGGCCAAGCAAAACCTGATCACCGCACAGGTGAATCTCCAATTGCAACAGCTGCTGATGAAGAACGCCATCACCCGCAACATGGCGGACCCCATGCTCGCCGTCGCGCCCGTAATTCCGACCGACACCCTGAGCACTACCGAGCAGTACGAGGTGCGGCCGGTTGAGGACCTGATCGAGGAGGCCTTGAAGCAACGTCCCGAGATCGCCACCGCGCGCCTTACTCTTACCAACAACGAAATCTCACGCAAGTCGATTCGCAACCAGTTGCTTCCGACGGTCGATTTGTACGCTTTCTATGGCGCCGCCGCGCTGGCGGGACCGCAGAACCCTCTGTGTACGAATATCAGTCGGGGCTGCCCACCTCCGGGATCGTTCCCCACCACCGGCTACAGCGATGCATTCAGCAATCTGTTCAACAGCAGCGCGCCGGATAAAGGGGTCGGAATCAACATCAACATTCCGCTGCGTAACCGCCAGATCCAGGCCGACCAGGTGCGCTCGGTATTGGAATATCGCCAGGCGCAAATGAGTTTGCAGCAAACCGAAAATACCATCCGCTTGCAAGTACGGCAGGCGCAATTTGCCATGCAACAGAACTACGTAGGACTGCAGGCGGCCCTGGCGGCGCGCGACTACGCCGCCCAAAGTCTGGATGCCGAGCAGAAAAAATTGCGCATGGGCGCTTCCACCAGCACGCTGGTGTTGCAATCGTCCTCCAACTTGACTCAGGCGGAGTCGAATGTACTCGCAGCCGCGACCAATTATGAGAAGTCGAAGGTGCAACTCGATTTATCCACCGCCGAGACCTTAGCCAAGCTCGGCATTGACATGTCAGATGCGGAATCCGCCCAGGTGAAACATCCACCCACGGTGCCCGGCACTGTGCCGGCGAATACGAATGACCTGACCCAACCTATCCTGACGCCAATCCCGGTTCCGGGAGTGACACCTGCGCCCCAGACGGGTACACCACCAGCAACGCCAGACCAGGCGCAACCGCCGCAGGAGCCGCAACACTAGCCTGGATTATTCATGAGCGCACGTAGTTTTTTGGGTGTCATTCTGAGCGACGAGCGCAGCGAGGTCGAAGAACCCCTTTGGCTGCCAGCAATCTCAAAATTGTTGCGGCGCCAAGCGGGCACATTGTGATTTCTCGCAGCTATAGGGGTCCTTCGACTTCGCACCCGCCCGACCCGCAAAAGAAGCGGGTCGGAAAGTCTTTGCGGGCGCTCCGCTCAGGATGACACCTTACGTTCATGAATAATCCAGGCTAGGTTTGTGTCGACGAGACGGGGCATTCGCGAAAGTACAGTCCCACGAAGTGGGACGGCAGAAGATAGCCCACCGTTTCAACGGTGGGTAGCGGTTAAGAAAAATCGCGAGTGCCTCGGGTGGCACGCTCGCCTTTGTGCCGTCCCCGAGGGACAGCGAACCCATATCACGAATTACCTGCAAGACTTTCCATTGCATAGGTTGTTCACGTGTTGCACTCGCTCCTTGCTCCTCTTCCCCGCATCTACTAGCATGTAGGGTACGTCCTCCAATGGGGTAGCTCATGTCGGATAGCCGCAAGCCTGATGGAAAGGTGCTGGCCGAATCGCCGGTCACCGATCTGTTCGAGAATGGCCGCCATCCCTCCGCCTCGGAGAAGCAGTGGGCCGAGAAGACACTGGGTCCAAGCATGGAGAGAGGGCCGGAAAAGCCGATCGGCGCGCCCACGGGCGTCAACCTCGACGAGCACGGCCACACGCGCTACACCACCATCTCGGGTCTGCCGATTCGCCGGCTCTATACGCCCGCCGACCTTCCTGCTGACTGGAAGTACGAAGACTACCTCAACTATCCCGGCCAGCCCCCCTTTACGCGCGGCATTCACGCTTCCGGATACCGCGGCAAGATGTGGACCATGCGCCAGTTCTCGGGCTTTGCTTCACCGGAGGAGACCAACGAGCGCTACAAGTATCTGCTGGCCCACGGTGGCGGTGGACTTTCCGTCGCATTCGATCTGCCCACACTGATGGGCTATGACAGCGATCATCCTTTCAGCGAAGGCGAGGTCGGCAAGTGTGGCGTGGCCATCGATTCGCTGGAAGACATGGAGATCCTCTTCAGCGGCATTGATCTGGAGAAGACCACGGTCTCCATGACCATCAACTCGCCGGCATCGATCTTGTGGGCCATGTATTTGGTGGTTGCCGAAAAGCATGGCGCCGATTGGAAGAAAATTTCTGGCACCATCCAGAACGACATCCTGAAGGAATACATCGCGCAGAAGGAATACATCTACCCCCCGGCGCAATCGATGCGGCTGGTGATTGACACCTTCGAGTTTGGCTCCATCTTCACGCCGCGCTTCAACACCATTTCGATCAGCGGCTACCACATTCGCGAAGCCGGCTCGACCGCGCTGCAGGAGCTGGCGTTCACCGTTTACGACGGCGTTGAGTACGTCGAGTGGGCGCGCCGCCGCGGCCTCGACGTGGACGAGTTCGGCCCGCGGCTCAGCTTCTTCTTCAACGCGCACAATGATTTCTTCGAGGAGCTTGCGAAATACCGGGCCGCCCGTAAGATCTGGTATCGGCTGATGAAGGACCGCTTCGACGCCAGGAACCAGCGCACCTGGCTGATGCGCTTCCACACGCAGACCGCGGGCGTCTCGCTCACCGCGCAGCAGCCGTTGAACAACATCGCGCGCGTCGCCCTACAAGCGCTGGCCGCGGTGCTGGGAGGGACCCAGTCGCTGCACACCGATTCCTACGACGAAGCGCTGGCGCTGCCGACCGAAGAGGCGGTGCGCATCGCCCTGCGCACGCAACAGATCATCGCGTACGAATCGGGGGTCGCGCAGACCGTCGATCCCTTGGGCGGCTCCTACTTTCTGGAACGCCTCACGCTCGACATGGAAAAGGGTGCATTCGATTACTTCGACAAGCTGGATGCCATGGGCGGCATGGTCGCGGCCATCGAAAAGGGCTATCCGCAGAAGGAAATAGCCGAAGCCAGCTACCAGTTCCAGCGCGCCACCGAAGCGCGCGAGAAAATCACGGTTGGCGCCAACGAGTTCGTCGTCGAGGAACCGGCGCCCAACATTCTCTACATCGGCGAAGAGGTCGCACAGGCCCAGACCAAAAAGCTGAACGCGTTGCGGGCGCGCCGCTCCAATGACGAAGTTCGCCGCTGCCTCGATGCCCTGAGGAAAGCCGCGGCGCAGGAACCAAAGGCCGGCGATAACGGCCAGATCTCACCGGCGAACACCATGCCGTTCATCGTGGATGCGGTAAAGGCCTATGCAACCGTGGGCGAGATTTGCGAGGCGCTGCGTGATGTGTACGGGACATACACGGAAACCGCGTTCGCGTGAGAAGCAAGCTATCAGCCTTCAGCCGAACCCACACTCACACTATTGTGCAGCGATACGCTCCGCAAGTGCGGCCGCCTTCGCTCGGACTTGTTGATCCACCTCAGCAGCCACATTGGTTCCCCACACCATCGGCATCGCCGAGACGTTTTCGCCGCTACGCGCCATCTTATCGCGCATTCTCCTGGCTTCACGCCGGGCTCGTTCAGCTTCCCGCTGGGCGCGTTCAGTTTCGCGTTGGGCCGTGGCCCGCGCACACCGGGTGGCTGCCATGTTCTGCCGCATAACCTGCTCCGCGACCTGCTCGGTGACCTTCGCTTGTGCCATCGCGATGGGCAGGTTCATTTCGGCCAACAACTGCGCTTCCTCCGCATAGCCCGGACGCAGGTGGGTCCTCACCTTGCCCATGAAGCGGGATCCAGCGGAGGCATCGGAGTTGCACTTCGCTCTTAGGTCCGCCCCGGCGTGTTGGCCATACAACAGCGAAACGTGTTCGAGGGTCCGAAATCCGCGAGAAAACACCGCGAAGGTCGCAATGATCGCCAGGGCCGCCACCAGATATCTGCGCTCCATACTGCCTCCTCGTAGTACTTCTTAAGACGCGAGAGCAATCCGATCGTTAGGATTTTTCTTGTCCTACGATCCATGTTCGTCAAGTCAGGTAAGTACACGTCGAGTACCATAACCGGCTTCGCGCAAGTGCTTGCTGCAACGATGGTTACTATTGCAAGAAGCTGTGCGGGACGCAGCCGCGCGTCCAAAATCAGAATCCCTTGTCCATCAGCGGACAAAGCTGGCGCAGCAACCGAATCACCATGACTGAAAAACGATACGCAGCATTGTGCACAAGTCCGGAATTGCGGTTTGAAGGGTTTCTGAGGTTGGCCTCACATCGCTAGCGAATCGTCACAGAATCAGGACTGTTCGTCCTGTTGCGAGCTTGGAGAGCGATGGCGCTGGCAGGCGCTAACTGCCAAACAGCGAGCCGCCGCGAATTGGTGCCAGCGCAAAGGTCAGCGCCAGCAGAAGCACCGCCACCAGCACGAACCACCGGCGATTGTTGTCTAGCGGAGGCCACTGGGGAACGTTGGGGTGCCGCAGGCCCGTGAATGCCAGGATCAATGACCACACCAGCCACCCCGACCAGAAGAAGATGCCCAAGGGTATGAGCACGATAATGCAAATCCGCGTCACCCACTTGTGGGCCCGCGGCGCGACCGCATAGATGATATGACCACCGTCGAGTTGTCCACCGGGCAAGAGGTTCAGCGCGGTGGCAAACATCCCTACCCACGCCGCAATTCCGACAGGGTGCAGATAAAGGTTGCCGAGCGAAACCGCGTGTGGCGTGAACGGCGCCAAAGCACGATGCACGAAACTGAAGATAAGCGGATAGCCGAGGTTTAGCGCGGAGTCGGCTGCCATGGGCGGCATGGGCTTGGAAAGCGCGAGGCCCCCGAGGAGTACTGGCACCGCGACCACAAACCCCGCAATCGGTCCGGCGATGCCGATGTCGAACAACGCCTGGCGGGAGCGAATCGGCGACTTGATGCGAATTACTGCGCCAAACGTGCCAATCAATGTCGGGGCCGGTATGAAGTAGGGCAGGGTTGCGTAAACCCCATTTCTCTTTGCAACCACGAAATGGCCGAACTCGTGCGCCAGTAGGATGCCCATCAGCGTCATCGAGAACGGAATGCCCAGCACCAGGTTCGCCGGGTGCTGCCCCAGCCATTTCAAGTGAAACAGCGGCAGCACAACCGAGTCCTCGGTAAACGTCGGCAGGTTGTGCAGAAAGTTGTATTCCAGGCGCGCTCCCACCGTTAGGGTGGTGACCAGGGTGATCAGCAGCAACAAGATGTGCAACCAGTACGGCCGCCGCGGTCGAGGAGCGACGATATAGACCGGAGAACGGGCCGGCACTTCGAACGTGTAAGAGATCGGGGACGTGGGATCAGACATCTGTACTTGGATAATAGACGAAGCGCGCGCGAAACCAATGACCGGCGCACAGCTCCGGTGGAAGCAGCCGGTACACACGCGCCGCGCCGCGGCATTTAGCGACGCCGAAAACCTGGCCGCAGCTGCTACTCGATCGATTGCAGTTCCTTGCCAGGTTTGAAGCGAACCGCTTTGCCGGGCGGAATGTTGACCTCAGCGCCGGTGCGCGGGTTGCGTCCAATGCCGGTCTTGCGCGGCCGCACGGTGAAGACGCCGAAGCCGCGCAATTCAATACGATCGCCGCGCGCCAGCGCCTTCTTCATGCTCTCAAACACGGTTTCAACCGCTGTTTCGGCCTTGGTTTTGGTGACGCCCGTCTTGATGACAACTTCGTTGATCAGATCCAATTTGATCACAAGTGGCTCCGCTTATCCGCTCGCAGGGTGAGAACAGCCCAGACTGCGGGAACTTATGCGATTCTAAATGACCCGCACCGTTTCCGGTAAGTCTTAATTTGACTTTGAGTTACAAGCCGATGCGCGAATCGTAGTAAAGCCCGTGCCCATTGTCAACCAGTTACTATCAACTAACCCCCAACCACTTCCGCCGGGACGGGACAACAAAGACCAAAGAAATCTTGCGCTAAGATCTCGCTAAATCCCGTTTCATGCCACATCTAAACCGTTTTGAATTAGCCAGTTATCCAGATCACCCACAGATCACCGATAGATCACCTACAAATCACCGCTGGTGCATTGAACCCGCCAGCGCGCTGACCTATTGTGCGCTCACGAGGGCGGAAATGCAGAAGCTAGATGCTCTCAAAGGGGAACGCTTCCGGAGGTGGGACAACCATCCCGCCTCCCGAAGCGAGGCAAGGTCCCACGACAACAACCCGGCGCCGATCGCCTTCGGCCGACGCCACAACCTATGACCACAAGGAGGTCACTATGAAACGCAACATGTTGGCATCTCTTGTTTTTGCAACCGTACTCTTTGCGATTCCCGTGCTGAGCAACGCGCAAGTAACCATTAACCTGCGAACCGGTGCGGTCAGCGGTAGCTCCCCGGGGGTTACGGTGACCGGACTCAATAACCAGGGTCCAATCACCGGCTGCGCTGCAGGCAACTGGTGGAAGGGCTTCGTCACCGTCGACCTCAATCCAGCCTTAGGCAGCGGTGGTCTACCGCGGACCGCGTTCTTCACCGTTGAATACGAAGGCACACCGTCGGGATGGGGAGTGGATATCGGTGATTCATCGACCGACGACGGTTACGGAGGGGGCGATGTGGGAGATCCCTCCGCTGCCGCGGAAGTCCAAGTAGTAGGCCAGACGCTCGCCGTCTACAACTTTGATAGAGGAGTTGGGGTGGAAAACTTGTTAACTCAACAGTTGAACCTCACCAACGGTTCTCTGAAGTTCGGCGTCGCTGACCAGACCCTCGCGGTAGGGCAACCGCGAACAATCCTGGCAACCCCGGTCACGAAGACGTTGTTCACGATCCCGGATACCTATGCCGGTGCTAACCAATGGAAGATCTACGCCGGTTTCAACCACGTAGTGAAGCCAACCACGAATCGATATGGATGCGGGGTTCGCTTTGTTACCATCTGGACCAGCACCAACCCACCGGGCGTGTAAGGTTTCAGATAGGCGGGTCGCCCGGCCCGTCCATCCCGAGGGTTTCCCCACCCAAGCTTCCTTTGCTTGGGTGGGATAGTTCTCTAATCTCCGCAATGGGCAAGTGGCTCGGCCAAGCTCACAACTTATGCGCGAAAGTTATACCCGCTCGTCGCGTCCTCGCTCAGGTTGGCAGCTTTGATGCCAACGGCTAAATGCTAAATGCTGATTGCTCAGCGCTGGCCCCTGTCCCCTAACCCCTGCTTCCCACTTCGCTTTCCTTGTACATGTACTTGATGCTGGGTTTGTAGATCAGCAGATTGGTGGCGCCGCTGCGGTTCACTTTCAGGCAGTATTTGTCGTACCACTCGATGACGCCGTGGATCTGTTCGCCGTCGTGCAGTACCAGGACCATCGGCGTCTTGGTCTGCATCTGCTTCTGATAGTAGAAATTCTCGGCATGGGTCTGCTCCGGCGGCGGGGTCTTCTTGCCGCCGTTCATGGGGCTCGGGCGCTCGCTACGCGGCCGGCGCTCAGGGGCCTCCTGGCGCGGATGGTCGTTGCGGTTGAGGGCGGGACGAATCAGCTTGCGGTTGGCAAACACTTCGGAGTCGAGAGCTCGGCCCACGGCGGTGGAGTCCATGGAATCTTTCATGGTGTTTGCTCCTATGGTGGTTTGCACACCAGCCTTACGGATGCCGCCAACTCAAGCGTGAACTCAATGCAGGGGTCGCGGACACTCTGGCTTGAATAGTCCCAGGCTGTTAAAGGTGTGAACTTGCAGATACCCTACCACAGCCGATTGCGCAAAACAATCCATTCTGCGGATACTACTTTGGTGTGACGGCCGCATGGCGCAGGTTAGCGCTCCAACGATGTCGCAAACGTATCGAGCGCCAGCGAGCGTAGCAAATTTCGGCGCATGCCGCTCTCCAGTTCTCCCAGCCGCTGTGTCGCGCTCACAATCCAGGCAAACTCAACCTGCGACGACATCTTCTCCAGCTCCGTTTGCAGGTCCTGGTTGCGCACCAACTCCCCCGTTCCCGACTTCAGGAACAGCAAGTCTTCCAGCAGGGAATATAGCGTCCGGATCAACAGCTCCGTCTTCGCCTTGCCGTCTGCGCCGGCGCGATAAGCATCGGTCACGCGGAACAGCGCGCTGTGGTCCGCGCTCCCCATCGCGGGGCCCAGCAGCGCCAGCGCGTCCTGGCGCGCGGCCATATAGGCGGCCAGATCGAAGCTGCGCGCGCGGCCCAGGCCTCCGCCGCAAACCCGCGCCACCAGCGCCCGTTCGCGGGCCTTCCATTCCGGACGCACCTCGGCGAGATACGGTTCGACTTCGGCGGCGGCAACCGGCGCCAGCCGCAGGTGCATGCAGCGCGAACGAATTGTGGGCAGCAGCGCCGCGGGATTGTCGGTCAGCAGAAAGAGGGTGGCGAATTCCGGCGGCTCTTCCAGAACCTTGAGCAGCGAGTTCGCCGCTTCCTTCATGAACTCGGCGTCGCTGAAGATGTAAACCCGTTCGCGGCCTTCCACCGGCTTGTAATAGATCTCGTGAATGACGTGGCGGATTTGGTCCACCTTCACCAACATCTGCGGCGGGTCGGGGGGGATGATCAACACGTCGGGATGGGTCTGCACGAATATGCGGGTGTCGCGTTTGTCGGCCTCGCGCAGGTTCTCGCGCGCCTCCACCGCCTCGGCAAAACGCTCTTCCAGCGCGTCAGCCTGGGCAATGCGAACGCAGTTGCTGCAATGGCCGCAGAAATCCGGCAGTCCGTCGCTGACAGGTTGCTCCAGACAGTTCATCGCTTTCGCAACCATTTGACTCAGCGTGAACTTACCGGAGCCCTGCGGGCCCGATAGGATTACGGCGTGCGGGAAGTTTTCGTGCGCCAGCATCTCGCGCAGGGCGTGAACCACTTCGGCATTGCCATGAAAATTAGAGAACGACATTTGGTTTAAGCAGGCGTCCCATTCTTGCCCGCAGCTTCTATCAACCGCTCGCATACCACGCGCACGATTTGTGGATGCACGATTTCCAGCTTTGGCCGCGCGTCCACCAGCGCGACCCGCTGCGGCTCGCGCTTGGCGATCTCCAGAAACGCATTGCGCACCCGGGTAAAGAAAGCGTAGCTCTCTTTCTCAAACCGGTTCTCGTTGGGCGTTTCCCCGGTGGCAGCCTGGTTGCGACGGCGGGCGCGACCTACGCTCGAGCTTACGTCGCAGTCCATCAGGATGGTGAGATCGGGCCACAATCCGCGACAGAGCGTCTTGTGCAACTGCAGCACGGCGTCGCTGCCAAGCTGCCGTCCCCCGCCCTGGTAGGCCTCAGTGGAGTCGGTGAAGCGATCGCACAGCACCCACTGACCGGCGTCCAGCGCGGGCGCGACCACCTCCGCGATCAGTTGCGCGCGCGAGGCAAACATCAGCGCCATCTCGGCGTGCGCATCCAGACCGGCGGTGCGGGAGTCAAGCAGTACGGCGCGGATGCGCTCGCCAATGTTCGTGCCTCCCGGTTCGCGTGTCGTGACTACGTCAATTCCGCGCACGCGCAATTCGGTGGCGAGCTTCTCCAGTTGGGTAGATTTGCCGCAACCGTCGAGCCCTTCGAAGGTGATGAACTTGCCGCGCACCTTTGTCTTGGCCACCGGCCATCATACCAAGCTCTTAGTCATCGGCAGGCGGCGTGGAAGCGGCGAATGATGTCCGGCGCACCGGTTGCGCTCTAGACTGACATGACCGCGGGGCTTTTAGCCATTGCAGGGCGTCGTCGTACTCAGCATAGGGAAAGTGCCGGAATTGCGCCCTCACGAAGTGTTTTGCGATGGCTGGCCCGACGGTCGCGATGGGGCTGTCGGAGGCAAGCGCGACGCGCTCGACCCTGGTGTGGACGTCGCGGACAAAGCGCATATGGGCGACAAAAGCCGCGAAGCTGTCCCATCCGGGGAACGCGCGTGCGTGAATGAGAATTCCGCGCAGGTCGGGGTACCCCGTCAGGTATTCATCGACCTCGGAGGTAAGTGCCCGGAAGTCTTCCGCCGCCAGCGCCGAAAGGGGCTCGACGATCAGAATACCATCGGGCTGTAGAATCTCGTGCTTGATCATGTCTGGTTCACCGTGATGAAAGCGAAAACCGCGTCAACCAGAATTTCCGGTTTAGCTAGAACCGCAGGCGCGGAATCATGGCTCCGGTGGCTTGCCGGTGCTCGTCGTGTTCCGGCCCGAGGCTGGCCGCCACGAAGCGTTCTTCGATCCGGCTACCTACTTCGGGCGTGCAGGAGCGTTAAGGAAACTCACCAGATCGCCTATGTCGGTGGCCTTCAGGGTCGGCCAGGGTATGCCCAATTCCTCAGCCCGATCAATCATGCGGGGGCCATGCCGCCAGAGAGCGGCGGTGAAGGAAACAGTGGTGAAAGCTTCGGTGTTCGATCTAAGCCCGGGCCCAATCTGTGTGCCCTCTGCCCTATGGCCATGGCAAGCAGCACAACCGCGCTCGGAGAAAACCCGCTCTCCGACCAAGGGGGATCCGGTGGGCTCGAAGTAGCGCAGGCTCGCGAGAAACGTTAGCAAGTCCGCCATCTCGTTGCCCTGAAGAACGGGAGCAGGAATCCCGTTTTCGCGGCCCTGACGAAGCATCGCAGGGGCGTGGTTCCACAGAACACTGGCAAACTGCCCGGTCGTGAGTGGAAGATCACGCTCTGGTCCCAGTTCCGGACCCACGCTGCCACCCTGCCCGCGTACGGAATGGCACTGTATGCATCTGCTCTGAAACACACCCCAACCCCGCTCTGCATTGCCGGGTATTTCGCGTGCGTTCGTCGCCGGATGGGGAGCGCGGGTGCTCACATACGCGATCAGATCATTCATCTCATTACCGGTGAACTGGGGCCATTGTCCTATGGTGCTGGTAATAGGAGCAATCATCGACCCGGCGTGGTTAAGCATGGCGCGTGTCCAGGCGTTCGAGTCGCCGTCGGCGGTGATCCTCGACAGCTCGGGCGCTGTTTTGCCGCCCGTCCCGCCCACCGAATGGCAGCGGACACAGCCCTTCTCGTTGAATACCCGCTGGCCGGTGCTGGGGTCCCCGGCGCGGTCGATGCTGCTCGCCTGGTACAAGAACGCAAGGATGTCCGCCATTTCTTGTGAGTTCAACTCAGGATAAGGCTTGTTCTTTTGGCGAATCTGGCGCCACATGCCGGGTCCATGGTTCCACAATACCGTCACAAGCCACCCCATGGCGGGAGTCCCAGGGTGTTTTCCGGAGAGATCCGGGGCGACGCGGCCTCCCGATCCATTGACGGAATGGCAAATGCCGCATTGCTTGTCACCAAAGAAAAGCGCGGCGCCTTTCCCGGGTTCACCGGTAATGTAGAGTGCGCGGCGCGTAGTGATCGGCCGGCGCACCTGTATGAACACGGCCACCATCAAGGCTAGGGGAATCAGTACTGCAGGGATCCAGAAGAGAAGCTCTCTGCGTCGATTTAGCATTGCCAACACTCCTCTCTCACGCCCGGCCCCTCAAATGGGGAACGCATCGCAGTTCCGGCCGACCTACGAGGATGCAGGACTGATGAATCGCAGGGTGGAGCGCCTCACTTCTGTTCCAAGCTCCTGATATAGAACCCCAACCCCACCAGCGTGAGGGCGATCATCACCAGCGATAAGCCGAGCCCGATACGCCGGAACCGCCATTCCTGCATTGCCTTCTCCCCAGCAGCGTAGGTCTGTTTTGTCGCCGTCAGCCCGGCATCGGTGTCCCGCTTCAACCCGCTGTCGCGGAAGGCGTGCACCGCGACACGCGCCTTCAACAGGGCATCGCGCGCTTGTGTCTCCTGCAGCTTGGGCTGGCTGACTTCCATGCCCTGCCGTTCGGCTCGGCTGAGGAGCTCGTCCGAGGAGGCAATCGCCGATGCCAGGGTCGTCAGTTGAGTATGCATAGCCTCCGCCTCCGTGGAGCCGGCATCTCCCGCGGTGTGACAGTTCATGCACACGGCTTTGGGGCGGCTGCCGACCATTTCGTCGGTGGGAGGCTTGATGGCGTGATTACTGTGGCAGGTGACACAACCCGGGAATCCCATCGTGGCGAACGCCGCCTTGTGCGGGCTGGTCTGGAACAGCTGGGCCTGGAAGACGTGGCAATTCGAGCAGACATTGGTGACGTTGGCGACCCCCGGGGGGGTGGCTCCGTGATTGCCATGGCAGGTAGTGCAGGTGGGCGCACTCAGGTCGCCTCGCACCACCATGGCATCGTGGTGCACACTCTGCTCGTAATTTGCGAACTGGTCTGTCTTGATGCCGTAGGGCTTCATGTACTCGGCATCGGCATGACAACGCGAGCACGTGGTGGCGATGTTGATAGGATGCACTTTCGAGCGCGGATCCGACGGGGCGCGCAAGTCATGCACGCCGTGGCAATCGGTGCACACCGCGACCTTATTGTCGCCCTTGGCCCACTTCATTCCGTGCACGCTGGTCTTGTACTGCTGGAACTGATCGACGCGCAGGCTGGGGTTGTACTTCTTCATCCGCTCGGCGTCGGCGTGACAGGAGGCGCAAAGTTCGGGAATCTGCTTACGCTCGATCTTGCCCTTCCATCCTGCCGCCCGGCTCATCGCCTTTTCCGGATCATCACTGCTGGCGTCGCCGCCATGGCACGCCGCGCAGGTAAGCCCCTTCTGGGCGTGGATGTTCTGGCCGTAAGTCTCCACGCTGACACCCAGCGGCTCCGGCAAATTGGAATGGCAATCGAGACAGGAGTTCTTCGTCTGTGCGAAAGCTATCAGCCCGCTGCAAATTAGCCATGCAGCAACGACGATAGCCACAACGATTGTGGCCCCTCTCCTGCATGGCGCCGAATCGCGAACCTTAATCATGCAGCCTCACTTTGCCACCCAGCCGTCGACGGTCATAACCGCCATGTAACCGAGAAAGACACAAGCCAACCCGGTGATCCAACGCCGCGTCTTAAAAGGCTTTTCACGGTCGAGGAACGGCAGCAGCAGAGCTACAGCTCCGACCACTCCGAACGCCAGAATGCCCAACATCTCGCCATCCATACCCAGGATTTTCGCGGGAATCAACTTCAACGTCTGGAACATGAAGAGGAAGTACCACTCTGGCTTGATGCCCGCCGGAGCTGAGGCAAACGGGTCGGCCTTCACCCCGAGGCCCCATGGAAACAGCGCCGCCAGCGCCCCCAGAAGCCCCAACGCCACGTACCAAGCCATCAATTCCCGCAGCACGAAGTTGGGGAAGAAGCGGATTTCCTTCCTGTCTTCAGGAATGGCTTGCCACTTCGCTTCCACCCCGGGCGGCACGCTCATGCCGAACCATTGAATCAGTGCCAGATGCAAGCCGATCAGCAAGGTCGCCAGTGCCGGCAATATCGCGACGTGAAACCCGTATAGCCGCGTCAGCGTACTACCGGTAATGTCTTCGCCTCCGCGGAGGAATAGCAGAACGGGACGCCCGATGATCGGGATTTGCGCTGGTATCTCGGTGCCCACCTTGGTCGCGAAATACGACAGCGTGTTCCATGGCAACAGGTATCCACTGAAGCCGAAACCAAGCATCAGGAACAGCAGCAGGATGCCGCTCACCCACGTCAGCTCGCGCGGCTTTCGGTAAGACCGCAGAAAGAGCACGCTGAAAAGGTGGGCGAACGCCATGAACACCAACAGATTCGCCGACCACGAGTGCACCGACCGGATAAGCCATCCGAACTGCACCTGGGTCATGATGAACTGCACGCTCTCGAAGGCTTCGTCGGCCCCAGGGCGGTAATACAGCAATAACAAAGCACCGGTGAGGACCTGCACCCCAAATAGGAACAGCGTCATGCCGCCCAGAAAGTACCAGTACGAGTAACGGTGTACCGGGACCTTCTTTTTTTGCGCCAGTGCCTTGAGATCGTCCAGCGGGAACCGTTCGTCGAACCATTCGCGAACGCTTGCAACCGGGCCCGCCATCAAGCCTCCTGCTTACGTCGCACAAAGATTTCGTCGCCGCGGACTTGGACCTCGAACGCCTCCAGCGGACGCGGTGGCGGCCCCGAGATGTTGCGGCCGTTCAGGTCGTACATGCCGTTGTGGCAGGCGCACCAGATCTCGCGCAGGTCGGGACGATACTGCACCGTGCAGCCCAGGTGGGTGCAGGTGGCCGACATGGCGCGATATTCGCCCGCGGCCGTCTCCACCAGCAATCCGGGACGGGTGCCGAAGCGAAACGTCTTCGCGGTGTTGGGTTTCATCTCCGAGAGACGGGCCGCAAGCACGGCGTCGCCACCCAGGTCAGGAAGCTTTGGTGGGACCAGATAGTGCAGAACAGGGTAGAGGAACGAGGCTGCCGAGGCCAGCAGCCCAGTTCCCAGTAGGATGTTCACAAAACGACGCCGCGGCACGTTCGTGGGTTGAGGCGCCGTTGCGTCTGCTCCGGCTGCAGTGGTCATCAAAACCTTCCCTCTACTTGCCGAGTTCGCGTACGTACTTCACCAGTCCGTCCACCTGTCCAGGTGTAAGGCTCTTGTAGGAAGGCATCTTGCCTTTCCCGTTCGTGATGGCGGTTTTCAGATCGGCGTCCGACTGTTTCTGAATGTCCGGCGATTTGTAGCTCTTGACACCGAGTTTCTGTCCCATTGCGTTTCCCGTGCCATCCGGCCCGTGACACATGACGCATTTGGACTTGTAGAGAGCCGCGCTATCGGTTGAATCCGCGAAACAATTGACTGAGACTACAAAGGCGACGAGTAATAACCAAGGCGACATCCGTTTCATTCATACCCTCCCCAGGTACAGTGATATGCGATTGATTGAGGCAGCCTGAAACCGCTGCGGACTGCCGGCAGACGGGGACCACGCCGTCGTGGAATCATCACCCTCTGCCACCAAGACAAGACGCGCGCGAACGGCTTCCCGCTGCCGCGTCCGAGAGAACCCACGACAGCACCTTCGAATTAACGTTCACCTCCGTTGAAGGTGGCGGAAAAGTAACATTCGCGATTTACACCAGGCAGTGATACAAATCACCATCGGGTGTGATTCGTGGTTCGCCGATGGGCGATTCGATGTCAATCGCCATTCATTTCTTGTCCTGGGCGGGCGAGCTGTTCAAGAAAGCCAACAAGTGGCTCAGGTCACCCTGGTTCAAGGTGGGCCAGCCCAGACCCAACTCCTCGGCCTTCGCGTACATGCGGGGTCCGTGAGACCAAAGAGCCAGGGCGAAGTTCACGGGTGTGTAGACCTTGCGGGCCCCCCTCAGGTTGGGGCCGATTTTTCCCCCACGCGCATCGCTTCCATGACACTGGCTGCACTTACGCTCGTCGAATAACTGCTGTCCGATGATGGGTGAGCCTCCCAGCTCGAAATAGCGCACGCTATAAAGGAATGCGATCAGATCGGCCATCTCCCCGCCTTCAAAAGTGGGACGCTGGATGCCCTTTGCCTTCATAGCTGCCCACATCTCGGGAGAGTGGTTCCACATCCGGCCTGCCATCTGGGTCAGAGTGCGAGGCAACGGAGTGTCTGATCCGAGGTCCGGGCCTACCTTTCCTCCCTCGCCGCGAATGGCATGACAGGAGATGCATCCCTTTTCGCGGAATAAAGTCCAACCTCGGCGCGGGTTCGCTGGAAGTACGTCGGACTCCCGCTCTGGCCCCCCTCGGGCGTAGCGCACAAAGGCCAACAAATCGTTCATCTGCTCTCCCTCAAATTGGGGCCAAGCCATGTTGAGTTCGTGCATGTGGGCTTCCATCGCCGGGGCATGGTTCCACATGGTTTGCGACCAAAAAATTGGCGTAACCACAGGACCGATTTCGCTCAGATTGGGCCCGATGCTGCCGCCCGGGTTTTCCCCGATCGAATGGCAGCGGATGCACCCTTTCTGTTTGAACAGGAGCTCTCCGTGGACCCGGTCTCCCGATTCGTCGTCGTAGCAGGTGACATAAAGATAGGCAAATAGGTTGGCCATCTCTTCGGGCGTAAACTGGGGGAAACTTACGTTGCTGATTTTTAATTGTTTCCACATGCGTGGCGCGTGATTCCACATCTGGGTAACCAACTCGTTCATGCTGGATCCTGCCGCCCCCTGCAAACCCAGATCGGGGGCCAGCTTCGCTCCAGCGCCGAGAACGGAATGGCACCCGCTGCACCCCTTTTGCTGGAAGGTTTGCGCGCCAATGCGTGGGTCGCCGACCAGAAAAGTGTTCCATCGTTCGGGTGAACCGCGCCGCTGCCAGACCAGAATGCAGACTAAAAAGAGCAGAGCTACGGTAGCTGCAACAATCAGTGTTATTTTTTGCCGCCGGGAACTCATGCCTTCCCTCGATCGCTCTGATTCTTCCTGGGCCCCCAGGCCGGATTCGCTCCGACCCGTCCATCACCCACTCCCGCTAAACGCTCGCTCTAGTGCTCAGGCAACAGGCGCAATGCACTTTGCAACGCAAGAGCCGTAACCGCAAAGGCCAGCCCGCGCAGCTGGCTACCCGTATTGGGTTGGAATGTTGTTAGCTCACTTCGGCCATCTGGCGGCACCGTTTCGTTAGCGCCGACTGGATGAAGGTCACCTCGCGTCCCAGCATGTCGGTTGCTTCACGGCACAGTTCGGGGCGCTCGCGCATGAGTTGCAGAAACTCTTCCCGCGGCAGGTGAATTATGTCCGACTGGACCACCGTCACGGCGGTCAGGCTGTACGGACGTCCGGTAAACGTGGCGGGCAATCCCAGCAGCGAGCCCGCGGAAAAAACTCTGTCCAGCTCAGGCAGGTTGCGAATGCCCATCACGACCTTGCCCTTAAGTACAAGGAACGCGCCCGCGGTTTCCCCGTCTTCACCAAACAGAACATGCGCCGACGGAAGCTCGTGCCTTCGACCCGCTGATTCCAGGCTGGCTTTCAATTCGTCAGACGCCTTCAGAATATTGCTCTTCACACCCACACTTTTCATGTAGCACTTATGCCACACCTGCGAACAATACTTCTGTGACTCGAATCACAGATGGATGTGAGATCGAAACTGAAGAGCGGTACCGATCGCGTGCCGGCTTGGAACCATGAACGTCCCCTCCAACGTCGAAACGAAAGACATTCTGCAGCGAACTACAGCGGCCGCAACGGTTGACCCACTCAGCCCTCACTTGCCTTAGTGACTTAGATCACAGAGTCCCGGGTTGCGCCGCGATATGGTAGCTACGCCCCGAGCGACGCGGTTAGAGGCGCCCCAGGGGAGGGGGATTTCCTGTTTGTCGTCCAACCGAGGAGGCCACGGCTACCGTTTGACTGCTCCTGCTCAACCTCTGGAGAAACACGAATTCCGCGCTCTTGAGCCCCAGGCTGACGAAGTGGTGATAGAAGTTGCCGGCTGCGGCGTTTGCCATACCGATGTCGGCTTCGCTTACGACGGGGTACCCACGCGCGCCCCATTACCACTCACTCTGGGACACGAAATCTCGGGTCGCGTTGTCACAGCGGGCGAGGGCGCCACGCAATGGGAAGGCCGCAGCGTAATCGTTCCTGCGGTGGTCCCGTGCGGCGAATGTAGTCCGTGCCGATCTGGCCAGCCGACAATCTGCCGGAAGCAGTTCATGCCCGGCAACGACGGCGATGGTGGTTTTGCGACACACGTCCGCGTTCCCGCCCGTGGGCTCTGTCCGGTTCCGGAAAATCTGCCGCCGGGCATCACTCTTGATCTGCTGTCTGTCGTAGCGGATGCGGTTACTACCCCTTTCGAGGCCATTCGACGGTCTGGCTTAACGGCCGACAACGTGGCGGTGTTTGTTGGCGCGGGAGGAGTAGGTGGATTCGGCGTACAGATCGCTGCCGCCATGGGCGCGGCAGTTGTAGCTATTGATGTCGACCGCACCAGACTCGACATGGCTGCCCAGCACGGCGCTTCACTGACTTTGGATGCCAGTTCCGCGAACCAGAAAGAGCTGAAAGCCGCCTTGCGCTCCTTCGTTAAAGAGTCCGGGCGCAAAGGCATCGGACTAAAAATCTTCGAGACCAGCGGAACTCCGGCAGGCCAAACCACCGCGTTTGGATTGCTTGATCATGGAGCTTACCTGGCTGTGGTCGGTTTCACACCCGCCAAAGTGGAACTGCGGCTCTCCAACCTTATGGCGTTCGATGCCACCGCGCGCGGCAATTGGGGTTGCCCGCCGGAACATTATCCGGCCGCGCTGGCGTTGGTGCTACAAGGCAAAGTGGTTCTGGGACCCTTTGTGGAGCGGCATTCGCTGGACGAGGCTCCCGCCCTGCTGGAAGCGGTAGCCCGCCATGAAATTCGCAAACGCGTGATTCTCATCCCCGATCACGAGGGCTCGCAGTAGAGGAGATACGATCGTGCATGACCACAACCTGGTAGAGTCATTTCCCAAGCGGTTCATCCTGGTGGAGCAACGGCCGGTGAAAGACCGGTCGGGCGCAGCCGTTGAAGGACTGCACAACCTCTGGATCACCCTGAACAATCCATCCGAACTCAATAGCTATACCACCGACATGGTGAAGGAGATCATTCTGGCGCTGCGCGCGGCCAGCAATGATCGTGCGGCGGTGGCCGTGGTTGTAACCGGTGCCGGATCGCGCGCCTTCTGCACCGGGGGAAACACCCGCGAGTACGCCGAGGTTTACGCCGGCAACCCGGGCGAGTACCGGCAGTACATGCGCCTGTTTAACGACATGGTGACCGCTACCCTGCAATGCGACAAGCCGGTGATTTGCCGGGTGAACGGGATGCGTGTCGGCGGAGGTCAGGAGCTGGGCATGGCCTGTGACTTTTCTGTTGCCAGCGACTTGGCTGTCTTCAGCCAGGCCGGCCCCCGCCACGGGTCGGCGCCAGAAGGAGGCTCTACCGATTTCCTACCGGTTTTTGTGGGCATGGAACGGGCCATGGTCAGTGGCACATTGTGTCAGCCCTGGAGTGCGCACCGCTTCTACTGGCTCGGAGGCCTGACCCAGATTGTTCCGGCGCTCAAGGTGGACGGGCAGTGGATACCCAATCCCCTGGTGGTGACGGATCGTGTTCTCGATGAATACGGCCGGCTGTTGATCGGCGAAGCGAAGACCGGTGCCCAACGCGAGCAAGGCAAGTCGCTGCTGGCCAAAGGTTCCGTAGATCTGACCCTGCTTGATGACGCCGTGGATGAGTTGTCCACCAACTTGCTGTACACCATGCCCGACTGCCTCATCAAGACCATTGAGAGCCTGCGCAAACACAAGCTGGAACACTGGGACCGCAACCGCGAAACCAATCGCGCCTGGCTGTCGCTCAACAT
>ODAK010000274.1_pt1 | contig 58949 bp, 47 predicted proteins | sample 1539591 | NCBI WGS metagenome assembly ODAK01 (sample SAMEA3539303, study PRJEB22396) | soil metagenome | biome: tundra; feature: field; material: soil | place: USA | collected 2010-05 | depth 0.15 m | reverse complement strand
CCCCTCCCGGCGCCGGACGCGCGCGAGGCGCATCCGCCCGGGTCCGGCCACATCAACCTGGTGGTCGTCGGGCATGTCGACCACGGGAAATCCACGCTGATCGGCAGGCTCCTGTTCGACACGCACTCCGTTCCCGACGGAAAGGCCGAGCGCATCGAGGCCGCCTGCAGGGCCGAGGGGATGGAGTTCGAGCACGCGTTTCTCCTGGACGCCCTCCTGGAGGAGCAGGCGCAGAACATAACGATGGACACCACCCGCGTGCCCTTCCGCACGGAGCGCCGCTCGTTCACCATCATCGACGCCCCGGGGCACAAGGAATTCCTGAAGAACATGATCACGGGGGCCGCGAGCGCGGACGCGGCGATCCTCCTTGTCGACGCCGAGGCGGGCCTTCGCGAGCAGACCCGAAGGCACTGCTTCCTGCTTTCGCTGCTCGGGCTCAGGCAGATCGTGGTCGCCGTGAACAAGATGGACCTGGTCGGCTACCGCCCGGACTGCTTCGACCGGATCCGCACCGAGCTCGGCGAATTCCTCGGCAGGCTAGGGGTGGAGCCCGCGCACTTCATCCCCATCTCCGCGAAGCACGGGGAGGGGCTGATCAAGCGCAGCGACCGGATGCCGTGGCACCGCGGACCGACGCTGCTCGATGCGCTGGAGAGCTTCCGCGCCAACCCGCCTGCGTCCGGCGGGCCCCTGCGGCTCTCGGTCCAGGATGTCTACCGCTTCGACTCGCGCAGGATCATCGCCGGGTTTGTGGAGTCCGGGAGCATATCGGTCGGGGACCCCATCGAGTTCCTTCCCGGCGGAAAGCGCAGCCGAGTGAAGTCCATCGAGACGTGGCCCAAGCAGACCCCGCCCATGGCGGGCCCCGTCGGAGCGGAGCGCGCAGTCGCCGTGACTCTCGATGATGAGCTGTTTGTGGAGCGGGGCCAGATCGGGGCGGCGCCCGGGGACCGGCCCCACGAGGCCCGGACCTTCACGGCGAGGGTGTTCTGGCTGCACCACGAGCCGCTTCGCTCGGGCGAGCTCGTCCCCCTCAAGCTCGGGACTCAGCAGGCCGAGGCGCACGTCCTCGGGGTCCAGCGCACGCTGGACGCCATGACGCTCGAGACGGGCACCGGAACGGCGGGCGAGGTCAAATGCCACGAGGTCGCGGAGATCCGGATGCGCGTTCGCAGGCCCATCGCGTTCGACGTGGGCGGCAGGGTGCCGTCCCTGGGGCGCTTCGTCCTGATGCGGGGCCGCAGGATCGGCGGCGGCGGTGTCATCGACTCCGTCGTCGAGGAGCCCCCCGATGGCGAGGGCGCCGGCCTGGTGAGCCGCTCGGCGATCCTCGGGCACCGCGGCTGCATCGTCTGGATGACCGGGCTGTCCGGCTCAGGAAAGTCCACGCTGGCACAGGCGCTCGAGCGGCGGCTCCTGAACGCGGGCATCCTCACCTCGATCCTGGACGGCGACGCGCTCCGGTCGGGCCTGAGCAGGAATCTCGGGTTCACCCCGGATGACCGCAACGAGAACATCCGCCGGGCGACGGAGCTGGCGATCCACCTCGCGAAGGCCGGCGTCGTCGTGATCGGCGCGCTCATCTCGCCGTTCCGCGCCAACCGCTCGATGGCGGCCGAGCGGGCCAAGGAGCTCGGGATCCCCTTCGCCGAGGTCTTCGTCAATACCCCGCTCGAGGAATGCGAGCGCCGGGATCCAAAGCAGCTCTACAAGAAGGCGCGCGCCGGCCTGATCCAGCAGTTCACGGGGATTGACTCCCCGTACGAGGCCCCCCTTTCGCCCGACCTCGAGATCAGGACTGACCGCGAGGCTGCGAACGACTCGATCGAAAGGCTGACGCAGATGGCCCTCGCCCTGGCCCGGCCGGCCGACCAAGCGGGGCCGGGGGCTGACATATGAGCCCAGGAACCGTGTACCTTGTCGGCGCCGGGCCCGGGGATCCGGAACTGCTCACGCTCAAGGCCCGGCGCGTCCTGGGCGAGGCCGACGCCGTCGTGTACGACCACCTGGTCGCGCCCGAGATGCTCGACCTGGCGCCGCCGGGGTGCGAGCGCGTTTTTGCCGGGAAGAAGGGCGGACAGTTCTGCCGCCCCCAGAATGAGATCGACGAGACCCTGGTCCGGCTGGCGCTGGAGGGAAAGACCGTCGTTCGGCTGAAGGGCGGCGATCCGTTCGTGTTCGGGCGGGGTGGCGAGGAGGCCGCGGCGCTCGCCGCGGCCGGGATAGCGTTTGAGATCGTGCCCGGGGTCACGTCGGCCCTCGCCGCGGCGGCATACGCGGGCATTCCCCTCACCCACCGGTTGCACAGCTCCTCGGTGGTCCTGCTGACCGGCCACGAGGATCCGTCGAAGCCGGGCGCCGCGGTCCGCTGGGAGGATTACGCCAGGCTCAAGGCCACCCTTTGCATCTACATGGGCGTGAAAAACCTGGCGACCATAGCCGGGCGCCTCGAGGCGGGCGGGCTCGCTGCGACGACCCCGGCTGCGATCGTCCAGTCGGCCACGACCGAGGCCCACCGCACGATCCTCGGGACCCTGGGCACGCTCGCGGAGCTGGCCGCGAGGGAGAATGTCGCCGCGCCCTCGATGATCATCATCGGCGAGGTGGCGGCGTTTTCGGAGAGGCTGGCATGGTTCGAGGCCGCCCGGCGCCCGGCGGGAGTCCGATGAGGGCCGCCCTGGTGGACAACGGCTCGCTCGAGCCCGCGGCGCACGCGGGCCTGAGGACGGCCGCCGCGTCCATCGGCAAGAGGACCGGGACCCGCGTCGACGCCGTCTCATGGAGGCACAGCGACCGGATCCAGCCCGGCGCCCTGGAGGGCGGCCCCGCGTGGACGCTCGCGCCCTGGGTCCGGGCCCGGGTCTCGGAAGGTGAGCGCAGGTTCGTGTTCATCCCGTTCTTCATAAGCCCGCGAGGCGAGATCGGGTCCGCCCTGCGAAGGGACCTCGCGGCCCTCGGGAGGGAGCAGGGAGGGTTCAAATTCTCGCTCGCGGAGGGCCTGGCCGCAGGCACGGCCCTCGCGGAGATCGTCGCCGACCGGGTGCGGGAGGCCGCAGCGCAAAAGGGGCTTCGCCGCCCCGCGGTCGTCGTCGTCGACCACGGGGGCCCCTCGCCCATCTCGGCCGACGTCCGCAACCGGGCGGCGGACGGGGCGCGCGAACGGCTCGGCGGCGCCGCGGGGCCGCTCGCGGCCGCATCCATGGAGTCGCCCGACGGCCCGGAGTTCGGCTTCAACAGGCCCCTCCTCGCCGACGCGCTCGCGGCGCCCGGGTTCAACTCGGGCGATGTCCTGATCGCGCCCCTTTTCCTTTCGCCGGGCCGCCACGCCGGTCCGGACGGCGACCTGGCGGAGATCGCCCGGGCGGCGGAGAGGCGCTCGCCGGCGCTGCGCTGCCATTTCACGGGTCTTGTGGGGTCGCACCCCATGGCGATCGAATTGCTCTCTCGCGCGCTCGCGGGGGCGCTCGGAACCGGGGCCGACCGATGAGCGCCGCCGAGGAAGCCGAGCCCAAGGCGCTCCACAAGAACGAGCAGCTCAAGGCGGAAAGCCATCACCTGCGCGGCCACATCCTGCGCGACCTCGAGGATGCGTCCACCGGCACGATCTCGGAGGATAGCGCGCATCTCGCCAAGTTTCACGGGATCTACGCCCAGGACGACCGCGACCTGCGCGCCCAGCGCCGGAGGGAGGGGAGGGAAAAGGCCCATATCTTCATGGCTCGGATCCGGGTCCCGGGGGGAGTCTGCACCCCGGCCCAGTGGCTGGCGATGGACGCGATCGCCGATTCCCATGGAAACGGGACGCTCAAGATCACGAACCGGCAGTCATTCCAGCTCCATGGCGTCATCAAGAGGAACCTGCGCTCGGCGATACGCGAGGTGAACGCGGCGCTCCTCGACACGCTCGCGGCCTGCGGCGACGTGAACCGAAACGTGATGTGCAACCCGAATCCCCACCTCTCGCGCCTGCACGCCGGGACGCTCGAGATCGCGCGGGCCGTCGCGGACCGCCTCCTTCCCCGCACCGGGGCGTACCATGAGCTCTGGGTCGACGGAACCCTGGCGGCGGGCGGGGAGCCCCCGGAGGACGAGGAGCCGATGTACGGCCGGACGTACCTTCCGCGGAAATTCAAGACGGCGTTCGCGATCCCGCCGAGCAACGACGTGGACGTCTTCGCGCACGACCTGGGCTTCATCGCGATCGCGGACGGCAACGGCCGGCTGTCCGGCTTCGACGTCACGGTCGGCGGCGGGCTGGGTATGACCCACAACCACGTGGATACCTATCCGCGCCTCGCCGATGTCCTCGGGTTCTGCCTCCCCGGCCAGGCCGTCGACGTCGCCGAGAAGGTTGTCACCGTGCAGCGCGACTACGGCGACAGGACCGACAGGAGGCACGCCCGGTTCAAGTACACGGTCGCCGACCGCGGGCTGGCCTGGATACGGGCGGAGGTCGAGCGCCGGCTTGGATGGGAGCTCGGCGCGCCCCGCCGGTTCGAGTTCACGGACACGGGCGACCGGTACGGCTGGACGGAGGGCCCCGACGGCGATTCGCATTTCACTCTCTTCATCGAGAACGGGCGCGTGAAGGATGCGGCAAAGGCGGCGCTCCGCGAGATCGCCAGGGTCCATCGCGGCGATTTCCGCCTCACGCCAAACCAGCACCTCATGATAGCGAGCATCGCCCCGGCGGACCGCCCCCGGATCGAGGCGCTTCTGAAGGAGCACAATCTCGACGACCCCCGCCGCGCGACCGGCTTGCGGCTTAATTCGATGGCGTGCGTCGCGCTGCCCACGTGCGGGCTGGCCCTCGCGGAGAGCGAGCGCTGCCTTCCCGGCCTGCTGAACCAGCTCGACGCCGAGGTCGAGGCCGCCGGACTTCGGGACGACGCCATCGTGATCCGCATGACCGGCTGCCCGAACGGGTGCGGCCGGCCGTTCCTCGCCGAGATCGGCTTTGTGGGCAAGGCGCCCGGGAGGTACCACATGTACCTTGGCGCAGCCTTCAACGGCTCGAGGCTCAACATCCTTTACAAGGCCTCCGTCCCCGAATCGGAAATCGTTCCGATCGTCCGCTCCCTGCTCAGGCACTATGCGACGGAAAGGCTGCAAGGGGAGCGCTTCGGCGACTTTGCAATGCGCACCGGCCTCGTGAGCCCAACGGGGACGACGGCGGACTTCCACGAAAAGGCCGCAGTTCCGACGGCTTAGGAATGGCGACCCGGGAGCCTTCCTCCCCGGAAAAGTCAAACGGGCCGCCCTAACCTGGACGGCCCGTTTGTAGTGCCACATACCCTATTTGTGCCCCCGCCATGGGCGGGAACACTTCTGATCCACAAATGGCCAGACGCTTGCATTGGCCCATTGGTTTCTTCGCCGCCGACGGATATGATTATCTCGTTATTTTATAATGACTTATATGCTCAATATTCGCAGGGGATGCGCCACACGGATCAAGGATCGGATCCCGGCTGGACGGGTTTCCTCGGCTTCGGTTCAGTCCAAAGCCTGATCAGCAGCTCGGCCAGATTCTTCATGCTGGTGCGCCGGAGTCCGGCAGCGCGCTCGGTTCCGCCAAACGCTGGCACTACGGAGCTTCGCTCCTCGTAGTAGCGCCAAAGCTCGGAATCGATCCTAGCGACCGCACCCGGAATCTCCGCCGAGTCCGCCAGAATGGCGCGAACCTTATGCTGCCAGTGCTGTCTCTCGTCCGCATGACCCTTTACATAGTCGTAAAGGGTCTGCTCGTACCGGTTGAGGCTCATGCCGCCAACGTGCCTCCAATCCATCCAAAAACAACCGTAAAACCAGCGCCAACCACGGCATTGCATTTGCATCCCACTCGTGGTTACCATGCACGTTGAAGCGTAGTCTACTATCCCCCCCCACCATGTGGCAAAAACTTAAAGAACAGTTACCCGCTATCATACTGACCGCGGCTCTGATATCCGCCGCGGCTTTCTTGATTCACATGCGGACCGTCTCGCAGATGGCGGCTGCGCAGGAGACGCAGCTTGCCCCGCTGCGCGAGCAGAACGATTCGCTCAAGGCCGCTGCCGCCGAGAACCGCCGGAACATCGAGGCAACCAACAAGCTGCTCAAGGATGCGATCTCAAAGCGCGAGGCCGACATGTTCCGCACCGACGTGGAGCTCGAGAAGCTGAACAGTGAGCGGATGGACGCGCTCGCCGTGGCGATCGCCAAGAAGGTCCAGCCCTACAATCCCCTTCCCAAGAGCCCCGAGGAAGCCGAGAAGATGCAGAACGAGCAGGTGGACAAGGTCTCCTCGAGGATGGTGCAGAAGATAACGCCGATCCTCAACGAGATGGCCCAGGACCAGAACCTCACCCGCAAGTCGATCGACAAGTACAGCCAGCGCATTTCGGACCAGGTGGGAACCGCGCTCACGGGCGAAATGTCCCGGAATCAGCTGCTCAACAATAGCCTCCGCGAGACCCAGGCCGTCGCGGGCGACGCGATCAAGCTCAACCACGAGCTCACCGCGCTCTACCTGGGCTCGTTCAAGGACGAAGGCGTCCTCACCCGCCTTCTGATGCTGCCGGCGAACGTGATCAAGGACGCCTCGACCTTCAGCATCGTCAACAGCAGCAACCGCGAGAAGATCGAGCAGGACCTGGTCAGCAAGGAAAGCCAGGTCGAGAAGCACCTGTCCGACATCGAGGCGCAGGCCCCCAAGGGCTGAGCCGGGGCGCACGATTCGCGGTCAGGCCGGCCGGATCCGGACCGGAAGCAGGGCTGCGTCCTGCATCCCGTGGATGATCTTCTTGTCGGGTGGGCAGAATGTCGCGAGCCCGCCCGACAGCCGCGCCCTGCCGTCCACGACGAAATAGTACGGGCACAGCCTCAGGCGGCCGTCGACCTCGCGCGCCTCGTGGGGGGGCTCGGCCCCATAGACGGTGTGGCGGACCCGGCGCGGCTTCATGTAGGCCTGGAGCACGTGGAGGTTGGCCGGCGCGAGCTCGAGGGCCCGCTCCACGCCCTGCTGCCACTCCTCGCGCGAACAGTCGCTCCCGAGCACCACGCTCCTCGCCCCCCAGGCCGTCTCGTGGAAGCCGCTGATCTTGATGATGAGGTCCCGCTCCTTCTGGGACGCAAGGGCGAGGTCGCGCCAGTCGCCGAGCGCGCGGCCGCCGGCCCTGGGGCCGTCGAGCACGGCTCCCGGAGGCAGCGGCGCCGGATCCATAACCCACGAGGGGGGGATGAGCGCCTTGAGGAGCTTCAGGGACCGGGCGTCCATGGCCTCCTCCCAGTACTCCTGCAGCAGGCGGTGATGGAACAGGGCGAACGCGAGCTTCTCCTCCTGGAACGCCCGCATCGGCGGCGCGATGGCGACATCCCCCGACGCCCACGCCTCGAGGATGTACGGGGCCGTCCGGATGCTCGCGAGGTCGAACAGCTCGAAGAACCGGTAGATGATGTCGATCTTCTCGGGATTGCCATCGACGTCGAAGAACAGGGCGCCGCCCAGGGGGAAGAGGTCCGCGGGCCGCATGCAGAACACGCGCTGGCCGGCGATCTGGAGCTGCTGCGCGATCCACCGCATCTCGGGCCGGTACGTCGCCGCCTCGTCGCTGACGACGAGCGCGATGAGGGGATTGCGGATGTCCGGCCGAAGAGCCGCGAGAGACGCGTGGAAGTTCCTGATCATCGCGTCGTCCGCGCCGAGGATCGCCTCGCCGTCCCTGTAGAGGCGGTTGAGGAACGCCGTCAGCCCGATTCCCCCCGGGATCGAATCGAGCTCGGTCATCACGAACCCGTCCGCGGTCAGCAGGAGGTCGGGGCGGAGCACCGTCGGGAGCAGCCCGCGGTTCCTGGGATCGCGCGCGTGGTCGATCAGAGCCTTCGGCTTTCCCCGGTCCAGGTACTCGGCGACCCAGGGCGCCGTGAGCGGCTTGTTTCTAAGGAGGTTCTTGCCGGCGACGGAGCGCAGGTAGAGCGCCTCCAACGCCTGGTGGAATTCCAGGGACGCCGCGCCGATCGCCTCGAGCTCGCGCGCCTGCGCCTGCAGGATGGGCCAGGCCTCCGGCGACAGGCGCCACGTCTTGTCCTCGAAGAGGGGCTGCGCGGCGAACGCGGACCTGAGGGTCTCGAATGGAAGGTTGGGCATCCGGCCTCCGTCAGTCGTCCATCTGGATGTCCTTGTTCCTGTGCCTCGGGCTGCCGGCGCGCAGCCACGCCGTGATGAACCGGTCTATCTCGCCGTCGAGGACCGCCTGGACGTTGCTCGTGCTGTAGCCCGTGCGCAGGTCCTTCACCATCTGGTAGGGCTGCAGCACGTAGCTGCGGATCTGGCTCCCCCACCCGATCTCGCCCTTCTCCCCGTAGAACCGCTCCATCTCGCTTCGCTGCTCGTCGAGCCGCTTCTCGTTGAGCCTCGACTTGAGGACGCCCAGCGCGCTGGCGCGGTTCTTGATCTGCGAGCGCTCGTTCTGGCAGACGACCACGATGCCGCTCGGGACGTGGGTGATCCGGACGGCCGAGTCGGTGGTGTTGACCCCCTGCCCGCCCTTCCCGGACGAGCGGTACACGTCGACGCGGATCTCGCTGTCCGGGATCTCGATGTCGACGTCCTCGGCGACCTCGGCGATCACGTCCACCGCGCAGAACGACGTGTGCCGCCGCTTGTTCGAGTCGAAGGGGCTGATCCGCACCAGCCGGTGCACGCCGCGCTCGGCCTTGGCGTAGCCGTAGGCGTTCTCGCCCTTCAGCATGAGCGTCGCCTTGGTGATCCCGGCCTGGTCGCCGGCCTGGACGTCCTGGATCTCGACAGTGAAGCCGCGCCGCTCGGCCCACCGGTTGTACATCCGGAAGAGCATGTCGGCCCAGTCGCAGGACTCAGTGCCGCCCGCGCCCGCCTGGAGAGAAAGGATTGCGTTGTTGCCGTCGAACTGGCCCGTCAGGAAGGACGCGATCTCGAGCCTGTCGAGCTCGCCCGCCATGGCCCAGACGGCCTGGCCCAGCTCCTTCTCGTGGGCCTCCCGCTCCGCCGAAGGAGAAGCCCCGACCAGCTCGGCCATGACGCCCATGTCCTCGACCTTCCCCTGAAACGCAATCACGGGCAGGACGGCCCGCTTGAGCACGTTCAGCTTTGCGATGTGCTTCTGCGCGCGCTCGCGGTTATCCCAGAAACCGGGCGCACCCATCTGGGCCTCCATGGCCTCGATCTCCCGGCGCTTCTGGTCGACGTCAAAGAAACCTCCACAGGTGGCCGGCGCGCTTCTTGATGTTGTCGATGTGGCTGAATGTCTCGGGGGAGATCATGATGGAGGGCCGATTGAATCCCCGACCGGGCCCGACCGCAAGCGGACAAGGGGGCTCGCCGAAGAATTTCCGGCTGAAGTCTCGCGCGCCATGTGCTAGGCAGGGTCTCCCATGAAAGCGAAACGCCTGGTGTTCACGAGAAGGCAGACGGTGGCCCTGGAGGAGTTTGATCCCGGCGAGCCCGGCGACGACGAGGTTCTGGTCTCCACCCGGTACTCGCTCATGAGCACGGGCACCGAGAACATCGTGTTCAACCGGCTCTTCGCGCCGGACACGCACTGGGACCGCTGGGTGAAGTACCCCTTTTATCCCGGCTACACCTCGGTTGGGGTGGTCGCCGAGGCGGGATCAGGGGTCGCGTCGCTGCGGCGCGGCGACCGGGTGGCCTTCCGTATCGGCCACCGCTCCCACCATGTCGCGAAGGCTTCCGAATGCTACCCGATCCCGGACGCGGTCCCCTTCCCGGAGGCCGCCTGGTTCTCGCTCGCGAAGATCGCGTTCCACGGGGCCCGGGCCGCCCGCTACACGCTGGGCGACAGCGTCCTCGTCATCGGCGCCGGCCCCATCGGGCAGATGTCGATCCGCTGGGCGCATGCCGCGGGGCTCCGCTCGATCCTCGTCGTCGATTCAGTCCCCGACCGGATGCCTCTGGCCCGCGCCGGGGGCGCCACGGAAGCCATCGTCTCCCCCGTCGGGAGGGCGCGCGAGGCCGTCCTGGCCGGGAACCACGGAAGGCTGCCCCGCGTCGTGTCCGATGCGACCGGCAACGCGGAGGTCTTCGCGGCGGCACTGGGCCTTGCCGCCGACCGCGGCACGGTGGTGATCCTGGGCGACACGGGCGACCCGGCCGGCCAGCACCTCACGGGCGACGTCATCACGCGCGGCCTCACGATCGTCGGGGCCCACGATGTCCACGACACCCCGGAATGGAACAACGCGACCATAGCGAAGCTGTTCTTCGAGCTGGCGGCGGGCGGCCGCTTTCCCCTCGCCGGGCTGAACACGCATTTCTTCGAGCCGGCGCAGTGCGGCGAGGCCTACGCAACGGCCAACCGCGACCGCGCGAAGACCATGGGCATCGTGTTTGACTGGACCGGGGGCGCGAGCGGCGGCGCGTAGGCCCCGGCGTCCGGGCGACGGGCTCAGGCCGCCGCCTCGCCCCCGGCCCTGCGCTTCTTGCGCTCCCAGTACCACGCGATCCAGATGCAGACCTCATAGAGAAGGTAGAGCGGGATCGCCATCGCGACCTGGGTGACCACCTCCGGGGTCGTCAGCACCGCGCCGAGGATGAGCGAGAGGACCGCAACGTGGCGCCGGTACCTGGTGAGGTGCGAATGGGTGAGGACCCCGATCTTCACCAGGAATAGCACGATGAGTGGGAACTGGAACCCCAGCCCCATGCCGAAGATGAACTTGCAGGTGAAGTTGATGTACTCGTCCGCCCTCCAGTCCTGCGAGGAAAACCCGAGGAGCGCGGAATACTGGACGGAGGCCCGCAGCGCCACCGGCAGGAGCACGAAATACGTGGACATGACGCCCGCGAGAAAGAGAAAGCCCGACCAGCCGAGCCAGCTGAAGATCACGCTGCGCTCCTTCAGGTTGAGCGCCGGCAGGATGAAGCCCCCCATGAAGAATATCCAGAACGGGGACGAGACGGCCAGCGCGGCGTAGATGGCGACGTGGAAGGCCACCATGAAGGCCTCCGTGGGGCTCAGGTTATGCAGCCGGATCTCGGCCGCGTTCGCCGGCTGGGCGGCCGTCTCCACCGTCAGGGTCGCGACCTGCTCCTTCCCTATCTGGGCCACGCCCACGCGCAGGACTACATTCCGGGCGTCCCCGGGGGGCAGCCCGGGGACCTGCTCCCGGGTGACCTCGAAGGGGCCGAGCTTCGCGTCGCCGATCTGGAGCGTCACGGTGCGCACTGGCTTCTCGAACATGTGCATCCTCTGCATCGGGTACGTGAGGACGCGCACGATCCACGGAGAGAGGAACAGGCAGAGGAGGAGTGCGATGCCGATCGCGGTGACGGACCGGATGAGCGCGGTCCTCAGGTCGTTCAGGTGCCCCCAGAACGATTTCTTGGGGCCGATGTCCTCGGCCTCGGCCGGCAGTCCTGGAGTGTCCTTGGCCACGTTTCGGATGGGCTATTCGCGCAGCATGCCGGATTCCCTCTCGGCGAGAAAGCTCCGGTACGTGGCGACGATCCCCTCCCTCAGCCCGATCCGGGCCTTCCAGCCCAGGGCCGACATCCTGGAAACATCCAGGAGCTTGCGCGGGGTCCCGTCGGGCATCGAGGCGTCCCACGACACCCGGCCCTTGTATCCGACCGCCTCCGCCACCATCTCCGTGAGCTCCCGGATCGTGACGTCGGTTCCCGTGCCGATATTGACCCAGTCCGGGGGATCCCCGCGCCCGAGGAGGAACGCGCAGGCGTCGGCCAGGTCGTCGACGTGGAGGAATTCCCTCCTCGGGGACCCCGTGCCCCATGCCGCCACGTGCGGGGCCCCGGACTCCTTCGCCTCGTGGAACCGGCGGATGAGGGCCGGCAGCACGTGGGAGTCCCTCTTGTGGTAGTTGTCGCCCGGCCCGTAGAGGTTCGTCGGCATCACCGAGTGGAAGAGGACCCCGTGCTGTTTGCGGTAGTACTGGCAGAGCTTGAGGCCGGCGATCTTGGCGATGGCGTAGGCCTCGTTCGTGGCCTCAAGCGCGCCGGTGAGCAGGCAATCCTCGGCCATGGGCTGCGCCGCGTGCTTGGGATAGATGCAGGAGCTGCCGAGAAACAGGAGCCGCTTCACCCCGGCCTTCCATGCGCCGTGGATCGTTGCCAGGGCGATGGCGAGGTTGTCGTGCAGGAACTCCGCCGGATAGGTGCTGTTCGCGTGTATCCCCCCGACCCTAGCCGCCGCGACGATCGCGACGTCCGGCCTGCCGGCCGCAAGGAACGCCCCTACCGCGGAGGGGCTCCCGAGGTCCACCTCGCCGCGGTCCCCCAGGAGCAGCTCGAAGCCGGGCTCCCCCGTGAATCGGCGCACGAGCGCCGAGCCGACCATGCCGCGGTGGCCCGCGATGAAGAGCTTTGTCACGGCGGGGGGAGCTTCGCGATCTGCGACTCGCGCTTGGCCAGGTCGAGGTCGTGGTCGACCATGATCTTCACCAGCTCCCTGAAGCGGACCCTCGGCTTCCAGCCAAGCTGCCTGGCCGCCTTGGCCGGGTCCCCGATCAGCAGGTCGACCTCGGCGGGGCGCTCGTAGCGCGGGTCGTGCCGGACGTGCTTCTCCCAGTCGAGGCCGAGCAGGCCGAACGCCTCGGCGCAGAACTCCCTGACGCTGTGGGTCTCGTTTGTCGCCACCACGTAGTCGTCCGGCCTGTCCTGCTGGAGCATGAGCCACATCATCTCGACGTACTCCTTGGCGTAGCCCCAGTCCCTCTGCGCGTCGAGGTTGCCGAGGTAGAGCGACTCCTGCAGGCCCACCTTGATCCGGGTCGCGGCCCGGGTGATCTTGCGCGTGACGAAGGTCTCGCCGCGGCGGGGCGACTCGTGGTTGAAGAGGATCCCGTTGCTCGCGTGGATGTGGTAGCTCTCGCGGTAGTTGACGGTCAGGTAGTACGCGTAGGCCTTCGCGCAGCCGTAGGGGGAGCGCGGCCAGAAGGGGGTCGACTCGGTCTGGGGCACCTGCTGGACCTTGCCGTACATCTCGGAGGACGAGGCCTGGTAGTAGCGCACCTTCTTGACGAGGTCGGCCTCCCGGATCGCCTCGAGGATCCTCTGGGCGCCGAGGCCGTCCACGTCGCCGGTGTACTCCGGGATGTCGAACGAGACGCGGACGTGGGACTGCGCGCCCAGGTTGTAGATCTCGTCCGGCTGGAGCTCGTAGAGCAGCTTCACCATCTGCACCGAGTCCGCGAGATCCCCGTAGTGGAGGAACAGCCTCACGCCGTTCACGTGGGGGTCGCTGTACAGATGGTCGATCCGGCTCGTGTTGAACGTCGAGGCGCGGCGGATGATCCCGTGCACCTCGTAGCCTTTCGCGAGAAGGAGCTCGGCGAGGTACGAGCCGTCCTGGCCCGTTATGCCGGTGATGAGGGCTTTCTTCATGAAGAGGTAGGATTAGAGGGCGCGCGAACCCGCGGGCAAGCCCGCAGAGGGCTGCCGGGGACGGGGCGCTCAGCCCATGAGCCGGGCCGCCTCGAGGACGAGCCTCGCCGCCAGCGCCTGCACGGGCTTGCGCGCGCGCGGGTCCTTCAGGCGCCCCTCCTCGTCGAACGCCCCGTCGGCGTGGGGCAGGATGCACTGGCCCGGCACGACGTGGCAGCCCAGCTTGAGGAACAGCTGCTGCGCCATCTGGAGCGAGCGGACCCCGCCGTGCATGCCGGGCGACGCCGAGATCACCGCGGCTACCTTGCCATCGAAGGGATTGGCCTCCGCCCGGCTGCACCAGTCGACGGTGTTCTTCAGCAGGGGCGTGACCATCGAGTTGTACTCGGGCGACGCGACAAGGAGGCCGTGGTGCCCGGCGACGATACCGATCAGCCTCACGGCGTCCGCGGGCAGTCCCTGTGCGTCCTCAAGGTCGCCGTTGTAGAGCGGCAGGGAGAAGCCGTTGAGATCGAGCAGGGTCACCTCGCCGCCAGCCTCCCTCGTCGCCTCGGCCGCGAGCGCAAGGAATCTGCGGTTGAGCGATTCGCGCCGTGCGCTGGCCGCAAAGGCGAGGATTCGGGGCGGGTTGGCCACGCCCCCACCCTTGCTCAACCGGGCGGCCTGAGCAAGCGCCCAAGCTCGGCGCGCTTCGCCAGCTGCTCGGCGAGCTGCCTTCGCGCGCCCTCGAGGACGGACGCCGGGGCCTTGGCGACGAAGTCCTGGTTCGAGAGCCGCGCCTCGGTCGCCGCGATGTGCCTCGTGAGCGCCTCCAGCTCCTTCCTGAGCCGCGGCCCCTCGGCGCCGGCGTCGGCGGACGCGGCGAGATCCAAGCCCAGGGTGCCGAGCGGGGTCAGGGCCGCGGCCATCCCGTCAAAGCTGTCCTTCCGCGTGATCTCGGCGGCCCCCGCCATGCGCAGGAGCTTCGGAAGGTTCGCCTCGATCGTGGCCCACGCCGCGTCGTCCGCCTTCACCAGGAAGCGCGCGTCGCGGCGGCTTGCGACGCCGCGCTCGGCCTTGAGCGCGCGGGCCTGGGAGATGAACGCCTTCATCCGCTCCACGGAGGCGGCCTGCTCCGGGTCGGGGCTCGCCCCGAGCGCCCCGAAGGCGGCCGCGAGCGCGGAGGCGTCCTCGATCCCCGAGTCCGCGATGAATCCGCGGTCCGTGCCGGCATAGCCGAGCTGGGACCAGAGCTCCTCCGTGATGAAAGGTATGAAGGGATGGAGGAGGAGGAGCGCCTGCCGCAGGACCAGGTCCTGGAGGGCGAGGCAGGTCGCCCTGGTGCCCTCCGCCTGGAGCTTGGCCTTGGAGACCTCCACGTACCAGTCGCAGAAATCGCCCCAGAAGAACGCGTAGAGCGCCTGTGCCGCCGCGCTGAACTCGTACTCGCGGAAGCAGCGGCCGACCTCGCGCGACGCGGCCAGCAGGCGCTCGAGGATGGCATGGTCGTCGGCATCGAACTTCGCCGGGGCGATCCGGGCGAGGATCGCCCTGAGCGACGAGTTGTCGCCGGACGGCCCGCTCATCTGCCGGAACCGGCACGCGTTCCACAGCTTGTTGCAGAAGTTCTTGCCCCCCTCTATCCGCTCCTCCTGGAACCGGATGTCCTGGCCCTGCGGCGCGATCGAGACGATCCCGAACCTGAGCCCGTCCGCGCCGTAGGACTCGATCAGGTCCAGGGGGTCGGGCGAGTTCCCAAGGGACTTGGACATCTTGCGGCCCCGCGCATCGCGTATGATCCCCGTGAAGTAGACGTCCCTGAAGGGGATCCGCCGGCTGGCCGGCTCGCCGGGCCGGACGAACTCGAGTGCGGCCATGATCATCCGCGCCACCCAGAAGAAGATGATGTCCGGGCCGGTGACGAGGGTGCTCGTGGGGTAGAAATAGTCGAATCCCGCCTTCGCCATGGCGCCGGAGTCGGGCCAGCCCATCGTCGCAAAGGGCCAGATCCACGAGGAGGCCCAGGTGTCGAGGACATCGTCCTCCTGCACCCAGTTGCCGGGGTCGGGCGGGCCGTCCACCGAGACATGGACCTTCGCCGGGTTCGCCAGGTCGGCCTTGGTGAGGCGGTCCCGGTCGAGGCCCCTCCGGTACCAGACCGGGATCCGGTGGCCCCACCACAGCTGCCGGCTGATGCACCAGTCCTGGATGTTCTCCAGCCAGTGCAGATACACCTTGCCCCACCGCGCCGGATGGAAGCGGATGAGCCCGTCCCGGACCGCCGACTTGGCCTCCTCGACCCGCGGATAGCGCAGCCACCACTGCCACGTGAGCCGGGGCTCGATCGGCACATCGGTCCGCTCGGAATAGCCGATGTTGTGCTCGTAGGCCTCCTCCCCAGCGAGCGCCCCAGAGGCCCGGAGCAGCTCCACGGCCTTCTTGCGAGCCGCAAAACGCTCCATCCCAGAGAGTTCCGGTCCGGCCAGCTCGTTTAGGGTCGCGTCGTCGTTCAGGATGTCGACGACCGGGAGCCTGTGGCGCACGCCGATCTCGTAGTCCGCCTTGTCGTGGGCGGGCGTGATCTTGAGGGCACCGGTGCCGAATTCCCGGTCCACGGCGGAATCGGCGATTACGGGGATCTCGGCCCTGTTGAGCGGGCGCCATACCCTGCGCCCGACTAGGCCCGAGTACCGCGGATCGTCGGGGTGCGCGGCGATCGCGACGTCGCCGGGAATTGTCTCCGGCCGGGTCGTCACCACCTGGATGTATTCCCCGGGGGCATCAGTGAACTCATAGCGCACCTTGTAGAGCGTGCCGTTCTCCGGCTTCATGATGACCTCCTCGTCGGAGAGGGCGGTCATCGAGGCGGGGCACCAGTTGACCATCCGTTTTCCCCGGTAGATTTGGCCGCGCCGGAAAAGCTCGACGAACACCGTCAGCACCGCCCGGGAGTAGGCCGGGTCCATCGTGAAATGGGTCCTGTCCCAGTCGCACGAGGCGCCCAGCCTCCGGAGCTGCTCGAGGATGATCCCGCCCTTTTCGCTGCGCCATTCCCAGACCCGCTCGATGAACTTCTCCCGCCCGAAATGGTGGCGGGTCTTCTTCAGCCCCCGCAGCTCGCGCTCGACGACGGTCTGGGTCGCGATCCCGGCGTGGTCCGTCCCCGGGATCCAGAGCGCCGACCTTCCCTCCAGGCGGGCGCGGCGGATCAGGATGTCCTGGATCGTGTTGTTGAGCACGTGCCCCATCGTCAGCACCCCCGTCACGTTGGGCGGCGGGATCACGATGGTGTACGGTTCCCGGCCGGCGGCCGGCCGGCCCGTGAACGCCCCCGCATCCAGCCAGGCCGAATACCACTTTCGTTCGACCTCGCGCGGCTCGTAGCTCTTGGTGATCTCGGGCATGGGAGGAGAGCCAGCAAACCGGCAGGCCCCGCGGCAGGCAAGTCCGCGGTGCGCCGTCCGGGATTGAAACCTTCCGCGAGCGGGATTCGACTGGGGAGCCTCCCATGCCCGATTCCCTTGATGACCTGGCCCGCTCGCTGCTCGCGTTCCCCGCCGACGCGGGCCGGGCCGACCGGATCGCGGCCTGCAAGGGGTTCCTCAAGGAGGCCATGGCCGGCCTTCGCACCCGCCACGACCACGGCGCCTCCGGCCTCGAGGTCGAGCACGGAAGGTCCGCCATCATCGACGCCATCATCCTGCGGCTCTTCGACCAGGCGATCGAGGCGTACGCCCGGGCCCGGGGCCCCGCGCCGGCGGCGGTCTCGATGATAGCCCTGGGGGGGTACGGGCGCCGCGAGCTCGCGCCGTGGAGCGACGTCGACGTCATGTTCCTCTACCCGGCGAAGTCCAAGCCGGCCGTGGTCGAGCCGTTCCAGGCGCACCTCACCCAGGAGGTGCTCTACCCCCTCTGGGACTGCGCCCTCAAGGTCGGCCACTCCACGCGCACGGTGGACGACGTGTTCACCCAGGCGAAGAGGGAGATCCAGACGATGACCTCGCTCCTCGAGGCGCGCTACCTCGCCGGATCCGCCGCCCTCTGCGACTCGTTCCTGCTGGCCTACCGGACGTTCTACACGACGGATGACCCCAAGGGCTACATACTCGCCCGGCTCGAGGACCAGGCCTCGCGCCGGGCCAAGTTCGGGAACACCGTCTTCAACCAGGAACCCGACGTCAAGAACGGCGTCGGCGGGCTGCGCGACTACCAGAACGCCCTCTGGATGGCGCGGGTAAAGCTCGGCATCACCCGGATGGACCAGCTGGCAGAGGAGGGCCACCTGAGCGGCGCGGAGGCGAGCGAGTTCGACCGCGCCTACGATTTCCTGCTGCGCGTGCGCAACGAGCTGCATTTCGAGAGCCCGCGGCCGACCGATGTCCTCAACCTCGATTCGCAGGGGCGGGTCGCCTGGAACCTGGGCTACACCCAACCCGTCCTGCTCGCGCGCGTGGAGCGGTTCATGCAGGACTACTACCGCTCCGCGCAGACGATCCACCGGATCTCGACGACGATCGAGAGCCGGCTCGCCGTGACGATCGGCAGGAAGTCGAGCGGGGCCAGGGTCTCGATCCGGGAGACCCTGAAGATCGCGCGCCTGCGCAGGGCCAGGCGCGTGGACGGGTTCATCGTTCGCGGCCGCGAGCTCGCGGCGGAGGCCCCGAACGTGTTCGAGTCCGACCCGGTGCGGATGATCCGGGTGTTCCGGCACTGCCAGCTGCTCGACTGCACGGTCGACTTCCATCTCGCCCTGCTGATCCGCAAGTCGCTGCCCCTGATGGCCAACATCTCCGTGTCCCCCGACGCCGGCATCGCCTTCCGGGCCATCCTGTCAGAGTCGGGCGCGGTCTACTCCGCCCTGCAGCGGATGCACGAGCTGGGCGTCCTGGGGAGGTTCATCCCCGAATTCGACGCCCTCACGTGCCTCGTCCAGCACGAGTTCTACCATAGATATACCGCTGATATACATACACTTAATGCAATCCACGAGCTCGACCTGATCTTCACCGACGCGGAGCCGATCAAGATCAAGTACCGCAGCGTCCTGCACGAGGTCGGGGACCCGGCGCTGGTCTACCTAACCCTTCTCCTGCACGACATCGGGAAGGCCGAGGGCATCCCGAACCACTCCGAGGCGGGCGTCCGGCTGGCGGAGCCCATCATGGAGCGGCTCGCCGTTTCGCCTCGCGGACGCGAGCTCGTCACATTTGTTATAAAGAATCATCTCGCGATGGCACGATTCTGGCAGAAGCGGGATGTCGATGATCCCAAGACATCAGCGAGTTTCGCGGAACTGGTCGGCGACGCCGAGCGCCTCAGGTGCCTGTACGTGCACACCTTCTGCGACTCCCGGGGGACATCCTCGGACCTGTGGAACAGCTACAAGGACACCCTCCACACCACCCTCTACCGCAACACTCTCGAGCGCCTGAGGCTCGGGTCCGCCATCGATGCAAGCCATGAGGAGAAGCGCAAGATGACCGAACAGGAACTAATCGCCAAGAGGATCCCGGGCATAAGCGACGACGAGATCGCGGCCCATTTCAGCCTTCTTCCGGACCGCTACTTCATCCTCACGGACGGGAGCGAGATCACGCTCCACATCCAGATGGTGAACAAGCTGCTGAAGTCGATCACGGCAACCGACTCGGTCGGCTCGCTCCGACCGGTGGTCGACTGGAAGGACGACCTCAACCGCTCGGTCACGGTGGTCAACGTGGTCACGTGGGACCGGGCGGGCCTTTTCTACAAGCTCGCGGGCGCCTTCAGCGCCGCGGGCCTCAACATCCTCGGGGCCAAGGTCATCTCGAGGACCGACCACATCGCGATCGACACCTTCTACCTCGTCGAGCCCGGCCGGGGCGTAGTCCAGAACGCCGCCGCCCAGGAGTCGTTCGCAAAGTTCATCGAGTCCGCGCTCATGTCGAGCGCGGACCTCTATCCCGAGATCCTCGCCCAGGCCAAGAGGATCGCGGCGAGCCGGTACATCTACTCGAACGGCGGCGAGGCCCTCCACAGCTCGTTCCCCCCCACCGTCGAGGTCTACCACGAGATCTCGATGCAGCGCACGATCGTCGAGGTCCAGGCGCGGGATCAGATCGGGCTCCTGTACCGGCTGGCCAAGGCGATCTTCGATTTCGGGTTCGACATCACCTTCGCACGGATCGGGACGGAGCGCGGGGTGGCGATCGACACCTTCTACATAGAGAGCGCGAACCATGAGCCGGTGGAGGACCCCGCCAGGCTGCTCGGGCTGCGCAACGCGCTGAACGAGGTCATCTCCCCGGCGCCGGCCCCGGCGCCCGAGGGCGCCTGACGGCGCGGGATCCCGGGGGGCGCCCTTCCCGGCCGCCGCCGGCCCCATAATCCCTTGCGCGGGCCCATTGCTCCTGCACGACTGGAGTCATGACCGACGAAGCGGACCTGACGGCTCTCCACGCCATCTCCTGCCTTGCGTCGGGCACGGACGACCCCGGCGCCGCCACACGGGAGATCCTCGAGCTCATCTCCCGCGTGTTCGGGTCCGACAGCAGCCTGATCGCGTTCCAGAACCCGGAGACGCAGAAGCTCGAGATCGAGGCGGGCCTCGGGCTCCCGGCCGACGCCGAGCGCTCGCTCCCCCCGGGCCAGGGGATCCCCGGCTGGGTCGCATGGCACGCCCGGCCCCTCCTGGTGCCCGATTCGCTGGCCGATCCGAGGAGCAGGCCCATCCGCGGCGAGACGCGCTGCGAGATGGCCGCCCCGCTGCTGCTCTCGGACGGGCGCGGGCTCGGCGTGGTCGCGCTCGGCCGCGATCTGCGCGGATCCTACGGCGCCGGCGACCTCGCCCGCCTTGTCCGCCTTTCGGATGAGGCGGCCCGGGTCCTCGGCCGCCTCTGGGACCTGCGCCACCTCCGCGGAAAGGCCAGGCAGCTGGAGGCGCTGATCGCCACCGGCCAGGCGCTCGTGGGCAAGCTCGAGCAGCGCGGGCTCTTCGACACGCTGACGCGCGACGCGTCGGCGATGATGCAGGCCCGGGCGTGCGCGTTCTTCCTGCACGACCCGCGCTCGGCGTGCCTGCGGCTCGCATCGTACACGGGCGAGGCGGAGACGCTGTCCCCCGAGGGCGACCTCCCGCTGCGGTCCTGCCTCTTCGCCTCGGTCGTGCACGCGAGGAGGCCCGTCTCGTTCGCCGACATCCGGTCGCCGGAGTTCCTCGACCTGCTGGACCTGCCGCGGGATCCCGCGATCCGGTCCGTCCTCGCCGCCCCGATGCTCTTCGAGGGCGAGGTGCTGGGGGTGCTGGCCGTCTTCACGGACAGGCCGCGGCTCTTTGACGACGACGAGAAGCGCGTGTGCAGCGCCCTTGCGGGCATGGGCGCCGTCGCCCTGCAGAACTCCCGCCTCTACGCCCGGGTGTTCGCGAGCGAGGAATCGCTGCGCAAGAACGAGCGCCTGACGACGCTCGGCCTCCTCGCCGCGGAGATCGCCCACGAGATCAGGAACCCCCTGACCGTCCTCAAGCTCCTCCACGGCGGCCTCGGCCTCGACTTCGCCGAGGGCGACCCGCGCCGGACCGACATGCGCGTCATCGGCGAGAAGCTCGACCAGCTCGAGGCCATCGTGACCCGCGTGCTCAACTTCGCCAGGGCTCCGACGAGCCTGCACTCGCGCTACCAGGCCGCGGAGATCGTCGGGGACACGCTCGTCCTCATCCGGCTCAAGCTCGCGCAGAGCAAGATCCGGGTGTCCTTCGAGCCGCCCGCCCGCTCGATCGTCGTCGAGGGCCACAAGGGCCAGCTGCAGCAGGTGCTCCTCAACCTGCTCATCAACTCCATGCAGGCCATGCCGGAGGGGGGCGACATCACCCTGAGGCTAGGGTCTGAGGTCCGCGGATCGGCCCAGTACGCCGTCATCGACGTCGCGGACACGGGCTCGGGCATCCCCGACGCCGTCCGCGAGCGGATCTTCGACTCGTTCCTGACCGGGCGGCCCGACGGGACCGGGCTCGGGCTCGCGATCGCGAAGCGGATCCTCCAGGGCCACAACGGCGACATTTCGCTCGTCAGCTCGAGCCCGGCGGGGACGACGCTGCAGATCACGCTCCCGCTGGCGCGCGCCTAGCGGGCGGTCACTCCTCCAGCTCGACGTTCCAGTACGCGATGTCGAGGAAGTCCTTCCAGATCTCGCGGTGCCGGGTGCCCAGCACCATGGAAATGACCGGCCTCCACTTCGGGCGCGCGGGCTTGCGGATGAGCCGCATCCCTGCCTCGTGGGGAAGGCGGTTGGACTTGCGCGTGTTGCACCTGACGCAGGAGCAGACGATGTTCTCCCACGTGGTCCTCCCGCCGTAGTCGCGCGGGATCACGTGGTCCAGGTTGAGCTCCTCGCGCGCAAAGGCGCGCCCGCAGTACTGGCAGGAGTTCTTGTCGCGCTCGAATACGTTGTTGCGCGTGAGCTTGAGCTCCTTGCAGGGAAGCTTGTCGAAGAAGGTCAGCAGGATCACCCGCGGCAGGCGGATCGTGCGGGTCGGCGTGTGCACCGCCTCCATCTCGGCGATCGGCGGGTTGCTGGCCGAGAAGTCGATCCAGTCCATCATCGAGAACATCCTGAAGTCGTCGTCCAGGTGGAGGACGACGTGGGCGTGCCCGCGCGCGAGAAGCCCGAACGCCCGCCGGGCGCCAACGATGTTGACCGCCTGCCACAGCCGGTTGAGGACGAGTACGGGTTGGTCGAGGGCTGCCTCCATAACTGGCATCGAGATAGCGACTTCCCGCCTCGGCTGTCAAGCGGCGGGCCCGGAGCCGGGAAATTCCCAAAATCTCGCTATCCAAGCGCGCAAAAAGCCGATACGGCTACGGGAAACATGTCCCTGAAATCGATCATCTTCGGCCGCGAGAGATCCCTTACGGAGAGGAACCTGTTTCACCACATCTCGCTGATCGCCCTTTTCGCATGGGTCGGGCTCGGCGCGGACGGGCTCTCGTCGTCTTGCTACGGCCCGGAGGAGACGTTCAAGGCGCTCGGCGAGTACCCCCACCTCAGCCTCTTCGTGGCCCTCGCCTCGGTCATCACGATCATCGCGATCTGCGCGAGCTATTCGCAGATCATATCGCTGTTCCCGACGGGCGGGGGGGGCTACCTCGTGGCGAGCAAGCTCCTGTCGCCCGCGATGGGGGTCTTCTCGGGCTGCGCCCTCCTGATCGACTACGTCCTCACCATCACGCTGTCGGTGGCGAGCGGCTCTGACGCGCTGTTCAGCCTCTTCCCGGCCTCGGCGCAGGCGTTCAAGCTGGCGTTCGCGATCGCGGGGCTGATCGGGCTCACCCTGGTCAACATGCGCGGCGTGAAGGAGTCGGTCCTCATCTGGGTCCCGATCTTCGGGGTCTTCGTCCTCACCCACACGTTCGCGATCGTGTACGCCGTGGCCACCCACGCCTCCGGCCTGCAGGGGGTAGCGACGGCCACGGCGCACGAGGTCCACGCCGTGAGCTCCACCGTCGGCGTGTGGGGCCTCATGGCTCTCCTGCTCAAGGCCTACAGCATGGGCGCCGGCACGTACACGGGCATCGAGGCCGTGAGCAACGGGCTGCCCGTCCTGCGCGAGCCCCGGGTCCGCACGGGCCGCCGGACCATGGTGTACATGGGGGTCTCCCTGGCCGTCACGGTCGCGGGCCTGCTCGTCGCCTACCAGCTCTACGGTGTCCACGTCCACGTGGGGATGACGCTCAACGCCGTCCTCTTCGACAGGATGACGTCGGGATGGGGCCACACCACGGCGGGCGCCTTTGTCATCGTGACCCTCGTGTCGGAGGCGGCGCTCCTGATCATCGCCGCGCAGACCGGGTTCCTCGACGGGCCCCGCGTCCTGGCCAACATGGCCCTCGACCGCTGGTTTCCCACGCGCTTCGCCAACCTGAGCGAGCGGCTCGTGACGCAGAACGGAATCCTCCTGATGGGTTCCGCCGGCTTCCTGATGATGGTGTCGACGCGGGGGTCCGTGGACCTCCTTGTCATCTTCTACTCGATCAACGTGTTCATCACCTTCTCGCTCTCCCAGCTCGGGATGGTCCGCCACTGGTGGCAGATGCGCGCGACGGACAGGACCTGGAGGCAGAAGCTCGCCGTCAACGGGTTCGGCTTCGTGCTGACGGCGTCCATCCTGGTCTCGCTCACCGCCGTGAAATTCTTCGAGGGCGGCTGGGCCACGCTCTTCATCACGGGCGTCCTCGTCGCCGCGGCCTTCGCGATCAAGCGCCACTACGCGGGGGTCGCGGTGCAGTTGAAGCGCCTGGACTCAATCGTCGAGGCGGCGGAGATCGAGTCGACCTCGGCGCCGCCGGAGCCCAAGGCTGCCGACCGGAAGGCCCGCACGGCCGTGATCCTGGTAAACGGGTTCAACGGGCTCGGCCTCCACACGCTCCTCAACGTGCCCCGCATGTTCGGCGACACCTTCCGCAACTTCGTGTTCGTCCAGGTGGGCTCCGTCGACGCCGGCAATTTCAAGGGCGCGGCGGACATCGACGCCCTGCGCGCCCACACGGAGTCCGAGGCGGCGCGCTACGTCCACTTCGCCGCGTCGCGCGGCTACGGCTCGAGGTCCTACACGGCGATCGGCTACGACGTCGTCGGGGAGGTGATGAAGCTCGCGCGCGATGCCGCCTCGGACTTCCCCAACCATGTCTTCTTCGCGGGCCAGCTGCTCTTCACAAACGAGACCAACGTGACCCGCTGGCTGCACAATCACACCGTGTTCACGCTCCAGCGGCGCTTCTTCCTCTCAAACCTTCCCTTTGTGATCCTGCCGATCCGCGTCGACGCATGAGCAGCCGGAGCCGGATCCCTCGCGGGCGGCCGCCCGCTAATCCAGAAGCACCTGCCATTGGTTCTCCCTCGCCGCACGCGCCGCCTTGAGGGCCCCAAGCGCCACGTAGCGCTGGAAGTCCTGACCGGCCAGCCGGACCTTCGGGGACTCGTAGCCGTCGTCGGCGAGCTTCTTCTGCAGCACCGTGTCGATGCCGCGGATCTGCGAGCCGCCGCCGGTGACGATGATGTTCTGCAGAAGCGTCACCACCGAATCCGACGAGGCCGACTCGATCAGCGTGGTGAGGGCCGGGTAGATCCTTTCAATCAGCGCGTTGCAGGCGCTTCCGATCGCATCTGCGAGCTCGAGAGTGCGGCCCTTGCCGCCGATGACGACCTTGACGTCGAGCGGCTTCCGGCTCGGGCCGACATAGGCGTGGGCCTCCTTGATCTCGCGCACGCTGAGCCGCGAAAGGCCGTTGTTCGGATAGGTCCGGTTGAGCTCCTCGTGGATGATCTCGTCGATCGCGTCGCCGGCAAAGGGGATGCTGATCTGGTCCTCGCGGGTCGGGAAATAGCCCTGCACGAGGCAGACGTCGCTTGTGCCCGCCCCGATGTCGATGAAGAGGGAATTGACCACAGGGTCGACGTATCCCGGCTGCTTGACCCGGGAGTCGTCGCGAAAGCCGAGCGCCGCAAGGAAAGGCTCGGGAATGAGGAGAATGCGGGAAAAGATGCCTTGCGCCGAGCGCCGGATCCCCTCGCGCGCCTGCTCCCCGGCGTTCGCGGGCACGCCCACCACGGCGCGGATCTCCGCCTTTCCGGAGGGATCGGCCAGCAGGCGGACGTGCTGCATGAAATCGCGAGCAGCCTCTGGACGTGCGATCACACCCTCCGCGAGCGGCGCCATGAGCTCGACGTGCAGCCGCTGACGCAACGCATCCTCGCCGTATAGGATCCGGACGTTTCCCGTTATGATCCCGTCGACGATGCCGTCCTTGACGTAGCCGACGACAGACGGAACCACCTTGCTAACCGCGATATCGGTCGATTCGGGCGGCCCGGCGAGGATGCAGGACTTGTTGGTGCCAAGATCGAGGCCGATAAGGAGCCTGGTTGGCTTGCCGGATGGCGTTCTGGGCGCGCTGCCTTGGGTGACGGCGGGCGATGGGCTGGACGCGGACGTGGGCGCGGGGGGTCTTTCGATTGTGAGCAGTGACATATTGGTGGGATTGATCCGGTTGGGAATGATGGGCCCGATCAGGGCGAGCCGGCGCGATCCTGCGCCAGCATCTCGTCAATGTAGTCGGCGATTCCGCGCGCCTCGCCGCCGGGTCCCGGCTCCTTCCTTTCGGGAGCGGGACTCATCCCCGTCCGCCCGCGCTCCGGCGCGAAGACGCGCAGGCGCTCGGAGAGCATGGGCGCCAGGACCTCGGCGAACGCCACAGCCGCGTCCATGCGCTCCCTTTCCTCGGTCATCAGCGCCTTGAATCGCGCGTCGGCCTCGAGTCCGCCCCCCGGGACGGCGCGAACCTGCACCGCAGCGAGTTCGGTGTCCTCGATTCGCTGCGCCTCCGCGATCAGCCCCTTCGACCGCAGGAGCCACACGCGCCGACAGATCCTGCGCGCCTCGGTCCAAGGCGCTTCAAGTGGGAGGAGGGTGTATGCCAGCGGGATCAACGGCACCGCACTGGACAGCGAACGGCCGGAGCGGTTCGGAAGTTTCTTAGCGCCCCGCCTTCCAGCTCACGTACATCTCCTCGACCTTCGCCCTCGCCCAGGGGGTCTTCCGCAGGAACACGAGGCTGGACCTGACGCTCGGGTCAAAGAGGAAGCACCGGATGGGGACGCGTCTGCCCATCTCCTCCCAGCCGCGATGCGCCGCCAGCTCGTTCAGCTGCTGCTCGAGCGTGACGCCGTGCAATAGGTCGGCGGATCCGGAGCCGGTCGGCCCGCGCCCCGCCCCGGAAAGGGCGGCGCGCTCATCCGCCTGTTCCCGCGGCGTCACGACGCGACCCGTCCGCCGCGCCCGGACATCGCGAGGGCGACCGCCCCCTGGATGCCCGCCCTGTCGCCAAGCGCCGACAACTCCACCCTTACACCCCCTGTGGGAAACATGCCGACCCGCTCCTTCACGCCCCTTCTCACGGTTTCGAGCATCAGGTCACCGAGCCCCGCGACGCCCCCGCCGAGCACCACCAGCTCCGGGTGAAATGCCGTCACGACGTTGGCGACCCCGATCGCGAGGTACGAGGCCGCCCGGTCAATCGCATCGCGCACGGCGGCGTCTCCGGCTCGCGCCGCTTCGCCCATCGTGGCCGGGCTCACCAGGTCCGCGCTGCCGCGGACGATCTCGTGGAGCATGGGCGCGAGGCCGCCGCGCAGCAGGCGAACCCCCTCTCCGGCGATCGCCGGCCCGCTCGCCAGCGCCTCCAGGCAGCCGCGGTTGCCGCAGCCGCAGAGCGGGCCGTAAGGCAGAATCGTCTGGTGGCCGATCTCCCCGGCGGCGCCGAGGGGCCCCAATCGCAGCTTCCCGTCGATCACGAGCCCGCCCCCTATGCCCGTGCCGAGCATGAAAAGGACCATGTCCCGGACCCCGCGGCCCAGCCCGAAGTGCAGTTCCCCCAGGGTCGCCACGCGGCAGTCGTTCATCAGCAGCACCGGGCAGCCAAGCCGCCCGCGCAGGGTCGCCGCCGCGGGCACGCCGCGCCACTGCGTCGGGAGGTTGGGAAAGAAGAGTGTGGTCCCCGTCTCGAGATCGACCAGTCCCGGCACCCCCACGCCGAGGGCCTCGAGCGGGGCCCCGGAGGACAGGTCCGCCACGAGCTGCGCCATGCGCGCCAGCACGGCGTCGGGCCCCTCGTGCGACTGCGTGGGTATCGTCTCCTTGCGCACGATCCGCCCCCCCGCGTCCGCCAGCGCGCAGGCTATCTTGGTGCCACCCAGGTCCACGCCGGCGAACATTCCACTCATGGGAACCCCCGGGGGCCGGGCGGCGCCTGGCTCGGGTCTTGATGGGCCGGTTTGCTCACGTTCTGCAGCGGGGAAAAGGGTGGAATGCCGGTCCCCGTCCTGGGAATCCCACCAGGCCGGGACCCGCCGAGAATAGGCGGCCCCTGCCGGGCTGCAACCGAAAGGAGCGGGCGCGGCGGCAGGCCATCCGGCGCCGGCTCACTGCCGAAGGGTCCCGAGGAAGGCCGGCCCCTGCCCCCCGCCGCCAAGCAGCTTCATGCGCTCGACGACCCTGGGCACGTAGCGCACGGCGACGAAGCTCTGGACGCCGTTGTCCATCACGGTCGCCTTCCACTGCGGGTCCTTCGGGTCGAACTGCGCCGCCCGCTCCGCGTAGAAGTCCCGGGCTGCGCTCGAGCGCAGGAGGAGCGACTCGCTCGACCAGTTGACCTTGACGACGCCTGCGCGCGCGGCGGCGGCCACGCTGGCAGCGTCCAGTCCCGACGACCCGTGAAGCGCCAGGCCCACGGCGCGGCCCGTGAGCTCGCGCACCAGGCTTGCATTCGCCACGACCAGGTCGACCCGGAAGCCGGGATAGCCGTCGCCGAGGCCGTGCTGGGTGCCCAGGCCCGGCGCCCAGAGCCAGACGACGCCGGGGTGCCTGGCCTCGACCGGCGCGATGAGCCTGCGCGTGCGCTCCGGCGGGGTATGCCCCTCGTCGACGTTCGCCTCCATCTCGATGGTCGCGGGCGCGCCCGCCGCCGCCGCTATCTCGGCCAGGCGGCAGACAAAGGCCACGTTCTCGTCATCCGTGAGGCTCGATGCATCGAGCGAGATGGTCGACGCGCGCACCAGCCCCTTCCCTACGCTCAGGCGCACCTCCACGCCCTTGAGCGCGGCGGTCAGGATGCCCACCGTCTTCGGGCCCTTGATGTGGTCGGTGTGGAAGATGACGGGCACGTCCCGGTAGCGCGCGTCGTCCGCCAGGACCGCGAGCTCGGCCAGGTAGCGCGCCAGGCCGAGGACGGCATCGCCGGCGCCGTAGGCGCGCCCCTCGAGCTGCCACAGGCTGGCCTCTATGATGACGGGCGCGCGCGCCTCCCGCGCGGCCTCGAGCACGTCGGTGACCGCGGCGTGGCTGTCGGCGTTGACGGCGAGGATGGCGTAGCGGCGGCCCAGCGCGTGGGCGAACTGCGCGCGGGACTGGAGCGGGTCGAGGAGCATGCGGGCGCCGGGCCTACAGCTGCACCTTGATGTGCTTGGTCTTGAGGTACTCGAATACCGCGCGGCGCGACAGCTCCATGCCGAGGCCGCTGTCCTTCCAGCCGGCGTAGGGGCCGTAGTTCGTGTTCACCGCGCCGTGGTTGACGCACACCGTGCCCGCCTCCAGGGCCTCGCTGACGCGGTGGGCCGTGGCGAGGTCGCGGGTGAAGACGAAGGCCGCTAGGCCGTAGGCCGAGTCGTTGGCGAGCGCGACCGCCTCGTCGACCGTGTCGAATGCAGCGAAGGGAAGCACCGGCCCGAACGTTTCCTCCCTCATCACGTCCATGTCGGGCGTCGCGCCGGTCAGGATCGTGGGCAGGTAGTAGTTTCCGCGCGCGAACGCCGCGCCGTCGGGCCGGCGGCCGCCGCAGGCCAGGGAGGCTCCCTTCTGCAGGGCGTCGGCCACGTGCCGCTCCGCTGTCGCGACGCCCTCGGAGGTGGCCATCGGCCCGAGGTCAAGGGCCACGTCGGACACGCCGTCGCCGATCGTGAGCCTCTCGGCCAGGGCCGTCGTCTTCGCGACAAGCACGCCGTGGATGTCGCGGTGCGCATAGACCCGGTTCACCGCGCTGCACGACTGGCCGCAATTGCGGAATTTCTTGTACGTGAGGACATTTGCGGCGTTGTCCAGGTCGGCGTCGGCGCAGACGATGGCCGGGCATTGCCCGCCGAGTTCCAGGGAGATCTTCTTCAGAAGGGGCCCGCCGGCGGCCATGATCCGCTTGCCCGTGGCGCTGGACCCGGTCATGGCGACCTTGGCGACTCCCGGATGCCTCACGAGCGCGTCGCCAAGGACGGCGCCCGAGCCCGTGAGCACGTTGATCACCCCGCCGGGGATGCCGCCCTCCACCAGGGCCCGGCAGAACGCGAGGGGCGAGAGCGGCGTGACGGACGTCGGCTTCACGATCACCGTGCATCCCGTCGCCAGGGCCGGGCCGAGCTTCCAGCTGAGCAGGGAGACCGGGTAGTTCCATGGCGTGATCAGGGCGCACACGCCAACGGGCTGGTAGACGACCCATGAGCGGTAGCTGCGGTTCTCGGTGGGATTGACGCTGCCCTCGATGCGCACGGCCTCGGAGGCGAAGTAGTCGATGGTGTCGCAGGCCCCGTGCACCTCGCTGCGCGCCTGCGCGAGCGGCTTGCCCTGCTCGCGCGCCATCAGGAGCCCGATCTCGTCCGCCTGGGCTCGCACGTGGGCCAGCGCCCCCTTGATGGTCCGCTCGCGCTCATAGGCCGTCAGCGACGACCATTTGCGGAATGCCGCGCGGGCGGCGCCGACTGCGCGGTTGACGTCCTCGGCGGTCGCCACCGCGATCGAGCCCACGAGCTCCCCGTTGGCGGGCGAGCGGACCTCCAGCCTTCGCCCGTCGGAGGCCGGCGCTGCGTTTCCGTTGATGAACAGTTCGAAGCGGACGGGCGTATTCACGGCTGGGAAGCGGGCATGATGCAGACCTTGAGGGCCTCGCCCGACTCCATGAGGCGAAACCCCTCGGTGATCCGCTCGATCGGGAGGTGGTGCGTGATGATCCGGTCGGCGGGAAACCGGCCGCTTTGGAGCAGGGTGAAGGCGGCCTGGAAGTCGCTCCTCTTCTCCGAATACGACCCCGAGACGGCGAGCTCCTTGTAGTGGATCTGGTTCACGTCGAGGGGCGCGATGGGGTCGGACTTGGGCAGCCCCGCGAAGAAGCTCACGCGACCGGCCCTCGCGGCCATCTGCAGCGCGTCGTTCTGCGCGGCGGCCGAGCTGGCGGCGACTATGACGACGTCCGGGCCGAAGCCGCCGGTGAGGCTGGCGATCTCGTCGCGGTGGCTTCCGTCGGGCCTGACGAGCAGGGCGCCGTCGATGTCGAAGCGCCGCGCCATATCGACGCGCCCCGGGTTGCTGTCGAGGACGTACACCTTCTGGGCGCCCTGCAGCCTGGCCACGGCGGCATGCATGATCCCGATGGGGCCGGCCCCGAGGACCGCGACCGTGTCCTTGAGGCCGACGCCGAGGCGCGAATGGGCGTTCATCACGCAGCCCAGCGGCTCGGCCAGGCTCATGCGGTCCGACGGGATGTCCGAGGCGACCCTGAACAGGTTGCCCTGCTGGACGGCCGCCGCGGGCACCCTCACGAACGGGGCGAACGCGCCGTCGTGGTGGTAGCTCATCGTGGTGCGGTGGTCGGAGAGGTTGGCCCGGCCCATCTCAACGTAGCGGTCGGAGCCGTGCAGGATGACGATGTACATCACGACGCGGTCGCCCGCGCGGATCCCGGCGTCCGGCGAGCGCGACTCGACGACGCGGCCGCAGAATTCATGGCCGAGGATCCGGGGGGGCGTGATCTTCCTGTCGCCGTGGCGGTAGGTGCGCAGGTCGGTGCCGCAGATCGAGCAGGCCTCGACCGCCAGCAGGACCTCGCCCTCCCCGAGGTCGGGCACGGGCACCTCGCGCACGTTGACCTGCCCCTTGCCTTCGTAGACGGCGGCCTTCATCGGGGGATGGGGGGGGTGTTCGGCTCGCGCGCGCCGGCATGCATGCCCGGGGTCAGGCGCACAGGTAGTTCCGGAGGAAGCGCCCGCTCTGCCGCAGGGCCTCCTTGCGCGTGTCGAGGGTCGCCTCGTAGGCGCGATCCTCGACCTCGACGCACACGGGCCCCGCATAGCCGACGTCGCCCAGGACCGAGAGAAAGAGGCCCCAGTCGATGTCGCCCAGGCCAGGTAGCTTCGGGCTGTGGTATTCCAGCGGGGCGGCGAGGATGCCGACGTCGTCCAGCCGGTGCCGGTCCACCCGCACGTCCTTGGCGTGCACGTGACAGATGCGGTCGGCGAACTCCCAAAGCGGCGCGACCGGGTCCATCTGCTGCCACACGAGGTGCGACGGATCGTAGTTGAGGCCGAGCGCGCGGCTCGGGATGCGCCGGAACATCTCGCGCCAGTTGCGGGGCGAGACCGCGATGTTCTTCCCGCCGGGCCACTCGTCCTGGGTGAAGAACATCGGGCAGTTCTCGATGCCGATCCGCACGCCCTCGCCCTCCGCGTGGCGGACGATGCCGGGCCAGCGCTCGTCAAACACCCTCCAATTGTCGGCGAGCGACCGCGCCGGGTCGCGGCCGATGAAGGTGTTGACCTGGTTGACCCCCAGCAGGGCCGCGGCCGAGATCACCTTCTTCAGGTGCTCGATGTAGACGGCGGCCTCCCGCTCGTCGGCCGCAAGCGGGTTCGGATAGTACCCCAGGCCGGAGAGCGTCACGCCGTGGCGCGCGCAGAGCGCCTGCACGATGCCGGCCTCGGGGCGGCCGAACCGGGAGGCATCGATATGCGTGACGCCGGCGTAGCGGCGCTCGGCCCTGCCGACCGGCCAGCACATGGCCTCGACGGTCGTGAACCCGGCCTCGCGCGCGAATGCCAGCACGCCGCCTAGGTCGAGCTCGGGAAGTATGGCGGATACGAATCCAAGTTTCATCGACGCGGCCTGGATGGGTTCACGAGCCGACGCCGACCCACTTCCCGCTGCGGTGGCTCGCCGCGATCGCCTCGCAGAGGAGAAGCTCGCGATGGCCGTCGGCGAACGTCGCGTAGAGCGGCTCCGCCGAACGCCGGCCGGCCCTGACGTCGTCGTAGATCGCGCGGAAGCCCTGCTTGAAGGAATCGGGGAAGCCCTCGTTGTGGCCGCCCGGGAAATTGGCGAAGGGTGCCGCGGAGGGGTCGAGGAGCGACGGGTCGCGCACGAGCAGGTTGTTGGGCGCCGCGCGCTGGCCGATCCAGAGCTCGTTCGGCGCCTCGCTGTTCCATGCGAGCGCGCATTTCGAGCCGGCGATCTCGTAGCGGAGGCAGTTCTTGCGGCCGGCGGTCACCTGGGAAACCGTCAGGGTTCCCTTCGCCCCGCCCTTGAAACGCAGCAGCACCGAGCCGTAGTCCTCGGTGGTGATGGCGACGGGCTCCCTGCGCCCGGCTGAGGCGCCGAGCTTTTCCTTGAACGTCTCGACAGAGCCGGAGGGCGGCTGGAGCCGGACCGGGTGCACGGTTTTCAGGTCGGCCATCACCGCCTCGACCTCGAGGCCGGAAATGAACACGATGAGGTCGAGCCAGTGGGTGCCGACATCCCCTATCGCGCGGAGCTGGCCCCCCTCGGCGGCGAGCACCCTCCAGTTGAAGTCCGTCGGGTAGAGGAGCCAGTCCTGGGTGTAGCTCCCGTGGAGATGGAAGATCTCCCCCACGTCGCCGCGGCGCACCAGGGCACGGGCCTGCAGCGAAAGCGGGTAAAAGCGCACGTTGTAGTTGACCGCGCAGACCAGGTTCGGATGGCGCGCCTCCGCCGCCACGAGCTCGGCCGATTCGGCCGAGGTCATGCCGAGTGGCTTTTCGCAGACCACATGCTTCCCCGCCGCGAGCACGGCCAGCACATGCTCCTTGTGCAGGCGGTTGGGCGAGGCGACGTGCACGGAGGTCACCTCCGGGTCGGCGAGCACCGCCTTGAGATCGGGGTAGGCCATCGCGAGCCCGAGCTTTGAAGCCGCGGACTTGGCCTCCTCTAGCGAAATGCCGAGGACGCCCTTAACAACGAGGCCGAGCCTCCTCAGGGCCTCGACATGAACTGGGCCGATGAAGCCGGCCCCGACAACCGCAACGACGGGAGTAGGCATGGGGGGTAGAAGTTTGACCGAAGCCCATCCTATACGAATGCCGCGGGGTATGCCATGTCCGGCCAGGCAAAGACATATCCTTTCAGGCATAGGCGAGGGGTGGGACCAGCCTTGCGTCCGGCCCCTGGCTGGTATCTTTTCATGCACTCCCAACGGGCCATGACCATGCACAAGGAACGATTCCGCCGTCCCCGGCAGTCCGAGGTCGGGGCGCGCCTGCGGCCGGTCTTCGACGATTTTCACCTGCTGCGGATGGAGGGATCCTACGAATACCCGCGCCACCAGCACACCAACTACGAGGTCATCCTCATCGAGCGCGGGCCGTACCGCTGCGAGCTCAACGGCACCGAACTTACGCTCGTCGACGGCCAGACGCTGATCATCAAGCCGGGGGATCTCCACCAGGATCACCTGAGCGACGGCCAGCGCCACCATGTGCTGCACTTCCGGTTGCTGGACCCGGAGTCCGGCAGGCCCGGCATGGCGCTCTTCCGGCCCGGCATTCCCGCGGGCGAGCAGGTTTGCCGCGGCCATTACGCGGGCGAGACCTGGTTCCTGGCCGAATTGCGGCGCGAGGCCGAGGCCGGCGGCGCCTACGCCGGCGCCGTGCAGGACAGCCTGATGGAAGCCCTGTTCTGGAGGCTCGTCCGCGGACTCGATCCGAAGGTTCTCAGCCAGGAGATGCGCCAGCTCCCCGCCGCTGCGGCCCGCCGGGAGGAGATAGCGGACGTAATGGCCCGGTTCCTGGCGAAAAACCCGACCGTGGCTGAGCTTTCCGGGGCGCTCGGGGTGAGCCCGCGCCACCTGACAAACCAGTGCGTCAAGCTTTTCGGGCAGCCGCCCGCGCGTCTCCTGCTGCAGCTGAAGGTCCGCCGCGCCGAGGAGCTGCTCCGGTACCGCACCCAGCGCGTACGGGAGGTCAGCGACGCCCTGGGCTTCGCCAATCCCTACCATTTCTCGCGCGCGTTCCGCCGGCTGCGCGGCTGCGCGCCTTCCCAGTGGTCGAGGTCGCAGGCGCGGCACGGCGTTTCTTGAATCGAGCCCCGCAAGCGCGATCCTTTTTGCAACCTTTCGGCATGGGCCGTGTTCTGGAGGCAGCCAACACCTAGCTCCGCATGAAGACGCTTACCGCATTGCTCCTTTGGGCCATTCTGCTGGTCCTATGCTGGCCGCTCGCGCTCCTGCTCATGGTCGTTTGGCCAATCCTTTGGCTGCTTTCGATCCCGTTCCGCGTCGTAGCCTCAGTCATGGAGGCGTTGCTCGCCCTGGTTCGGGCCATCCTGTTTCTGCCTGCCCGGCTGCTCGGAAACCGGCGCCCCTGAACTTCGGAGCTGCGGCTGAGCCCAGCCAGTCACCGGATCCGGCGCCTGGGCCCCTTGCAACGGCGATGCCGTGATCACCGCAGCCACCGGGGACAAGCGCGGATATATTTCATCATGAATGGGCTGCAGAGATTCGCCATGCCCGTGCCGGCGCCCGGCGCCTGAATCGCGCTCCGCCGCTTCGCAGGATGCGGGGCCCTGGCCCCGGTGCGCGCGATCCGTCACGGGTCTGCGAACTCCTTCGCTAGGCTTCCGCCTGGATCCGGCTTGACCGGAGGGAAAACGGCGCAAGTGCCCGGCGGATATCGAAACACGCTCCAAACAGCCCGGCAAGAGTCCCCTTTAAATGCGCTAATAGTTGATGGGAGCCGCCTTTCAATTGGCTCGATTTCGGGAATCGCACCCTCATTCTTGGCGCGCCTTCCAAGACGGTTCCCATCTCTCGCCCGGCCACGTCATTCGCCCGCAATAGCAGCGGGAAACGGATCGGTTCTCATCTTACCGCCACCCCAACCAAAACGAACCCCATGAAGATCCCGCGTGAAAACCTCCTCCAGGCCGCGTGCCTAGCCGCGGCCTGTGCCGTCCTTGCTTCCCCTGCGCTCGCGACGGACGGCTACTTCGTCCAGGGCTTTGGCGCCGTGAACGCCGCGCTCGGCGGCGCCGCCACCGCCGGAAACGACCAGGACCTGATCGGAAGCATCTACAAGAATCCAGCCACGGCGGTCCTGTTTCCCGATCGCACGGCCTCGATCGTATTCGGCGACATCATTCCGAGAATAAGGATAGACAGTTCCGTGACCGCGCTGGGCCTTAGCGGCTCGTCGGACTCGACGGTCAACGGCGTGCCCTACTTGTCCCTGATGGCCAACTGGAAGAGCGCAGATCCCGACCTGACATGGTTCGCGGGTGTGGTCAGCGAGGCGGGTCTGAGCTTCCATGCCGCGACATCTGCCACGAATCCGATCTTCTTCCCGCAAGCCGGCGCCGTGGGCAATCCCTTCGGCGGCCAGTTCGGCGGCTTCGGCGATGTCCGCTCGACCCTTTACGTCATCCGGATCCCGCTCGGCGTGGCCGGGGCCATGCCCGGCGGCTGGTCGTGGGGCTTCGAGCTCGCTCCTTCCGTCGGCCGAAACCTGTTCACCCCGGCAGCGTTCGCCCCGCCCACCCTGGGCCCCGACTACGCCCCGGTCTACGCTACGGTGCAGCAGGAGAACATGGAGCTCGGCCTCGGCGCCCAAGGCGGCCTGCGCTGGCAGGTGGACAAGGATGTGTCCTTCGGCTTCTCCCTCTCATCCCCAACCTGGTTCCACACGTACTCCTGGAACGTCAAGACCGGCACCGGCAGCCCGGAGACCGTCACGTTCCGCATGGACCGTCCCCTCACGGCCCAGGCCGGGATCAATTACGCGATCGCCGACTCCACGCATATCGTCGCGGACCTGGGCTACATAGCCTATGGCTCGACACCCGGCTTCGAGAACAGCGGCTTCCGCGCCAATGGATCGATTGCAGGGCTGGGCTGGAAGGACTCCTGGACGTTCGAGCTGGGGGTGCAGCACGCCTTGACCAAGGACATCGTCGTCCGGGCCGGGTACAACTACTGCTCGGACCCCATCCCCGACAGCATGACCTTCTACAACGTCGGTTCGCCTCTCTACATATCGCAGCATCTCTCCATTGGCACCTCCGTGTCGGTGGCGCCGAACGTTACGATCGACGTTTCGTACACCCACGGCTTTTCCCACACCCAGTCCAGCCCCTGGTACAATCCCTACGGGGCCGTTCCGGGCACGAACATCACAGCCCAGGTGTCGGGAGACGAATTCGCCGTCGGGACCACGTTCAGGTTCTGATTGGGGATCGCTTGAGGAAGGGCGGGTTGGCCCCCGCCCTTATCCCTCCGGCCTGACTGCCCGGCCGCCGCGATCCGGCGGCCGGCGCCAGGCTGCGGCGGGCCATCTGCGGGCCCCTCTTTCCCGCGCGACCTCACAACCCGGCAGCCCGGGCGGTGCGGCGGACGGGGTCGTAGAGGCCGTCCACGGCAACCGCGAAGCCGGTCAGCCCCTTCCTGCTCCCCGCGATGACGCTGCGGCCGGCCTTGGTCCTTTCCAGGTCGACAAGGGCTTCCTGGATCCTCTGCGAAAGCATTGCATCCAGGCCGGACCGGACAGCGATGGCGTCGTGGGGGATGGGGTCGGTGCTTGCCAGGATCGCCAGATCCTCCGTTCGCGCCCCCGCGGCCCTCGCGATCCCGATGGCTCCGTCGTAGGTGGCTCCGGCGTCGACCCGCCGGCCCAGGACAGCCTCGATCACCTTGTTGTGGTCACCCCCAAAGATGACCTCCGAGAAGCCGGTCTCCGGGCGTATGCCCTTTCCCAGGAGCATGGCGCGGGAATAGACGTAGCCCGACGCCGACTTGGGGTCGACGAAGGCGAATCTCTTCCCCGCAAGGTCGGCCAGGGATTTGAGCCCGCTGTCCCTGCGGGCCACGATGATTCCCCGATACGTGCCGGAGCCTTCGATCAGGGACTGGGCGATGATCCTGACCTTCCCGCCCCGGGCCGCGTCCACGTAGGCGAACGGGGAGAAGCTTCCGATATCCACCGAGCCCGACTCCATCTGCGTCCGCAGGTCTCCATAGTCCTTGGCGACGTAGAGGACGACCCGTTGCCCGGTGGCGTCTGAAAGGTAGGCCATGAGGGGCTCGAACTCCGCCCTGGTCTGCGACTGGCCCAGGACGGGGGTGAAGCCGAACCTCAACTCCTCCCCGGCGGCCGACCGGCCCGCGAAAGCCGAGGAAATCGCGGCGAAGGCCAGGAGAATCGCATATCGGCGCCTCATCATCGGCTCCGGGCCGCGCGCACGCACGCGCGACGGGGGCGCACGGAACGTATCGGCCAATCCCCGGAGCTGTCAATTGCCGCGGGCGCCCGCGGAACGGCGGCCGGATGGCGATGCCGCCTCGGCGCCCCCGACGAAGGCCCTGGCGTTCGACTATCTGCCGGCTCCCCCCGGGAAGATGCTGAAGTCCCTCAGGCTGCGGACGTCGCCGTACGGCGTTCCAACCAGGGTCGCCTCGATCTGGCACGGCCCGGGCTCCGCCGGCATCCGGACGGTGAATCCCAGGTTCACCTTCCCAAGCGCGGGAACCGCGGCATCCATCCTTTGCTCGCCAACCGGCCTGCCCTCCCTCAGCAGGCGCAACCGGACCGTGCCCTTCCAGTCCTGGTATAGGTCGTTGATCACGGCGACGGCAAACTCATGGGGCCTGCCAGCCTCGTACTCCTCGGCCCACGCATCAATCATCACCCCCACAGGGGCGAAGGAGTCCCGGACGTACTGGAAGAACTCGGGCTCCCAGATGAGCTTCGCGACATCCAGCCAATGGTCGCTGGTCTGCCCCGAGGGGCGCGAATAGCCGAGCGAGGTGAAGTGCATCACGGCGGCGGCGTGGCGGTGGCTGCGCCAGAACTCCGTCTCCGCCGCCAGATAGCGCGCATAAAGGTGACGGCGCTGCGCCGTCGTGGAATCCGGCCCGAGGAGGTTCCTGTACACATTCTGGGTCAGCAAGGTGGGCGTCCCGTCCCGGTTGAGCCACAGCCAGCCGTATTCGTTGATCACTACCGGGGAGTCGCCCGGGTTCGGGAGCTCATTGCCCTGGGGAACGGGGTTCTCCGCGGCAAGGTCCGACAGCTTGTAGTCGGGGTTGTTGAAATGGTAGGGATGGGACTCGAAGACGTCGCCGGCCACGCGCGGGGTCCCGTAGCTGTTGTCCCAGGGCCGGCGCGAGAGATCGAGGCCGCGCACCTTCTGCACCGCAGCGGAGGTCTCGGTCGACGTGGTCTCGTTGCTCGCGTCCCAGATGGCCAGGCTCGGGTGGTTCCACCGCTCGCGCATCCATTCGGCGTATTCAGCGGCCAGCTCCGGGCTATTCAGCCCGATCGGCAGTTTCGACCACGTCGAGCCGCCATACCAGATCGGGAATTCATCCTGGATCAGCAGGCCCTCCTCATCGGCGATCCGGTACCAGGCCTCGGGCGCAAACCCGATGCAGTAGCGCAGGCAGTTCCAGTGCATCTCCTTCATCCGCCGGTGGAGAAGCCGCACCCAGTCCGGGTTCCAGGGCAGGTCCCCGCACTCGCTGTCCTCAAAGAAGCGGTACAGCGTTATGTTGCTTCCGCGCATGAAGTACGGCCTGCCGTTCAGGACCGCCTTCCTGGTCTTCGGGTCGAACTGGAACGTCCTCATCCCGAACCGGGTCTCGAGTGCGTCGGCGCCGCCATCCACTTCGAGCCGGTAAAGGAACGGGTCCTCCGGCGACCACAGGTGGCAGCCGGCGATTGGAATCCTGACATCCACGGTTTGTCCCGAGCCTCCCGCGAGGGAAACCGGGCCACTGGCCGTTCCGCCGACGACCTTGCCGGATTTCGCCTCGCGAACCGTGAAGCGGAGCGTCGCGACGGCGGATTTGCCCGCGTTTCGGACCTCCGTTTCGACGCGCACGGAGCCGTCTGTCAGATCCGGGGCCACCTGCACGCTCACGATGTGCGGCGTCCCCGACAGGACCAACTCGACTGAGTCGAAGATGCCGGGGATATAGCGCGTCTTCTCGAAGTCGAACCCATCGGGGATTCCGGGGGGCAGGGCGGCGCGGTCGGCGCCGACCCGGATCAGCAGCTCGTTCTGCCCGTTGACCAGCGCGTCGCGGAGGTCGAAATACCCCGGCGTGAAGCTCGGCGGGTGGTCCCCGACCACCCTGCCGTTGAGGATGGCCCGCGTTCCGAACATGGCCATGCCGATCTTGAGCGTCGCGACGGCGGGCGCGGGACCGTCGATCCGGAATGTGCGGCGGTACCAAAACGCGTCGCGCCTGGGGTCCTTGCGCGGGGTCCCCTTGGCATCCGTGCCTTCGAGACCCGGATCGATGAAGGCGGGCCGTGCAAGGGATACCAGGCCGGGCACCGGCACGACGCGGCTGAAGTCGGCCGGGGGCCGGTCCATTCCGCCTTCGGCGACCTGCCAGGAGCCGTCCAGCGGGACGACGCGCCGGTGCAGGTCGGCGGCATCGGCCCCGGTTGCGATCAGGAGCGCATACCCGGCGGCCAATGCGGCAGCCAGCCAGCGCGACAGCGGATTCGTGGGCATGTGGATTGGGCCCGGCCGGCGTCCCGGGTGGTCTGAGCTGCGGCCGTTGTCCGGGCGCCATGCAGCATTCCATGAACATCCGACGGATGCCAACCCCATGTTCGCATCCACCGCCGTGTCGCGTGATGCCCTCTTCCAGCGAACGCCCGCTCCATCCGCCACGAAGCATTTGGTCATGAGACTCCCGCAAATGATGCATCAACCTGGCCCCGTCGGACCCGGCGGTTTTGGGTGGCCCCTTAATCCGGCATGGATAAGCCTCCCGCGACCCATGAACCCTCCAGAAAGTCCCCGCTCCCACTTCAGGCTGTCCAGGCTCCTTGCCGCCCTGGTCGCGCTGCCCATCGCGGCCGCCGCGCAGCAGCCGGCGCTCAATTCCCACGAGGTGAACCCGGATCGCAGCGTAACCTTCCGATACTACGGCCCATCCGCCCAGAAGGTGACGATCGGATTGGATTACGACCACCATCAGAGCCCGATGGCAAAAGGAGCCGACGGCGTGTGGACCTTCACGACGACGACGCTTCAGCCGGCGCTGCACTTGTACTCGCTCGATGTCGACGGAACGCATATCCTGGACCCTCTGAACCGCGCGGTGGATCCGGGCCTCGTGTACCTTACGAACGAGGTGACGGTGCCGGGATTGCCGCAGCTCTGGGACGCCGCCAATGTGCCGCATGGCGTGGTGCACCACCACTCCTACCGGTCGGCGGCAATCGTCGGCACGCCCGGCGGCGCTGAGGACTATTATGCGTACACGCCTCCGGGGTATGACGCGGCGGCAAGGGAACAATACCCCGTGCTGTATCTCCTCCACGGCTGGAGCTCGGCGGCGGAATCCTGGACCCATGACGGAAAGGCCAACCTGATCCTGGACAACCTCATCGCGCAGGGCCGGGCGGTGCCGATGATCGTGGTGATGCCCATGGGCTACGGGGACTTCGGCTTTGTGACGGGCGGATTCAGGCAGTGGGACGATGAGTCGAATATCGGCCGCAACCTTGGGCTCTTCAGTTCGGCTCTGCTGTCGGAGATCGTGCCCCAGGTGGAGGCCGGATACCGGGTTTCGGCAAGGCGCGAGGATCGCGCGATCGCGGGGCTCTCGATGGGCGGGGGGCAGAGCCTCGTCATCGGGCTCAATCACCCTGACGTGTTCGCCTGGATAGGCGGGTTCAGCTCGGCCGTCGTTTACAACCAGTTTGACGGGGTGTTCCCGGGCGTGGACCCCAAGGTCGCGCCAAGGCTCCTCTGGGTCGCGTGCGGCACGGAGGACGATCTGATCGAGCCCAACCGCAGGTTCGTGGCCTGGCTCAGGACAAAGGCGCTGCAGCCCACGGCAGTCGAGACGCCCGGCATTCACAACTGGCCGGTGTGGCGCGACAACCTGATCCACTTCGCCCCGCTGCTCTTTCGCCCCGCTGCGCCCCAGTCCTAGCGGTCCGGTCCAACGGCTGTTCGAATCCAACGCACAGATCGGCAGGGGAAAGGTAGTACGCCAAGCCCGAGGTTGCGCTCAATACATGGCCCTAAATGCCCCCCGGGCGAATCGAATCCGGGCCGTATGGGAAATGCGCCGAGCGCTTGCCTGAAGCCGCGTGCTGCCCCCCTTCCATGACATGGGAGTCGCACCTTTGAGTTTGGATTAGCGATCCGCTGAGTCCAACTTTCGGGGACCCCTAATTCAGCCTAATCCTGTGATCGGCCCTCGCATGACGGAAACCCATCTCGCCACACTCCTAGGTGAAATCAGCCGCGCAAGAATCGGAGTCGTAGGAGATTTTTGCGTCGACAGCTATTACATGGTCGATTCGGAGGCATCGAGGCCTTCGCTTGAAACAGGCCTCATGACACGCCCCGTTCGCGAGCAACGCTCAACGCTCGGCGGCGCGGGAAATGTCGCAGCAAATCTTCATGCGATCGGCGTCAAACACCTGAAGGCCTTTGCAGTCGTTGGCCATGATTCCATGGGAGCAGAGCTCTTGCGCCTCCTTAATGCCATTGGGATCGATACAAGGAGTCTGAGTGTCCAAAAAAACGACTGGCAAACCAACTGCTACGTTAAGCCAATCATTCAGGGCGAGGAATCCAATCGCTATGATTTTGGTGCTTTCAATTCAATCTCCCCTGAATCCGAGCGGATTCTCCTGGGCTCGCTTGCCGACGCGCTTTCCGAGCTCGACGTCCTGATCATCAATCAGCAATTCGAACGCGGCCTGCATTCGGCAAGAGTGAAGTCCGGCATCAACCAGCTGCTGGCGAAATTCCCCGACGTGATCGGACTGGTTGATTGCCGGAATATAGCGGAATCCTACCCAGCGGGCGTTCATAAGCTGAACGATCTTGAGGCATCCCGGCTTTGTGGAGTTTCCCGTGTTCCGGCCGATGTGATCACAAGGCAGGAAGCCTTGCACTCGGCGGCCGGGCTCTTTTCAAAATGGCGAAATCCCGTCTTCCTAACCCGGGGAAGGCAGGGCTGCATCGTGGTGGATGATTCCGGAACACACGAGATTCCCGGACTTCGGACCACGGACAAGATCGATACCGTGGGCGCAGGAGACAGCGTGGTTTCTGGCATAGCCGCTTGCCTGTCCATCGGATCACCACCCGCAGAGGCCGCCTCCTTCGGAAACCTAGTCGCTGGCGTTACCGTTCAAAAGCTGCACCAGACCGGGACTGCCACCCCGGACGAGATTCGGGCGCTTCATCGTTGCGCGACATACATGGAGCTTGATTAGGAAAAACGAGGCTCTGGTTCTTCCTAAGCCGCTCGCTCGGAAAGCGCCCTGAGGCGTTTCGTGCACTGCACCATGGAGCGCATGGTGTGATAGCATATCTTCCACCCGTGGCCCAAGGCATCGTCTATGGGTGTGCCGTCACGCGCCAGTCGCTCGAACCATTCCCCTCCCCCGGGCAGATGAACAAACCTCTTAAAGACGAAGGCATGCACATTGCAAAACGCGTTCCAGTACTTCTCGTCCCCGAACATCGCATACGCATCCAGCATCCCGACAAGCGCTTCGGCCTGCTGCCAAAACTGTTTTTCGGTCAGTTGGGTCGGCTCGTTTTGTGGCCCCTCGACAAAGACACCTCCGACCTCCCAATCAATTCCATAGCTAGCACAGTGATCAAAGATCTTTCTCACAACCTCACGGTAGGTGTCACGAGGCTGCCCGAGCACATCGGCAGCGTGCAAAAGAAGCCAGGCAAACTCCACGTTATGGCCATAGGACGTCGAATTCAGGGGCCTTGCCAGCCCATCCACAGGCTTTGCATCTCGCCCCAAATCCACGGCAAACATTATGGCGGGAAGCGGCCTAAAGTCGGGCGTAAACTGGATGTAGCCTGTTCCGAAGTTCGGATCGAGCATCCGACTGATAATCAGGTCGATGACTTCAAGAAGACGTTCTTTGTGCGAAGGATCACCAGTCATTTCATAGAAACTGGTGAGCGCCTCCATCGCATGCATGTGCACATCCATGCTCTTGCGGTCACCTCCGTATTTGCCCGGCCTTTCCAGCCGCCAGTCAGGATGGAAGAGTTCGAAGAACCCGCCGTTTTTCGGGTCAACCATGTGGTTGCGAATCGCATCAAAGGTGCGGTTGGCCGTGATCCTTCCCCGCTCATCGCTCGTCGCCATGAAGTATTCGCTGAAGGCATACAGGCCGAAAACCTGACCGTAGCCGACCTTTGCCGTGACGGTGGCGACACCCCTTCGATCCGCGATCCACACCCAGCCCCCGTTCTTCTCATCCCAAAGATGCTTCAGCAAGAAGTCGGCTGCCCATCTGGAAAGCTCCTCGCACCTTCCGTTTCCATATCCAGCACGGTGGGTGCTAGCCATGGCATAGAGCATTCGGATTTGAGAGAGATATGTTTTTGCAGTTTCACCCGTAGGCCTTCCATCTCGACCAAAATATGGCAAAAAGCCTCCGAACTCCTTGTCCACGGAACGCTCTATCCAGAAAGGCATCAATACGTCGACCAAGTATGTCTCTGTCTTTTCGCGGAGCGCGTTTATTTCCTCTCTTGTGGGCATGGATCGTGCAAGGGCTGGCTCTGACGGGCACCTGTACCACCACTAGATCGCGCTGCCCAAAGCAAGCTGATGCCTTCGTAGGCGATCTTATCAACACTTGGGGTCATACTCTGCCGTGGGTACTGGAACAAAAAAGCCCCATCCGAAAAAATTATAATCGGAGGCCCAGGACGTCGGCTCTCTCTCAAAGATTGGGGATCCGAGATCCGAACCTTCGGTCCCCAACCTATGGTGGAGGCCCCTCTTTACCCGCTGTCGTTATGGAACCTGCCGATTTCGGTTATTCACTCGAGGCGCCGTGACACTCAATCCTGGGTCTTGTCACCACATAGACTTTGAAAGACACCAGCAATATTGACGAGGCGTTTGGCGTTCGCCACGGCGAGCGCTTGAACCCCTTCTGCCAGGATGTCTAATTTACCCCGCCGCGCCCTTTCAAGGCGACCTTTCCAGCGCTTACCCACAGCCTCGTCGGCCATCGCAATTGCACGCGTTTCCGTCGCGCCATCCTTAAGTCCGCGAAAGACGACTTCTCTCCAAAGGCGTTCGGCGCGGGCACGAAGCTCATCCTCAGCTAGGGCCGCTCGATTTCCTGACGCAATGCAATCGGCCAGACTTCGACATGTTTGCTGCCTAGGCCATTGAGCGATCATCTGTTTCCGAGCTCGTGAACGCATTCTATTTTGCCGTTGACCAGCTTTGTGCGCCTGTAGCCACGCCAGATAATCTGAAAGCGCCTGGGTGCCCCAGGCTTTGGCATCGTCCTTCGTAGGGAAGCCATCCTGCGATTTCTCAACGGTAACACCCCGGGAAGTCTTTCTCCGGATAACTTGAGCACTGAAACCTTCGAACGAAGGTGCGACCGTAAAATCGTACTTTTTCATTGTACGGCGTTGGGGTGTCACTGGGGGTCCGCTGCTACGCCTCCGGTGGTAATTACTATGACTGGGATTGAAGTCACTCTTTGGCCTTGAGCTTCCGATTTGTCTTTCTTGGCCGTCCACCTCTCCGACCGTTCAATTGGGCAGCAATCGATTTCTTAGGACTCGTTGCTTTACCTCCCATGCGCCCAAGCGCGGCCGCGGCATAACTCCTCGGTGCTGGTGGCGTTTCATCTGTCTCCACATAAGAATCAAGTGCGAGTTTCAACGCATCTTGAATCTCCTTGGCCGCAGCTTCGCGAGAATCACCGTGCGCCATCACTCCAGGCATATCGTTGACTTGAGCAACGTAACAATCATCGCCTGGAATTGAGCTATACCATATACGAACTTCGTAATCTTTTGCGGAATGTTTCATGAAAGACCTTGTTTTCTGAGTTGATCGCGGACTTGTCGCACTTGGTAGGATTTCGCTTTGCCGCCCGAGTCTTGTAGGTTGATGAGATCAAAGCCGAGCTTCCCGAAGATGTTGTGACTGCCACTCTGTTTGCCAACCTAGCCAAGCCTAATGAGGAGGTGGCAAAGCTCATCATATTCAACGTGGCGTCGCTCTGACCGGTCATCAACTTTTCGAGCGTTTTCTTCCAATTGCTCATCTCTTGGCAAAGGAACCCAAACGCTTGGGTTATGCAAAGAAAATCGCCGGACGTTTGGCAGCAACACCCGTTAAATTCCATATCGTTCCAGCACGGTGGAGGCCGAAAAAGTGCGCTAGGCACAATCCGAATCCGAAGATGTCCAAAAAAAACCTATCCGCTGCGTTTGAATCCTGTATGGTAGACTAGGTTGTTGTTTAGTACGAACCAAAGGGTGCTAAAAACCTGAATCGCGGTGCTATTGACATGGGACCCATTTAGGGCCTTTTTGAGTCCATGCCAACAATCGTTCTTAAATCCCGCGTAGACCGTTCGAATGCCGCCGCCGCACGGCGAGTGCTAACTCGCTTGGGCTTAAAACCTTCCGATGCCATAAATGCGCTTTTTGCCCAGATCGCCAGCCGCAAGGCACTGCCCTTCTCCCTTGCGACGTCCGATTCTTCCTACGCACGAGAGGAATATGGCTTGGATAAGAAAGCTATAATCACGGTTGGGAAGAGCCTTCGGAAGCAGATTGAACAGGAACGCCTAGATGGCACGGTTCAAAGCGTCTCGAGCATCGCCGACTTGAGGGAGTGAAAGTCGAGTCTACCGCGTCGTTCCGGAGGTGCCTACGTGGCCTCTCTGATGAGAGGCTCCAGTCCATTCTGGACGCCATGCACGCAGTGGCCGAGTCCTACGGCCGTCCCCATCTACACGCTGGAATCGGCTTACGAGTGATCGGTGACTTCATGGAGTGCCGCGACGCTCTCGACCAGCGGCTGGTATTCCAAAGACAAGGGGGGTCGCTAGTGTTCGACTTCTACGGGAACCACGACGAGGTCCGCGCGTTTCTGAGAAATCAGCAGTGAAAGGGACTCAGAAAGGCGTTTAGCACCGCGTTCGAATCCTGTTTGGTGGACCAGGTTGTTGTTTAGCACGAACCAAAGGGTGCTAAACTTTTTCTGCGAACAATAATTCTGGGTGCTAAACCGGGGTCGCCTTCCTCGCTAAACCCCAGGAGCGATGAGGCCCTGAAGCCAACTCAGAACTGGCTGCCTCTGAAGGGCTAAACACTGGGTTCATCATGAACGCCGAACGAGGGCATTATGGAAGCAGAGCTTAAAAGTTGTTGGTTTGCTTGTTGTTGTGATCCCATCGATTGTGGCCCCTCAACTTGAGATTGGGTGGCCACAGGGCAATCTCTTGAGCCAGATGATGTCATGTTATACCTTGACATTTTAATTCTTTCGTCATGCTTTAGCCTGCATGTCTATTGACCTCCGCCCTTCCCTACTCAAAGCATTGGATTCGGCCATTCAGCCGATGCAAGCTGCTCGGTGCGCTGTCATACGCCCCAGTCGTGGTTGGTTAAAGGCCATTCGTGAATCGCTGGGCCTGAGCCATGCTGCGGTTGCCAACAAGATCGGCATCAGCCGCCAAGCGTATTTCGAAATAGAGCAGCGGGAAGATCGTGAGAAAATTTCGATCGAAAACCTTAGCCGTGCCGCTGCCGCACTCAAATGCGAGTTGGTCTACTTCCTTGTGCCTCAGGCAAAGGACACGGAGACGTTCGCGACCCTCGCCACCAAGGAGGACTCGAAGACGCGAAACCTTGAGGCTGCCGAACACTCAATGGTCCTCGAGGGGCAAGGGAGCCTACGTAAGACGGACGACAAGAACATCGAGTTGGCAAAGATGATATTCTGGCTGCGGCAAAACCTCGAGCTCTATGAGCTAATCTCGGTAAATGTTGAGAGCTTAAGGGCAGTCGGAGCGAGTGAAGCCCTATTTAGCCATATTCATCGGTTGGCGATGGAGGCAATCGCCGTAACGTTATGTAAGATCTATGAAGAGGAGAAACGGAATGAACTTAACTCAATAATCGGTGTCATCAACGCACTTCCTGAAAGAGCTTCGTACACTCAAGCACAATTACATTCAGTCGAACGCTTCGCTGAGAAACATGGGATGCGCAAGGAGTGCGACCATCCAAAGGAATATCTGGCACAGCTCCTTCTAGAATTCACTGTTGCCCACGAGAAGGGGTTCTCAAGCCTAAGACAATTCCGGAACAAATTCGCGAGTCATAGCGAACATAAATTCGAGCTCGGAACTCTACCGTCGTTTGAGGAATTTGAAGCCCTCTACGCATTCGCAGATGGGTTCTATCGCCTAATCTCCGAGGAATTCCTCAATGTCGGACCAGCCCTCTTTGAGCTGTATGTTCGGAATGGATTCAAGAGGCTATTGAAAGCGATCGGCATAAAACATCCGGTGCAAAGATTCCCCTTCTAGTCATGGCGGATCATCTTTGGCAGGCCGAACCAGGCCAAACTGAACTAGACGAAAGTGAGAAGCTCGACCTAATCCCGAGCCTAATCACGCGTTCGCAGCTCAATGAGTATGAATTACTGAACACAGCAAATGCTCGAGATTGGGCTATGTCCTCTAGCGTCCAGAAGCGAGTTGACTTGCTCACCGACTTCTTCGCCCGGGAGCTTCATCGAAAGATGTTTTCGAGTGTCTGGAAATGGGCTGGCAAATACAGAACCACCGATCGCAATGTGGGCTGGGAGCCACATCGAATAACCGAGGGGGTGAGAGTCGCTTTCGACAACGCCAGGCATTGGGTTACACACAACACCTATTCGGTCGCTGAGTCGGCTATAAGGCTGCATTACCATCTCGTAGCGATTCACCCGTGGTCTAACGGTAACGGAAGGCACGCTCGATTGATCGCTGACGTCTTGATGGTTTCTCGCGGAATGAAAGAGCTTCCTTGGGGTGGCACGCGGTCCGACCTCCTAAGAGCCGGTACGACTCGAAGCCACTATATTGAAGCCTTGAGAAAGGCGGACGGCGGAGCGTTTGAGCCTCTCTTGGACTTCTGTTCAGGAAGGTAGGGCTACCTTCCTTGTCGAAACGGCTGATTATCGCTCACGCCTATAATCGGTGGGAGCAAGTCCGGTCTCCTTTCTAAAGAGCTGCGCGAAATGGCTCGGGTTAGAATAGCCGACTTCGTTGGCGATTGTGATCACGCTATTCTTCGTTTCTCGCAGCAGGCGCCGCGCAGCGTCGATCCGCAGTTTGATTTGGTATTGTGAGGGAGGAACGCCTGTGGCGCGTTTGAACAGGCGGTTGAAGTGAAACTCACTCATTCCGTCCTGCTCCGCGAGCCGCGGGAGGCTGAACTCCTCGGCAAGGTGCTCCGCCATCCAGTCGGTGATATCGCTGCATGCTGACGATTTCGATGCCGCCTACTCAGTATTGTGTGGTTTACCTGACGTGGATCCCGGCAAGCTCGCAACTGCGGCCGTAGCGCGGGTGCCTTGGTGGCTGTCGAATTGGCTCTACGCCACAGCAATGTAAGAGCGGTCGTTGGCCTCGACGGGTCATATGGAACCAGTGGAGGCGCTAGCGTCCTTAGGCGGTTGCCCGAGTATGATACGCGGCAAGCTGGCAGTCGGAATCGCCCACAGTCGCTATCAACCGAATCTTGCGGCCTATGAGGCATACCTGAAGACCTGCCACCTCGCTGCGAAGGTCACGCCCGAGTCGCTCAAACTGGCGCAGCGCTGCTACGAACAGGCGAGCGAATTGGACCCGGCATTTCCACTCCCTCACATAGGAATAGGCCTCAATTGGGTGTCCGTGATGATTTTCGGCGGGCGCCCCACTCATGAGGCAGTGCCGGCTGCGCGTGCTGCAGCCCTAAAGGCGTTGTTGCTCGATCCCGCGCTCCCGGAAGCGCATGCACTCTTGGGCCTACTGGCGGCGTTGTACGAGCTGGATTGGGCTGCGGCAGAGCGTCACTTCGATCACCCGATGGCGAAGCAGGCAAGCTTCACCACCTTTCGCCCGATTTATGGCTGGATGCAGTTTCAGCGCGGAAATACCGAATCTGCGATTGATTTGGCCCGACGTGCGATCGAGGAGGACTCCCTCGACGTCTGGCCACGAATGAACCTGCAGGCGTACCTGCAATACGTCGGCAGGGAAGCGGACGCACTCGATCAACTTCAGAAAGTCCTGGAACTTGACCCCAATCAGGTCGTTGCTCTCGTGGCGATGTCGATGCTCGTTACTTACCGAGGCGACCTGGCTCAAGGGGTGAGCTTAGCGCGGCGCGCCCACACGATTGCCCCGTGGTATCCTGATGCAGTGGCTGCACTCGCGGGGCTTCTGCACCTCCAAGGAGAGGCCGCCGAATCGCAGACTCTTGCGAAGACCCTTGAAGCTAGTGATGCCCCGGTTCAGGCGCTATTCCACCTGCTCCGCGGCGAGGTGGATGTGGGAGCCGACTGGGTGGAGAAGGCCATCGAGCAGCGCGACCTTTCGATGATGATCTACCTGCGCTTTGTCGCCTGGCGGGAGCTCCGGGCGAGCAACCGCTGGCCGAACATCGCGAAGATGCTGAATCTGCCGGAGACCGCTAGGACTTCAGTCGCTTTATGAACTGGGCCTCGAAGATCTCATATACCAGCTGCCGCTCCTCAATGACGATGGCTTCGATAGCATTGTCCGACGCATAGCTGAAAATGACTCGGTGCCGGCCCACGCGAAGGCGATAGTAACCCGCTAGATTGCCCTCCAATGCGCGAATGTCTCCTCGCTCTGAACGAAGAGCCCCGAGTGCTAACTTGACCGCCCGCCTCGGTTCCTGAGCGAGCCTACGCGCATATTCAACGACCTGCGTCGACGGCCGCAAAACACGTGCCATTAGGGAATGTCGCCCAGACTTCCGAACTGCGTGCGGCCGGCCTTATGTTCGCCTATCGCGTGCATCGCCGCAGCGTTCCCCATAATCTCAAGCGTCTCGGCAATCGCACTCATACGCTCATGCCCGATCATGCAGGCCACGGGCTCGTCATGACGGGTGACCGTGACTACATTTCCCTTTTCGGCAGCCTTGACCAAAGCAGGGAACGAATCCTGGCCTTCTGTGATGCTCACGGTAGATTTCATGACAAAACCTGTAGTTTTATCCAAATTGAAGTCAACATTTTCTAAGCGCCTTGAGAGGCTCGGTTTGTAGGACGAAGCGAAAAGATGTTTAGCGTCGGCCTCAAGAACCACAGCGTCCCGAGATGCCGGTGAGTCGAGATCAGGAATCGCTAAACAGGCAACCCGTAGTACCCATTGTCTTCCAAGCATCTGCCGGATCCATGTAACATTCGGTTCAATTCCCGGATGGTGGAGCAGATCGGGATCAAACCGACGACCTCGTCGTTGCGAACGACGCGCTCTATCAACTGAGCTACTGCCCCGTGGGGAAGGGAACTTATCTAGAACCCAAGGCTAGCAAGTCCACACCAATCTTGGAATAAGCCTAGGATAGCCTGACGTGGTCGGATTCGCCACCCATGCGGGCGAAGATCATCTTGCCCGCCCCTGTCGGAAGGAGACTGATGATTTCTACGGCCACATGCTGGCCGATGTGGGGGCGCCCGCCCGTCACGACGACCATGGAGCCGTCGGATAGGTACCCGATCGCCTGGCCCTCCTCCTTGCCGGGCTTGACGAGCTCGACCTCGAGGCGCTCGCCGATCATCAGCTCGGGCTGCAGCGACTTCGCGAGCTTGTTCAGGTTGAGCCACGGGACACCCTGGAACTCGGCCATCTTCGCAAGGTTGTAGTCCGTCGTCAGCAGCTTGGCCCTCATCGACTGGGCGAGGAACACGAGCTTCGCGTCCACGTCCTCCCTCTTGGTCACCTCGCTCTCGGTGATGCGGATGTCCAGGGTCTTGATGGCGCGCAGCGCGTTAAGGACGTCGAGCCCGCGCCGGCCGCGGGCCTGGCGGAGGGGGTCGGTCGAGTCCGCGATCGACTGGAGCTCGTTCAGCACGAAGCGCGGGATGACGAGGGCCGCGCTCAGGAACCCTGTCTCGCAGACGCGCGCAATCCTCCCGTCAATGAGGACGCTCGTGTCGACGACGACGAGAGGGACGTCCACCTCGTGCGGCACGAACCGCACATAGGGTATCACGAGGTTAAACTCGTCCTTCCCGCGAAGGGCGATGACCGTCCCCAGGTACGCGCACACCAGGAAGAGCACCAGCCTCGCCAGGAAGATCATCTCGGGGTCGCCCTCCGCGAAGAGCGGCGAGGTCGCCACCATGTAGGCGATGACCGAGCCGACCGCTATGCCGAAGGTGAGCGCGGAGAGACCCCTCAGCGAGAAGCCCTTGAGCATGACGTCGACCAGGACGACGAGCATGCCGATGAAGAACCCGACCGACGCCGCGGTCACCCGGTAGGCGTCCCACTCGCGGATCGTGTAGCAGACCAGCCACCCGGCCGCCGTGCACAGCACGATGAACAGGATGCGGATCGGAAGGAGCGTCTTGTTCATGGTCCTGGCGGGGCGCCCCTGCTCACGAGCAGGTAGGCGACAATCGGGGCGGCGATGAACGCGGCCATCACCCAAATGATGACCGCCCGGGCGCGGCGCGCCCTTTCGCCAATCCTGCCGTCCTCTGGGGTTAATGGATCCATCTCGAGAGGCATAGAGGCAACCCGACCGTCCGCAAAAACGCAATCCCACGAACGGCTCGACAGCGGGGGCGTATTTTGCGTGTTTGCGGGAGGTCATATGCTGGAGCAGGTCACCATTCTCGCACCCGGCCTTATCGGGAGCTCCGTCGCCCGCGCGGCGAAATCCAGGGGTGTGGCCCGCAGGGTCGTCGTCTGGGCAAGGCGCGCGGAGACGCGGTTCGCCATTGGCGAACAGCCTTGGTGCAGCGCTACATGCGAAACGCCCCAGGACGCCGTGGCGAAGGCCGACCTCGTCGTGATCGCCGCCCCTGTCGACCGGATCGTGCACCTCGCGCGCGAGGTGGCACCCTCCCTCAGGCCCGGGACCGTCGTGACCGACGTGGGCAGCGTCAAGGGCGAGATCTCGCGGCTCGGGCACGAGGCCCTGGCGGGGAGGGCCCACTTTGTCGGCTCCCACCCCATGGCGGGCTCGGAGAAGACCGGATGGGAGCACGGCAGCGCGGACCTTTTCGAGGGCCGCACCTGCTTCGTGACGCCCGTGGAAGCGACCGCCGAGGAGGCCGCGGCCATGGTCGTGCGGTTCTGGCGGGACCTCGGCGCCGAGGTGGTCACGGTCGATCCCGACAAGCACGACGAGATTGTCGCGCACATCAGCCCCCTTCCCCAGGTGCTGGCCTCCTCGCTCTGCGCCTTCCTTTCGACCCGGGACCATTCCTGGCGCAACTTCGCGGGAGCGGGCCTGAGGGACACGACCCGCATCGCCGCCTCGGACCCCAAGCTCTGGAGGACGATCCTGGAGGAGAACAGGGACGAGGTCCTTCGCGCCCTTCGCCATTTCGAGGACGAGCTGCACGCGTTCAAGTCCGCCCTCGCCAACCGCGACTGGGTCGAGGTTGCCGCCCGGCTCGAGCGCGGCCGGGAGTACCGGAACAGGTTTCGTCCGCCCCCGTGACCCAGCCACTGCCCGATATCCTTGCGGTCAAGCCGTTTGTGATGCCTGTGCGCGGCGGCACCAGCATCCCGGGCTCGAAGAGCCTGACGAACCGGGCGATGCTGCTCTCGGCCCTCTGCGACGGCCCCGTGACGCTCACGGGAGCCCTGTTCAGCGAGGACACCGCGATCATGGCGGAGGCGCTCCGCAAGCTCGGCTTCAGCGTCGAGATGGACGAGCCCTCGCGAAGGATCCAGGTCGCCGGTCGCGCCGGGGCGGTTCCCGCCGAGGAGGCCGAGCTTTTCGTCGGCCTCGCGGGCACGGCGGCGCGGTTCCTGACCGCCCTCTGCGCCTCGTCGAAGCACGGCACCTACAGGATCGACGGCGTGCCCCAGATGAGGAAAAGGCCCATGAAGGGGCTGATCGACGCGCTGAGGGCCCTGGGGGCGGACATCCTTTGCCTCGGGGAGGAGGGATTCCTTCCGGTCGAGGTCCGCGCCCGCGGGCTGCGCGGAGGGACCGTGGACGTCGACGCCCGCGAGAGCAGCCAGATGCTCTCGGCGCTCCTCCTGGTGGCGCCGCTCGCCGAGGGGCCCGTCACCGCGACGCTGGTGGGCGGCGTCAGGCGACCGTTCGTGCGGATGACGATCCGCCAGATGGCGCAGTTCGGCGTGAAGGGCGACCCGGGAGCCGGCCAGGGGGACGCGGTCGAGATGACCCCCGGGGCCTACCGCTCGCCGGGGGAGTACAGCGTCGAGCCCGATGCGAGCACCGCGAGCTACTTTGCCGCCCTTCCGCTCGTCGTCGGCGGGTCGATCACGCTCGACGCCCTGCGCCCCGCCGCCGAGAGCCTGCAGGGCGACATCAGGTTCCTTGACGTCCTCGCCCACTGCGGCGCGGTCGTGTCCGGCGAGCGCGACGGGATCACGGTCTCGTTCGCCCCCTTCGGGCGGCGGCGCGGCGTCTCGTACGACTTCTCCGAGTTCTCAGACACGTTCCTGACGCTCGCCGCGATCGCGCCGCTCCTCGAGGGGCCCACGAGGATCAGCGGCATAGCCCACACGCGCCGGCAGGAGACCGACCGCGTCTCCGCGATGGCGACCGAGCTCAAGCGCCTCGGCCAGGGCGTCGCCGAGACCGACGATTCGCTCGAGATCCACCCGGCGCCATTCAGAAAGGGCGTCACCGTGGAGACGCACGGCGACCACCGCTTCGCCATGAGCTTCGGCGTCCTCGGCTGCCGCGACCTTCACGGGGACGGCAGCCCGTGGCTCGCGATAGCCAATCCCTCGTGCTGCGCGAAGACGTTCCCCGGGTTCTTCACGTTGCTGGACGAGCTCCGCGGGAGATCGTCCTAGATGATGCCAGCATCACGCTTCATCATCGTCGCTATCGACGGCGGCGCGGCCTCCGGAAAATCCTCCACGTCGCGGGCTCTGGGGGAGCGCTTCCACCTGCTGCATTCCGACACGGGCTCGTACTACCGCGCGGTCACGGCCGAGATGCTCCGGGCCGGGGCGGCCCCGGGTGACATCGCCTCGGTCAAGGCGGCCCTCGCCGGGCTCAGGCTGGGCACCCGCGTCGAGGCGGGCTCCGCGCAGATCGAGATCTCCGGGCGCACGACCAGCGGCGACATCCGAGGCCGCGAGGTGAACGACGCCGTCTCGCATTTCTCCGCGATCCCGGAGCTGCGCGCGGCGCTCCTCGACTACCAGCGGGGCCAGGCGGACGTGGCCAGGAGGGGCGGGTTCCGCGGCCTCGTCATGGAGGGGCGCGACATCGGCTCCGTCATCTTCCCGCACGCCGACTTCCGCTTCTTTCTCCACGCCGACCCAGCCGAGCGCGAGCAGCGGCGCGTGCGCCAGGGCCAGCATGACCGCGTGGCGGAGCGGGACCGGATCGACTCGTCGAGGAAGACGGCACCCCTCTCCTGCCCCGACGGAGCGATCTCCATCGACACGACGACGCTCACGATCGAGGAGGTCACGGAGAGGATGGCCGCGGTCGTCGCCCGCGCGTTCGAGCCGGCATGAGCCCAAGGCACCGCCAGCTCGAGATGGAGCCGGTGTACGGCTTCTTTTACACGATCTGCCAGCTGGCGCACCAGATGTTCTTCCGCGGCGACGTCTCCGGCCTCGAGAACCTCCCGCCTTCCGGCGGCTACATCGTCGCGGCGAACCACGCAAGCCACCTCGACCCGCCGATCGTCGGCCAGTTCCTCCCTCGCCAGGTCGCGTTCTTCGCCCGGAAGACGCTCTGGAAGCCTGGCATCGCCTCCTGGTGGCTTACCAAGGTCGGCACGATCCCGGTCGACCGCGACGGCGGGACAAGCATCGACGCGATCAAGCGCGTGCTCCACGCGCTCGCGGCGGGGAGGGTCGTCATCGTGTTTCCGGAGGGCACGCGCTCCCTTGACGGGAGGCTGCAGGCGCCCAAGCCCGGGATCGGGCTGCTGGCATGCAAGGCCCGCGTGCCCGTGGTGCCGACAAGGGTATTCGGATCCTTCGAGGCCTACGGGAAGAGGGGCTCGCTGCGGCTCGGCACCCCCGTCTCGGTGGCCTTCGGCAGGCCGATGCAGCCGTCCGAGTTCGACAACCCCGACGACGGCAAGGAGCGCTATGCCAAGGCCGCGCAGCGGATCATGGCCGCGATCACCCGGATCGAGGCCCCGACGGCCCCGGTCATCTGACGGTCAGTCGAGGCCCGCGGCCCTGCGGGCCCTCTTGACCACCTCGGACGCCACCTTCCGCGCCCTCAGCGCGCCGTCCTGGAGGACCCTGTCCACGTACCCGGGATCCGCGACCAGCTCGTCCCGCCGCGCACGCGCCGCCGCGAAGAAGCTCCAGTAGTGCTCGAACAGGGCCTTCTTCAGGTCCCCGTAGCCGAGCCCGCCGGCCCTGAGGCGCGCCTCGAGATCGGCCGCCACGCCGGGCGGGGCGACAAGCTTGAGCAGCTGCACGCAGATGTTGCGCTCGGCGTCGGGCTTCGGCTCGGCCGGGGTCCGGCTGTCCATGACGATCGACATCACCTTCTTGCGCATCGCCTTCTCCTCGCCGAAAATTTCGAGCGTGTTGCCGTAGCTCTTGCTCATCTTCTGGCCGTCGAGGCCCGGGACGGTCGCGACGTCGCCCCTGATCACCGCCTCCGGCACGACGAAGGTCTCGCCGTAGGTCTGGTTGAACTTGATCGCGATGTCGCGGGTCATCTCGAGGTGCTGCCTCTGGTCCTGCCCCACCGGCACGGCGTGGGTGTCGTAGAGCAGGATGTCGGCCGCCATGAGGACCGGGTAGGCGAACAGGCCGAAGTTCGGCGAGATCCCCTTCGCCGTCTTGTCCTTGTAGCTGTGGGCTCGCTCGAGAAGGCCCATGGGCGTGAGGCTCCCGATCATCCAGGTGAGCTCGCACACCTCGGGCACGTCGCTCTGGCGCCAGAACACCGACTTCGCGGGGTCGAGGCCGCAGGCGAGCCAGTCGATGGCGATCCCGCGCGTGAGGGCGCGGCGCTCGGCCGGGTCGGTGACCGAGGTCATCGAGTGGTAGTCCGCGATGAAGTAGTAGCAGTCGCCCTTCGCCTGGGCCTCGATGGCGGGCCTCATGGCGCCGAAGTAGTTGCCGATGTGGAGGGCGCCCGAGGGCGTTATGCCTGTGAGTGTTCGCATTTCAGTCTCTGCGTGGGACGAAGGTTACCTGCTGGCGGACGCGGGCGATCGTCGCCGGCGCGAGCTCGCCCCCGAAGGCGATCGCCGGCATCACGAGCGACCTGGGGCCCAGGATGGCTCCGGGGTTGAGGACGGCGTTGCAGCCCACCTCGGCCCCGTCCCCGAGGATGGCGCCGAGCTTCCTCAGGCCCGTGGCGACCTGGCCGCCGTCGCCCAGGTGCACGAAGACCTCCTTCTGGTCGAGGCGCAGGTTTGAGCATATGGCCCCGGCCCCGAGGTGCGCGCGGTTGCCTAGGACGGAGTCGCCGACGTAGTTGAAGTGCGCCGCCTGGACGCCGTCCAGGAGGAGGCAGTTCTTGAACTCGCTCGAGTTCCCAAGGATGCACCCCGCGCCCGCGATCACGTTGCCCCGGATGAACGCGCCCGGCCTTATCTGTGTGCCCGGCCCTATCCAGACCGGCCCGATGATCGTGGCGTGGCCGGGCAGCGAGACGGAGGGGTCCATGTGCACGAGGCCCTCGATGACGACCCCCGGGGGCGCCTTGGGGCGCCCCGCCTTGAACTGGTGGGCCTCCAGCGCCGGCCCGATCTGCTTCACCCAGTCCCACGGCGGCGCCTCGGGGCTGAAGAAAGCCCGGAACAGGGCCAGGGATTCTGGTATCGCAAAGAAGTCGGATGCCTTCACGGGAGCACAAGCGTGCACAAAAAAACCGCCGGTTGACAGCGGCTTTTTTGGCCGGGTCGGCCTACGGAACCGGCACCCAGCTCGGGTCGGGGTCAAACAGCGTCATCGATGACGCTATCTGCGTGCTGTCCTCGCCCAGGTTGCACTGGTAGACCCTGCCCCACTGGTTCACGATGAAGGTCATGACGCCGGATTCACCCCAGTGCGCAGGATAGGCGACGAGTGCGAACCCGCCGATGAGGTTGCCGTTGATGATGTAATCGTAGGCGCCGCTCGGCGCCGAGGGACCCTGCGCGCTGAGTATCTTGAACCGGTACCCGTGGAACGGCTGGGGCTGGCCCTCGGCCGTCTTTCCGCCGTAGCCCTCCGCCCGGGCCTCGGCGACGAGCGGCCCGAGCGGGCTCTGCTCCTCGCCCGGCGCGGCGGGCCAGTACAGGCCGTCCCGCTTGCCCAGCGTGCTCCTGATCCGCCCCGCGAACTTGAGCAGGCCGCTCCCGTCGCGGTCCTCCGAGGCGTATTCACGCTGGGCCTGGACATAGGTGCGGCACACGCCGATCGCCGCGGTCTCGTCCTCGCCGATCCGCCTGTTGATGATCTCGTCCTTGCCGGCCAGCGTGTCGAAGACCCACGCGCCGTCCCTGCGCACGATAGGGATCGGCATCGGCCAGTTCTCGGCCCCTATGAAGAGCACGTAGCGGTCCTCCGCCCGCCGGGAAAGGTGCGAGAACTGCGACAGCGCCTTCGCGAACGCAGCTAACTCGATGGCGTCCTGGCGCGGGTCCCCCGAGAGCAGCTCCTTCGCGTCGGGACCGAAGAGGATGTCGACCTGCGCCCGGTCGCCGGCCCGCGTCGCCGCGGCCAGCGCCTTCACGGCCTCCTCGGGCGTGGCGAACCGCTGCTGAGCGCCTGCGGGCGCCGTGTCGGCGCGAAGCCCGCTCGCGGCCATTCCGCACAGGAGCGCGAGGGCCGCTGCCAGGAGCGGGATGGGGCGGGCCATTGGAAGTGTGGGTTTCATGGTGCCGGAAGGGTCCTGGGGCCTAGTGCCGGTCCCTGCCGGGAGGCTCGGGTGACGCGTTCCGCGGGCCGGACGACTGCTTGGCCGGGGCCTGCGTCTGCCTTGCCGGGGCCTGCGTCTGCCTGACCGGGGCCTGGCGGCTTTCCTTGCCGCGGATGCTGTAGTCTCGGGTCTGCGTGCCGCGGCTGTAGCCGCTGAACACGGTTCCATGGGGGGCGGCCGTTGAGGGCTGCGGATTGACGGCGCCATAACCGCGGTAATCCGGCTGGGAACGCACCAGCGGGGCGGGCCCGCGCGGCGGGGCCGCAACCCGGGGCCGCGCCACGGCCCTTGAGGGCGCCATCGGCCTCGGACCCACGGCCCTCTCCGAGGGCCTGTAGTAGCTGCGCACAAGCACATGGCCCCTCGCGGCCTCGGGCTGCCACCGGCGCCCCCCGTTGTGCTCGTCCCGCCAGTCCCGGCGGTACCCCCAGCCGCGGTGCCAGGGGCCGGCCCATATCCCGAAGTCGTCCCAGTCGCATTCGAACCCGAGCCAGGGGCCGACGGGATAGCCGATGCCGAAGGTGATGAACGGGCCGCCGGCGCCCTCCTGCACATCGTACACCTCATCGGCGTCGTACTCGGGCACGTAGATCGTGTCGGGGTTCGAGGGCACAATCCGGATGTCGTCGCCCTCCGTGTCGACCTGCTGCTGCGGCGAGTTGGCCAGCGTCCCCGCCGCCACCGCCTTGGCCCTCTGCTGCTGGATCGACTTCATCACGTCCGCGGGCTGCATCGCGAAGGCCGCGCCCAGGGTCTGCGTCCAGTCAAGGTTGTCGCCCATCCATTTGACGACGCCCGGGTAGTGCGCCAGTCCCCTCACGCTCGGCGCCCAGGGCTGCGAGTCCGCCTTGGACGGATCCCCTCCCGAGGCGAGGTACTGCGCGGCCAGGCTGATGTCGGAGGGCGTCGTCGATGCGGGAAGGATCAGCGCCACAAGGGGGTCAGGATAGAGCGCGATGGGGCCCACGAGCTGGTCGAGCTGCTCCGGCGTGTACTGCGTTCCCGGGGCCTGCGCCCTGAGCGAAACTGCCAGGCAGAGGGCGAGGAGCGTGCATAGGGGGGCTTTCATGGGGCGCTGGTGTATGTAGCAAGACAGCTTCCCGGGCCCTTTGGTTG
>ODAK010000273.1_pt1 | contig 59195 bp, 58 predicted proteins | sample 1539591 | NCBI WGS metagenome assembly ODAK01 (sample SAMEA3539303, study PRJEB22396) | soil metagenome | biome: tundra; feature: field; material: soil | place: USA | collected 2010-05 | depth 0.15 m | reverse complement strand
TCACCATCGCCACCGAGGAGGTGCTGACCCACGCGAGCATCGGCATCGCGACGGCGATCGACACGGTGTGCGACGGCCAGGAATTGCTCCAGAACGCCGACCTTGCGCTGTACACGGCGAAGAGCTCAGGAAAGTCCCGCTGGGAGCTGTTCGAACCCGCGATGTACGCGGCGGTGCAGCGCCGGCACCGGCTCAAGGCCGACCTGTACCACGCGGTTGAGTCCGTCGAGTTCGAGCTGGTGTACCAGCCGATCGTGCGTGTGTCGACCTGCTCTGTGGTCGCCGCCGAGGCGCTGCTCCGCTGGCGTCATCCGACGCGCGGCACGGTGCTGCCCGACGACTTCATCAGCCTGGTGGAGGAGACCGGACTGATCACACAGGTGGGAGCCTGGGTGCTGCGCAGCGCGTGCGAGGAGGCGCGCGACTGGCCCGCGGGTGAGGGCGGTGCTCCCGTCGCCGTGAGTGTCAACGTGGCGGTCCGTCAGCTGCGCGAGCCGGACTACGTGGAGAGTGTTCGCACCGTCCTGCAGGAGACCGGCCTCGAGCCGGCGCGCCTCATCCTCGAGGTCACCGAGGCCGACATCATCTACGACACCGAGCCGATCATCGAGTGCCTCGACGCGCTGCGCAAACTGGGCGTGCGCATCGCGCTTGATGACTTCGGGACCGGCCATTCCTCGCTGAGCCGCCTCCGCGATTTCCCGGTCGACCTGCTGAAGATCGACCGGTCGTTCACCGCTTCGCTGTGCGGACCGACGCAGTCGATCGGTTTCGCGCATTCCGTCTTCAACTTCGGTGTGGGGCTCAGCTTGACCGTGATTGCCGAGGGCGTGGAGACCGAGGAGTGTCTCCGCGAGCTCAACGACCTCGGATGCGAGCTGGCTCAGGGATATCTCTTCGGGCAACCGCTGGCGCCACTGGCAATGCGACGCCTGCTCGAGCACAACGTGGCGGTACCCACTGCTGCGGTACCCGCAGGCGCGCTGCCGGTCGGCGCGACGATGTCCCGCGCTCGCTGACCGTCACCGGCCCTCCCGCGTCACGGTCAGTGTCATCCCCGCCGCCCGCAGGCGGTCGATGAGCCGCGTGCCCATCGCCGTCGCAGGGGTGAGCACGCCGCCCCGGTCGGGAAGCTCGTCCCGGGCCAGGCACATCGCCGCCTCACCAAGCATCACAGATGTCGCCGCATAGCCGGGGTCCCCACGCGCTGCCACGCGGCTGACATATCGCGCCCCGCTCGACGTCCGCGCGTGGATCTCGATGCGGAAAGAACCGGCCTGGCGTGCCTTCTCACTGGGTCCCTCTCCCGGGGCCGGCAGGACGCGGCCGAGGAGCGCGCGCGACGGCCCGAAGCTCAGGCCGGCGGCCAGTCCCGCAACCGTCGTGGCCATGGCGGCCGCCTTGAGCGGTGCAGTGACTCCGGCACCGAAGCCGGTCACCTCGCTGTACCGAAAGCTGCGCCCGTACGCCCAACCCTGCAGCGCGTTGCTGCGACGCACCACGCGCGTGTTCGAGCCGGCCAGGAGGAACGGGGCGACCCACACACCCAGGTCGTCATCGTGCCGAACCCTCATCAGATCACGTTCGTCGCCGAGCGCGGGCTCCTCGGACCGGTCGGGGCTCAATGCATAGGGGTCGGCGACAAGACGCCGGATGCGAGGTTCCGCGCGCATCTCCTCGAGCTGCACCCGGATGGAGTCGATGGTCCCGCCGCTGAGGCTTCCCTTCAGCGTCTTCACGACCAGCGTGGTGTCCTCGAGGTCCCCGGCCCCGTCGGTCTGCACCGCGTTGTGGAGCATCAGAACCCCGAGGTCGGACGGTATGGAGTCGAAGCCGCATGCGTGCACGATGCGAACGCCCGTCCGAGCAGCCTGCTCGTGGCACGCGTCGATGCTGTCACGCATGAACGCGACCTCGCCGGTGAGATCGGCGTACTGCGTGCCCGTTTCGGTGCACGCTTCCACAACCCCCAGCCCGCCCCTGCGGTACGGGCCCACGGTGGTGGCCACAACGCGCGTCCGCGCGGCGAGCTCCCTCAGGGATTTGGGATCCCCCGTGTCGGCCGTGATGAGCGGCCACGACGAGCCCCTCGGGCCGAGTTCCGATTGCACGGCGGCGAGCCGCTCTCGCGATCTGCCGGCGAGGCCGACGCGCAATCCGTCCGGCGCGTGCCGGGAGAGGTAACCGGCCACCAGCCGGCCCACAAAGCCGCTGGCGCCGAAGATCACAACGTCGAGGTCACGCTGCTCGGTCACGACGGCGCAGCATAGAAGACTGACGCTGCGTCGTTCCCTCCAAGCCGGCGTGCGCTATCCCGCGGTGACCACAATCGTGCCCACCATCCCGGCGTGGATGGTGCACGAGTACGGGTATGTGCCTGCAACGGTGAATTTCACCTGCCACACGCCGCCATTCCCCTCGAGCACGGGATCCCCGATCGAGGAATCGGCGGTGAAGATGATGTTGTGTGCGACGGATCCCGTGTCCTTCCATTCGACGATCTCCCCCACGGTCACCGTTTCCATCACGGGATCGAAGACGTCCTGATCAGTCGCGGCGATCACCACGCCGGGCGCGCCGAGGTGGCCACCCGCGACACCGATGGAGGACGCACTCGTCGATGTGCCCGGCGACGTGGCGCCACTGCACGCGGCCAAGCCGAGCGTCAGCAGTGCCAGGGCCGCGACGAGTCGAACCTTCACCATCTTTGCAGTCCTACCTCCTCCTCGCAGTTTCCACCGCGGCCTCACGCGCCGAACAGGGCCAGAGGGCATCGTTCGCCCCGACAAAGGTCCTTCAGGATGGAACGACTTTGCCCTTGGCTGCGGGGACGGCTACAGTGCGCCCCAGCATTCACGGCGCCTGCCGGGACCGAGGCAACGGCGCACGGAGCCGTGCTGCCCATCACCAACGGCAGCCCGGGCACCGGCGCGGCCGTATCGGGAACGCTGACCTGAGCGCGGGTGGCCTGCCTGCCCGGTTCCACGACGTGCTACGCATCCGGAGAGGCCTCTCCGAAGGATCAGGGACTCGTGCTCCCCATCGTGGATGGCGTGCCGGGTGCGGCGATTGCTGTCAAGGGGAGCACCAACCTCGACGACGTCACGTGCCCCACCTCGACGACATGCTACGCGTCGGGCCTCAACCAGGCGGGTGATGCCGCGGTGATCGTGACGATCCACGGTGGTGGAGTCAGCGCGGTGGCAACGGTTTCGGCATCGAGCGAGCTGGTCGGGATCGGGTGCACCAGCGCCACGCTCTGCTTGCAGCGGGCGAGCGAGCGCACTTCACGATGGGTCTGGTCGTCGACACGCCGGTCTGAGCGCGCAGCACCGCCGAACGCCCGCTGCTACTGTTGTTGGCTCACCCAGCGATAGCGAGGGTCGACGTACACGCGCATCACGCGTTCCTCGCCCGCGAGGATCCAGAGGTACCAGAGACCGTGTCCGGGAGCGGCCACGAGCGGATGGAAACCGGACGTGATCGCCGCGGCGTCGCCGTCGTGAACGATGTGCAGGTCCTCAGCCACGGTGTCGGTGTCGTACCGCACCTGAACCGCGAAGCCGTCGGCGGGATGGACGCGGTAGTAGTAGACCTCCTCGAGCCGCGCCTCGTCGGCTGATTCGCGGTCGTGCCGGTGAGGCGGGAACGACGACCATGTCCCGGTTCCCGTGTGCACGGTCTCCCCGACGATGAGCCGCGATGCGGCATCGTCGGGGCCGAGCACGGTCCGCACCCTCCGGCCCCAGCTGCCGCTGCCAACCACGACCTCCGGCTGCGTCGCGGCCGGGATGATCCGCGCCTCGCCCGGCTGCCGCGATCCGGCCGGTGTGGCGGCGACGGCGACGGCGCAGGCGCCATCGGCAACCAGCACCGCAGTGGACGAGGGAGGCAGATACACCGCGTCACCGGCGCCCTCGAAGACATCGGCGCGGGCCCCCAGGGCGCCGCAGTCCCGTCCGTCGAGCGTGAGCGAGGCGCGTCCGGAGAGGATGACGACCAGCCGCTCGGCACCGGGGCCCAGTGCCACGGACTCGCCGGGTTGCGCCGCGGTCACGTCGAGTGAGATGTACTTCGTCTGCTCGCCGGAGCGGATCAGCGACGTCACGTACCTGATGCCTACCCGTGAGCCGGGTCGGGGATCATCGCGTTGCGCACGAACGCGTTCAGGTCACCGCACGCGGCGCAGAACTGCCGCAGTGTCTGCCGGGTTGCGCCGAAACGGTCGAATTCCTCAACGCTGAGGCCGTCCTCGGTGTACGCACGACGGAAGTCCGCGAAGTGCGCGAGCAGAGTGTCCACGACCTTGGGATCTACCGGCGTGTCGATCCGCGGGATCACCTCGATGTCGCTCGCGTTGATGCGTTTCTGCCAGGCGGCCGTGGGTGAGACGACGGCGTCCGCGCCGATGAACTCACTCCAGTGCATGTGGTTGCGAAATGCGGCGGAGAGCAGCCGGACGCGGTAACCGCGCTCGCGGAAGATCGCATATGCCTTTTTGAACACTGCAACCCCGGCCCACTCCAGATACCCGGGGTCGACGGCGATGCCCTCGCGCTCCATCGCCGCCTTGAGCCAGTCGTCAAGACGGCCGACCATGATCGTGCAGACCGGTCCCATCGACGCGATGTCCTTCCCCTCGGCCTCGCGCCGCCGGAGACCGCGCTCGACCGCCTCGGCTACCGCGATGGATTGCGCGAGCGTGAACGACACGGTCGCGTTGATGCTCACGCCCTGGTAGGTCGCCTCGTCGATCGCGGGTATCCCCGCGCGGGTCACCGGGATCTTCACGATCATGTTGGGGGCGAGCCGGCTGAAGGCGAGCGCCTGCTTGACGATCGCTTCGCTGTCGCGGAAGAAACGGGGATCGGTCTGGATGGAGAGCCGCCCGTTGCGCCCGTGATGGGTCTCGAAGATCGGCTCGAGGAGCCGCGCCGCCCTGACCGAGAGCTCCTCGACGAGCTTCCAGGCGATGGTGTCCTCGGTGGCCGTGGGGAGCTCGCGCAGCAGCGCTTCGGTGCGCGGCCGCCAGGTCGCCGCATCCCCGGCGAGCACCGCCGCCGCGATCACGGGATTGCAGGTCGCACCCACGGCGCCGTGCTCGATCGCGTAGGTGAGCTCCTCGATGGAGGCCGAGTCGTTCCAGAAGCAGGTCGGCGTGGTCTGCGTCATCTGGTGGAGCGGGCTCCGGTACGTGACGCTCGTCTCGATGGCCATCGTTGCCACGAGCCTACACCCCATGCTCGGCGGACCTCGTCGGGTCCACCATGCGGCCGGACCGGCGCTCCCGCGCCGGTCCAGGTCAGGTCAGACCCGGCGCCGGTTCCGGCGGCGGCCTCGCGACGCCACCGCCATGCCAGTGCCCAGCATGATCATGGCGGCACCGAGGAGGCTGCGCGGCCCCATCGGCCCAGCTCCCGTCGAGGGGTCGGCAACGCCGTCCACGACTGCGAGGATGCCGTCCTGGCCGCTGCCGGTCGCGGTCGACCCGTTGTAGTCCTGGTCGCCCGAGTAGGTCGCCTGTACGGGATAGGACCCGGGCGGGAAGTCGACCGTCGCCGTGCAGCTGGTTTGCGGGAGCGTTGCGGTGCAGAGGACGACACCATTGGAGGTGAAGGTCACCGTCCCGGAGACACCGGGCGGCAGTCCCGACACTGAGACGGTGACCGTGCTGCCGCGGGTGGTCTCACCCGGGTTGACGGTGACCGTGATGTGGGTGTCCGCCTTGATGACGGTGAAGTCGGCACCGGTTGCGATTGCCGGAGTGTTGAAGGTGTCGCCCGAGTACGAGGCGGTGACCGGATAGGTCGCGGGCGTGAGCGTGGCGACGGTGTGGCAGCTCGTTGCCGTGAGGGTGGCGACGCACAACGCGGTCGCGCCCGATGTGAAGGTGACCGTCCCGGTCGCACCCGCCGGCAGCCCGAGGGCGGACACGACGTCCGCGGTGCCGTACACGATGGTGGCCGGAGCGGCGCTCTCGGTGATCACGACGTGCGTCCTCGTGACCGCGAAGCTCGCGCCGGTCGCGGTTGTGGCGTTGTAGTGGCTGTCACCCGAGTACGCGGCCGTCACCGGGTACGCGCCCGGAGCCAGCGTGGTCGCCGTCTGGCAGCTGGTCGCCGCGAGTGTCGCGATGCAGAGCGTCGTGGCCCCCGACGTGAACGTCACAGTGCCGGTCGCATCGCCGGGGAGCCCGGTGACCGACAGCGTCTCCTGCGATCCAAAGGGGATGCTCGCGGGTGCCGCAAACTCCGCCATCGCAGTGTCCGCCTGGGTCACCGAGAAGCTCGCGCCGGTCGCGCCGCTACTGACGTAGTTGGCGTCACCCGAGTAGGCGGCGGTCACCGGATAGGTGGCCGGAGCGAGCGTCGTCGAGGTCTGGCAGCTGAGCGTGGGCAGCTCGGCGACGCAGAGTGTCGATCCACCCGAGGTGAAGGTCACGGTCCCGGTTGCGTCGCCGGGCAGGCCCGCGGCCGACAGCGTGTCAGCGTTGCCATAGGAGACGCTCGCCGGCGCGGCGGACTCGATGAATGGGGGGTCGGCCCTGGTGACCGTGAAGCTCGCTCCGGTCGCGGTCGACGCGTGGTAGTTGCCGTCACCCGAGTAGGTCGCGGTCACCGGGTAGGTCCCCGTCGCCAGCGTCGCGGACGTCTGGCAGCTGATGGCGGGCAACGGTGTGGTGCAGAGCGTGGATCCGCCCGAGCTGAAGGTCACCGTCCCGGTGGCGTCGGCGGGAAGGCCGGCCACCGAGAGCGTGTCCTGCGAGCCGTAGGCGATCGTCGCCGGTGCGGCGGATTCGGCCATGGCGACGTCGGCCTTGGTGACGGTGAAGCTCGCGCCGGTGGCGGTCTGTCCGTTGTAGTTGCTGTCGCCCGAGTACGTCGCGGTTACGGGATACGTGCCCGGGGCCAGCGTCGACGACGTGTCACAGCTCGTCGTGGACAGGGTGGTGACACAGAGCGTCGATCCGCCCGATGTGAACGTCACGGTCCCGGTTGCATCGGCGGGAAGACCGGTCACCGAAAGGGTGTCCGCGGTTCCATACGGCACACTCGCGGGCGCCGCGGACTCGCTGAAGGACGGGTTCGCCTTGGTGACGGTGAAGCTCGCGCCGGTCGCGGTTGTGCCGTTGTATTTGCTGTCACCTGAGTAGGTGGCCGTCACCGGGTACGCGCCGGGAGGGAGCGTCGTCGCTGTCTGGCAGCTCGTCGCCGCCAGCGTGGTGGTGCAGAGGGTCGACCCGCCCGACGTGAAGGTCACGGTTCCGGTTGCGCCGGCGGGCAATCCGGCAACCGACAGGGTGTCCTGCGAGCCGAAGCCGATCGAGGGGGGCGACGCCGACTCGGTCATCGACGTGTCCGCCTTGGTCACGATGAAGCTGGCTCCGGTCGCGACCGTCCCGGTGAAGTTGCTGTCGCCCGAGTACGTCGCGGTCACCGGGTAGGTGCCGGGGACAAGCGTCGGCGACGTTGCGCAGCTTGTCGCGGACAGGGTTGCGGTGCAGAGCGTCGAACCGCCGGAGGTGAAGGTGATCGTGCCCGTGGCGCCCACCGGCAACCCGGACACGGAGAGGGTGTCGCTGGTGCCGTACGGGATGCTCGACGGCGCTGCCGACTCGGTCATCGACGCGGTCGCCTTGGTGACCGTGAAGCTCGCACCCGACGCGGTGGTTCCGGCGTAGTCCGCGTCACCCGAGTAGGTGGCGGTCACCGGGTAGGTGCCGGGAGCAAGCGCGGCCGACGTCGCGCAACTCGTTGCCGGCAGCGTGGTGGTGCAGAGCGTGGATCCGCCCGATTTGAACGTGACGGTTCCCGTTGCGCCACCTGGGAGACCGGTCACCGACAGGGTGTCGGCCGTGCCGTACGGGATGCTCGACGGGGTCGCCGACTCGGTCATCGACGTGGGTGCCTTGGTGACCGTGAAGCTCGCGCCTGTGGCGGTCGCGGTGGTGTAGTTGCCGTCGCCGGAGTAGGTCGCGATGACCGGGTAGCCGCCCGCCGCGAGGCTGCTCGCGGTCTGGCAGCTGACGGCCAGCAGTGTCGCGATGCAGAGTGAGGATCCGCCCGAGGTGAAGGTCACGGTTCCGGTGGCGCCGGCGGGCAGACCGGCAACCGACAGCGTGTCCTTCGAGCCGAACACGATCGATGCCGGTGCAGCCGCCTCGGTGAAGGAGGGCGTTGCCTTGGTGATCGTCAGCGGTGTCGTGGTGGTCTGGGGCGCGAAGTTCGTGTCACCGGAGTAGGTCGCGGTGACGGTGTCCGAGCCCACCGGAGCGTTGCTTGCGGCACAGCTCAGTGTGGGGAGCGCCGTCGTGCAGAGCGTCGTACCACCGATGCTGAACGTGACGGTCCCGGTTGCGCTCGAGGGCAGCGCCGCGGTGTACGTCACCGACTGCGTGTATGCCTGTGGTGACGGCAAGGCGGTCGCGGTGAACGCGCTGACGTGCACCGCGTCGCTGCTCACCGCGGGCAGCGCGTCCGTTGACGAGATGCGCGCGGTGTTGGTGACCGTGCCGCTCAATCCCGATGACAGCGTCACCGGAATCGTGATATCAGGCAAGGAGGTTCCGGCCCCGATCGCCGAGCCCGGCGCGTACGTGCAGGTCACCGTCGGGCTCACCGTCGTGCACGACCAGTCGGAGCTGCTCGTCGCGGTGCCGGGCGTCATCCCGGCCGGCAGTGTGTCTGTAACAGTGAGCGCGCTCGACTCGGATCCGCCCGTGGAGGCGATGCCGGGTGCGAGGACGAAGTTGGCGTGGTTTCCGGCGAGCATCTGCCCGCCCTCGTTGTCCGAGGTGGTAAGCGACAGGTCCGGCACGGAGCCGATCAGCGTGGAAGCGACCAGCTGGTTGACCTCGTGGTACTCGTTGGAGGCGCCCGTCGACGCCGTCCAGCCGAAGGTGAGCTGGTATGGGATCCCCGTTGCGGGGTCGATCCAGGACGCGGGGAAGGTCGCGAGCGCCGCGTTGTTGGCGACGGTCGGCAGCGCGCCGGTGAGGGTCTGCTGCGTGGCGGTTCCCAGTGGTGTGTACGCGATCAGCCAGGAGCTCGCCGGAATCGAGAGGCCGCTGGCCGAGGTCGTCGCCGTCGACGACGGGTTGATCGCCATCTCGACGGGGACCATGTCCCCGGTCCTTGTTGTCGCGCTCTGCTTGTCGAGCGTGTTGCCCGAGCCGACATTGCTGATCGTGCCGCCGCCACTGCCGCCGCCACTCGACTGGTTGTGCGCCGTCGCGGTCGTGCCGAGGATGCAGTACCCCACCGTGCCGATCCCCGGCCCGCGGGCCGTCACGGCTTCTGGATACGCCCGGTTGGCAACCAGCGGCGACGGAATGGTGCAGCCCGAACCACCCGCAAGGGGGGTGTTCTCGTAGTTGCCGTAAACGTCGAGGCCGATGCCAAGGTAGCCGTAGGGCATGCCGGCGGTTCCCGGTGATCCCTGGGTGTTCGCGGCATAGCCGAGATCGCCACCGAGCGGTCCTGTGGTCGCGGGCGGAGATGGGCTCGCCGGGTTGGCCGCCGCAAGGCTGAACACCATGCCGTCGGCACCGGTGCCGTTGAACTGATACGTGTCGAGGGTGATGTCGAGACCCTCAGAGGTCGGCAGGCTCGCCTGATAGAAGGCGGCGCCGACCGCGTTGTCGGCATTGGTGGTCAGCCGGAGCGCACCGCTGCCCGAGACGTCGGGCGGCGACGCGCAGTTGGGGATCGACGTCGTTGCGGACACCGGCCCGGCCGTGAGGCACGCGCCGTTGGTACCGCCCTGTCCGGCGGGGAGATACCACTGCCCGGCGACAGTCGAGTTGTTGGCGAAGGTCTCGCTTTCGAGGGGCGAGCCCGCGGCCAGCGCCCGGATCGGAAGGAGCGCGACCACGGTGGCGAACACGGTCGCGAGACACATCGGTGCCTGCAGCCGCCGAGCCAGGGCGCGTCGGGACGAACGGAGCGGGTGAGTGTTGCTCACAAAGGATCTCAATCTGATAGACGTGGACGCCGACGCCGCGAACTTATGCGGAAAGGGGTCCGCGGATTGCCGCTGTCATCGGCCCTGTCCGGCTTTGTGACGAGTAACGGGGGCGGCTTGACCGTAACGCGAGACGGATCGGATCTCGACCGCCCGGGGTGGCGGTCTTGTAACAAGGGGCGGCCGCGGCGGCCTCACCGGCCGGATCAGACTGTCAACTTCACCGCTCTCCGGACGGACGACGTGATCAGCGCGCGATGCACCGGCTCTTGGACCAGCGAGTAGACGAGGCGCGGGAATCGCGGGGCATAGTGCGAAAGACTCGCTTCGACCATTGGGCCATCGCCACCCTCCAGGCACGCGAAGGAGATCACCCCACCCGGGTCGGCGACGAGCCAGCCACCGTCGATGCTGTGCCGGCGGACGTCGCCAACCTGCTCCCACGGGCCGAGCCGGATGAGTGACCAACCCGCCAGGCGAAGTTCGTTGCCGTGCCAGCGGAGGACGCCAAGCGCCAACCGCTGCGTCAGCCGTTGCGACTCCCCGTCGATGCGAGCGAGGAGTGGTGCGTCACAGCGGGTGCCGGCGCTCAGCTGGAAGCGCTGCGTCAGGTTGTACCGGCGACCCTCCCAGCGGCACTCGGTCGCCGCACCGACCACTCGCGGGCGGTCCGCGAGCGCGCGCCGCACCGCCTCGTTGAAGCCACAGGGCCGGACACCCACTTCGGCACAGAGGTCGTGTCCGTCCGCGACGGCGTCGTGCCGAAGGCTCTCCACCAGTGCTCGGGCCACAGATAATGACACTGAGGTCACAAACCGGAGCCAGTGCGCTGAGAGCCGGGGCGTGAGCACCGGCACGTCGATGATCACACGGCGGCGCAGGCCGAGCGCGCGTCCCATCCGATCGAGCATCTCGCGGTAGGTGAGCACCTCGGGGCCGACCAGGTCGACCTCGCGGTCCCCGGGAACGTCGACCGCTCGTACCAGAGCATCCACCGCATCGGACAATTCGATCGCCTGACAGTGATTGGCAACCCATCGCGGCGTCACCATCACCGGCAAACGCCGGACCAGGTCCGACATGATCTCGAAGGAGGCGCTCCCCGAACCGATGATGATGCCTGCGCGCACGTGCAGGGCGCCGCATTCGCGCTGCAGGATCTCGCCGACCTCGCGACGGCTCGCGAGATGCTCGCTCAACTCCGTCCCGCGCGGGTAGAGACCACCGAGATAGATCACGTGGCGAACGCCGGCAGCGCGCGCAGCGTGCGCGAACCGATGCGCGTAGGCCCGATCGCGGTCCGCGAATCCCTGGCCTTCGCCCATGGCGTGCACCAGGTAGAAGGCCGTGTCGACGCCGGCAAGCGGGGCTGCATCCGGGTGCTCGTCGTCGAGGTTGAAGCGCCTGTCGTCGACACCCTCCACGGACCGCAGCGTTTCCGGATGACGGCTGAGGCGCCTGACAGCGTAATCGGCCTGGAGGAGCCTCGGGACAAGTGCGCGCCCGACAAACCCGGTTGGGCCCGTCACGGCGACGACGCGCGGCACCGAGCCCGCTGTCTTGTCCACAGCGGCGACCTGACGGCGCGAGCGTGACCGAATCATCATCTCGCCTCGACGATGCCCTTGAGCCGGGCAAGGTTGCCGCGCCAGAGGCGCGTGAGGACGGGCCGCGCGACCGCCTCCCCGATGGGTCCGCCCAGCCACCACGGGAAGGTCAATCGCTCCTCCCACGAGAAGAGCGTTCGCCGGCCGGTCAGCGGCCGCAGCCTGAAGACCCCCGAACCGCGCACGACGCCACGATGATCGACTCCCATCGTCTCATTGGGTGCCCATCGGGTGATCACCATGGCATCGACCAGACGCACCGGGCCGATCCGCGTCTGACAGTCGAACGCCGTGCCCACGCCGCGTTTCTGCTGGGAGGTGAACCTGATCGACTCCGCGTCGGCCATCCAGGCCACGTGCGAATCGATCTGCTCGACCGACGTCCATGTCTTCTCCGGCGAGGCCTCGATCGTGGTGGCCACCCGGATGCTGATGCTCATGTCGACAGCATTGTGTGGGGTCTCAGGCTACGATCCGTTCGTGCTCGCCTGGATGGACCTGGAGATGACCGGTCTCGACCCGGCGCGACACGTGATCGTCGAGGTTGCCACGGTGATCACGGATGACGAGCTGAACGTGATCGCCGAGGGGCCGGATATCGTCGTGCGCGCAACCGCCGGCCAGCTCGAACGAATGGACGACTTTGTGCGGGCGATGCACGCTCGGTCGGGGCTGACCCCGGCGATCGCGGCCTCCCCGGTCTCGCTGGAGGAGGCCGGCCGGCAGACGCTGCAGTTCCTTCAGGCCCACATCGGTGAACCTCGCTCAGTGCCGCTGTGTGGCAACTCGATCGGCACCGATCGGCGTTTTCTCGCCGTTCAGATGCCCGATGTCGAGAACTTCCTGCACTACCGCTCGATCGACGTGTCCAGCGTCAAGGAACTCTGCCGCCGCTGGTATCCCGAGGTCCTCGCCGGTGCGCCTCCCAAGCGGGAGACGCACCGAGCGCTCGACGACATCCGCGAGTCGATTGCGGAGCTTGCGTACTACCGGTCGACCATCTTCGCCGCCGGCACCACCGACGCTACTCCGCCATCGCCATAGAGGTCGCGTCGAGCTCGCGCACCCACGCGGGAACACCGGCCGCGCGGGCGGCGGCGCGCCGCCCGCGGATCGCGATGCTGAGCACGACAACGGTTGCGCTCACGAACAACGTGGCCGCGATGAACGCGTGATCGGCTCCGACCACGAACGCCCGTTGCGCCGCGAGCACCGACTGGGCGGCAACCCCGCGCCCAGCCGTGCCGAACACGGAGACGAGCACGGCAAGCCCAAGCGCGCCGCCCAGTTGCTGCATCACGTTGACGAGCCCTGAAGCAGCACCGGCCTCCTCCTGGCGCACGCCGCTCAACGACGTCGACGTCAGCGGCACGAACGCCAGTCCGTTGCCTGCGCCGAAGAGCAGCAGCGGTGCGAGCAACGAGACGTAGCTGCTCGTCGCCGACAGCTGCGTGAGCAGCAGCATCCCAACCGTCGAGATAGTGAACCCGAGGACCATCACCGCCTTGCCGCCGAAGCGCTGCACCAGGTTTCGCGCGCTGAGCTGCGACATCGCGAAGAGCGCAAGGGTGAAGGGCAGGAACGCAAGACCGGTCTCGAGCGGTCCGTAGTGCAGGACCTCCTGGAGGAACTGCGTGAGGAAGAAGAACATCCCGAACATGCCCGCGGTGAGGAAGAGACGCGCAACGTACGAAGCACTGCGGCTGCGGTCGGCGAAGAGGCGCAACGGTGTGATCGGTTCCGGCGCGCGCCGCTCGAGCAGCACGAACGTTGCCAGCAGGGTAACGCCGGCGATGAACGCGGCGATCGTGACGGTATCGCCCCACCCCAACGTTGCGGCGCGCACGAAGGCGTACGCGAGTGAGGTGACGCCGAGCGTCGAGGTGAGCGCGCCACGGACGTCGAAGTGACCGTTGCGGCTGGGCGTTTCAGTGATGTTGCGGCGCGCAAGCGCGATGACCACGATGCCGATCGGCACATTGACGAAGAGCACCCAGCGCCACGACGCCCACTGGGTCAGCAGCCCGCCGAGGATGAGCCCGATGGCGCCTCCGCCGATGGACACGGCCGTGTACCAGCCGATGGCGCGGACGCGTTCCTGGCCGTCACGGAACATGGTCATCAGCAGAGCCAGCGCGGAAGGCGCCGCGAGCGCTCCGCCGATACCCTGCAGGGCACGGGCGGCGAGCAGCCAGCTGCCCCAGGGCGCAAGGCCGCCGAGCAGCGATGCCAGCGTGAACAGGCCGATACCGGCGATGAACACGCGGCGACGGCCGAGAAGGTCGCCTGCTCGGGCGCCGAGGAGCAGAAAGCCACCGAACGCGAGCGTGTACGCGGTGATGACCCAGGACAGGTTCGCCGGCGAGAAGTGGAGGGCCACGGCGATGTCGGGGAGGGCGATGTTCACGATGGTCGCGTCGAGGACGACCATGAGCTGAACGGCGAGGATGATGCCGAGCACCAGGCCTCGACGGACCGGGCGCTGTGTGGCCCCTTGAGGTGGGGCGACGAGGGTTGTGACGAGTGGCACAGGGGTCCTCCAGATGGGGTAGACTTACGAAACGGACGCTGCCTCCGGAAGTATAGCGGAGGTTGCCTCCGTTTTGCAACCTAAGGCTGTGGTGATCCAATGGCACAAGAAGTCGAGCTGGCTGAGAGCAGGGCGATCGAGCCCGAGGATTCGGTTTTGCCCGATCGCCGCCCCCGCGCCGACGCGGTGCGAAACCGGGACCTCCTGATCACCACGGCGGCTGAGGCGTTCGCTCTCCGTGGCGCCGACGTGCCCCTCGAGGACATCGCCCGAAGCGCCGGCGTCGGGATCGGCACCCTCTATCGCCACTTCCCAACGCGCGAAGCGCTCATCGAGGCGGTGTACCGCCACGAGATCGACGTCCTGTGCGAGCGAGCGGATCAGCTCCTCGAGACCGGGCCGCCCGACCTGGCGCTGGCCGAGTGGATGCAGCTGTTCGTGCGCCATGTGGCCACCAAGCGGGGCATGCTCTCGGCGCTCAAGCCGCTGCTGAGCAGCAACCCCAACTTCTCAGACCAGACCAAGGGGCGCGCCACCGCCGCCGCATCCAAGTTGCTCGCTGCGGGTGTCGCCGCCGGCACCGTCCGCGCGGACGTCGATGGCGGCGACCTGCTTCGCGCCGTCGGCGGGATCTGCATGTCGACCGACCAGGAGCGCTCCGAGGCGTCGGAACGCCTGGTGGGTCTCCTGTTCGACGGCCTCCGGCACGGCGCAGCCGGGACACCGTCGCCAGGGGGGTCCGTCTGATCTGCGATCATCGAGTCCGGGCGCGAGGCTGCTCGCGGCTGTCGAGGATCGCTTCGATTCCCCCGTTGCGCCCGTCGGGTCTCGACACTGCACCGCAGACGTTCCGACGGAGGGATCGATGACAACCGCTGTTTTCAACGTCACGTTCGACTGCCACGACGCTCGCCGTGTCGCGGAGTTCTGGAGTGCTGTGACGGGCTACGAGCTCGAGTACGTCGACATGCCCGGCAACCCCTTCTGGCTGGCGAGCCCGCCCGGCGAACGATGGCCACGGCTCGTCTTTGTCACTGTCCCGGAGGCGAAGGTCGTCAAGAATCGGGTTCATCTCGACCTCATGCCCGTCGGGGGGGATCAGGCATATGAGATCGAGCGGCTCCACACACTCGGGGCAACCATCGTCGACGATCGGCGCGAAATGGAGCCTGGGGGGTGGGTGCTGCTACAGGACCCCGAGGGCAACGAGTTCTGCATCGAACGCGGCTGAGCACGGCCACGAACTCAGTGAACGCGGGTGCGATTCCGCGCTGCATGGATCCTGCAATCGCCGCCGCGCAGCATGCCGCACCAGGCGCTCCCACAGCGCCACGAGCAATCACAGGAGGCATGCGATGCCAACCACAGTCAAGGCGGAGCACAAGACACTCGGGCAGCCCGACGAGGAACGGGTTTTCGAGAAGGGCCGGGTCGACCTCGTCAACATCGGCGGGGGCACCGTCGGACGGCTGACCCTCGAGCCCGGCTGGCGGTGGTCGCTGCACGTCAAGCCGATCGCGGGGACCGAGCTCTGCGAGGCGCCACATTTCCAGTACCACGCCTCGGGCGTGCTCCGGATCCAGATGTCGGATGGGAGCGAGTTCGACGCGCGCACCGGTGACATCACCGCGCTGCCATCGGGCCACGACGCCTGGGTGATCGGCGACGAGCCGGTCGTGCTCATCGACTGGAACGGCGCGAGCAACTACGGGAAGTCCTGATCCCGCGCCGATAGTCCCTGCCTTGCGCGGACCCGCGGCACGTATCCTTGGTGCCGTGGTCCGCGCCGAGGCCCCATCATCGGTGCGCCCGGCGTTGCCGCCGGACGCGGTGCGAGTCCGCGTCATCGATGGGCTCTCGATCGAGGGGTTCACCGAGCACGAGTTGGGCAGCCGCAAGGCGCGGCTCGCGCTGCGGATGCTCGGCATCGCGCAGGGGCGCCCGGTGAGCATCGAGCGGCTTGCCGACGTCCTCTGGCTCGACGATCAGCCGCGCGACCCCCCAGCGCAGGTCGCGGTGATCATGAGCCGGCTCCGCCGCGTGCTCGGCGGTTCGCGGATCAGCCACGGCGACGCGGGATACGCGCTCCGTGCCGACTGGGTCGATCTCAGCGCCGCAACCGAGCTCGAATCCGAAGCCGAGAGACGTCTGGGTGCGAGCGAGCCGGCGCCAGCTCTGGCCGCGGCGTCCGCCGCCCGCGCGTTGCTCGCGCATCCAGCGCTCGACGACGAGGCGTGGCTTGTCGAGGAGCGTCGCGCCGTCGAACGGCTCGCTGCTCGAACCCGGCACCTCGTCGCTCGGGCGGCGCTTGCCGCCGGGGACCTCGCCACCGGCGTCGAGGCTGCCGAGCAGGCGCTCGACGAGGATCCCTACGACGAGGAATCGCTCCGGCTCGTCATGGCGGCACTCGCCGCTCAGGGCAGATCGTCGTCGGCGCTCGCGATCCACGAGCGGATGCGGGTCCGGATTGCGGACGAGCTCGGCACCTCGCCATCAGAGCTGACCGACGCCGCCCATATCGCCGTGCTCAAGGGGCTTCCGGTGCCCGGGATCGTGGTGGGGTCGACGCAGTCACGTCCCCAGCGACGCGGCGGCGCACCCGCTCTTCCTGGTCGCGAGCCCGAGTTGCGCGTACTCGACGACGCGTTTCTCCGTGCCCAGGCCAGATCCCCGGTTGCCGTCGTGATCGAGGGAGAGCCGGGAATCGGCAAGACGGCGCTCGCGTCCGCATGGATCGATCGCCTCGGCGCCGAGATCGTTGTGCTCACGGCTCGGTGCGATCAGCTGAGCAGGTCGCTCCCGTTGCAGCCCGTCCTGCATATGATCCGCAACCACCTGCGCATGGTCGGCACCGATGCCGGCCGGGAGTTGCTCGGCGCCGACGCCAGGCTGCTCGAGCCCATGCTCGACTGGACGTCCACGGACAGCGACCAACTCGCCGACATCAGCCAGGCTTCGGTCTCCTCGCCTGCCGGGCTCGCCGTGCTCTTTGCGGCCTTGCGACGGGTGCTGCGGCGGGCATGCTCGTCGCCCGCGGTGGTTTTCATCGACGACATCCAGCGCGCCGACGCCCTCTCCTGGGCCTGGATTGCCGAGGTGGTGGCGAGCCCCGACCTCCCGCTCCTGATCCTGCTCACCCGGCGCACCGATGAAGGGCAGATACCGCCCAGCGCGACTTGCATGGTGCTGCCGCCACTGTCGCTCGAAGCGGCGCGACAGATCGTCGGCGACGAGCACGCCGCGCGATTGCACGAACGCAGCGGCGGCAACGCACTCTTTCTGACTCAACTCGCGTCAGGCGACGAACGCGCGGCACCTCCGGAATCGATCCAGGCCGCGGTCATGGAGCGTTGCGCGGAAGCGGGGGCGGCCGCACGGACGCTGACGAGCGCCGCGGTCCTCGGCGCATCCGTCGACATTGACGTCCTCGCTGCCGTGCTTCGAATCGATCCGATCGGTCTCCTCGAGGATCTCGATATCGGCGTGCGTCTCGCATTGCTCGAAGCGCGCGACGGCGCGTACGGGTTCCGCCACGCCGTCGTGCGCGAGATTCTCGACGCTTCAACGGCGTCGCCGCGCCGCGCGCTCCTCCACCGCGAGGCCGCGCGGGTTCTGTCTGCGCTCCCGGGATCGGATCCGCTGCTCGTAGCCCATCACGCGCGGCTGAGCGGCGCACGAAGCCTCGCCTCAGCTGCCCTCACCGCCGCGAGCCGCATCGCTGCCGACCGATTCGACTACGCGACGGCGCTCGATCTTGCCACCGAGGCGATCGATGCCGACGACACGCCCGACGCGCGCGTCCAGCGTGCGATCGTGCAACTCCGTCTCGACCGTTACCAGGCGGCGCAGGCCGACGCCGAGCGTGCCATCGAGGGAACGGCCGACTCTCGTGCGCTCGAGGTTGCGGGGTCCGTCGCCTATTACTGCAGGGATTTCGCGCGCGCCGCGGCACTCGGCGAGGCGCTCATGCAGCAGGCCGGCGACCCGAGCGAGTTGGTGCAGGGCGGGGTGATCCGAGCCCGGGCGCTGCACGCGGCCGGTGACCTCGCCGGAGCGGACGCGCTGCTGGAACAGGCGATGGCCACGTGCCGTCAGCACCGCCTCCGCGCTCCCACCTCGGTGTACGCATTCCTGAAGGTGCAGATGGGTGAGGCGGAGCTTGCCATCAGCGCCATCGAGGCAAGTCCCTACGCAGCGCTCGACGCCATGTCGACGATCTACACACCGGTGCATGGGTACCTGGCTCACGGCTACGCGCTCGCGACCTCCGGCCGTGCGGCGGAGGCCCTGCTTGTCCTTGATCGCGCTGCGTCCGAGGGCCGCAGGCGCGGCTTGACACGGTATGCGTCGCTGGGCGTGAATTTTGGCGCCTGGGTGCTCCGCAACGTCGGTGACATCGCGCGAGCGCGGGAGGGTAATGAGGCTGCGCTCGAGGGCGCGCGCGAGTCCGTGTACCGCGATCTCGAGGTGTACGCGCTCATCGATCCGTGCGACGACGCGATCGCCGACCACGACGTTGCCGCGGCCACGCGTACGCTCCAGGTGGCCAGCGCGCTCATGCAGGACGTCTATGGGTACCGCTGGCGTCATGAGCTGCGCGTGCATCTCCTCGGGGGACGGATCGCGCTCATGCGCGGCTCTGCTGACCTGGCGCTCTCCCTCGCGGAGCAGCTCATCGAGACCGCGACCGATCGATACGCGCCGAGGTACGCGCAGCTCGGAGAGGTGCTCCGTCTCCAGGCACACGCCGCTATGGAGGCGGAGCCGCCGAGCGCCGACGCGCTCGCTGAGCTGAGCTCCTCACTCTCTGCGCTGGCGGGCGTGGAGGCCTGGTGGGTGATGGCCGAGCTCGGCGCATCGCTAGGATCGGACTTCTGCTTCGAGCTTGCGGCGGGGCATCGCGACCGCCTTGCGGCGCATCTCGAGCCACCCGCGCGCGACGCGTTTCTGCGCTACGCGGGGACGCGACTCGAAAGCACCAGGATGCGCGGCCGCACGGGTTGACCCCGCTCGCGAACCGCGGCCACCGCGCGATCGACGAACTCGCCTCTACGCGTCGCGGGGAGGGACGCAACCCAGGGTGCGATGTGCGCCAGCCCGGTGCGATACGCGGTGATCGATTCGGGTGTATCAAGCCCGGAGTCGACCACGCGGTTGGCGACGTCGATGTCGTCAAGACCCGCGGACTCGGCGCACGCGCGGAGCTGATCCGGTGTATTCGACCGTGGCTCGGTGCCGGTTTTGAGCAGGACGTACCACGCTGGTCGGAGAAATCCGAAGTCCAGTGCAACCTCGTCGATGACATCTTTCGCGGCACTCGCAGGCGCCGCCCCGAACACTGTGGCGATCACCCTGCCGCGGGGTCGCACCACCCGGCGCATCTCGGACAACGCCTGCTGCGGCGCGTCAATGTGCGAGATCGCGAAACCGCTCACGGCGGCGTCGAATTGGCCCTCCGCGAAGGGCAGCGCGCACATGTCTCCGGCGAGAGCGAGCGCCGCGGCGTCGCCGATCAGGCCGAGCATGTCGACGGACGTGTCGACGGCGACGGGGATCGCGTCAACTGCCCGCAGTGCACGGCAGAGCGCGCCGGTGCCGGCGCCGACGTCGAGCACGGTCGCGCCCCGAAGCTGGTCTGCGACGCCGGCTATCGCGACCGCGGCCAGCCGGTCGTACAGCGCCGCGGGGCCGCGAGCCCATGCGGCCGCGACGCCGTCATATGCGCCGCTCGGTTCGACGCCTACGGATTCCATTCGGCCAGTCGTTGGGTCCACCAGCCCAACTCGGCGGCATCCCCGGTCTTGGACCAGCCTAGCTGCACGAACGCTCCCGCCAGCGCGGCGGCGAGTTGCGCGTCCCACCAGGACGCGGTCGCGATCCCCGCGGATTCGAGGGACGCTCGGTAGGCGGTGATCGTGTCCTCCTTCGACTCAGGGAGCCGGTCGCAGTTGACCGCGAGGTACCAGGCCAGGTCGATGAGCGGCGCCGCCTCGCCGGTGCGATCCCAGTCGAGCAGGATGGTCCGTTGATCGTCCTGTCCCATGTTGCCGAACTTCCAGTCGCCGTGGATGAGGGTTTGCGGCCCAGCGCGCAGCGCCGTGACCAGCGGCCACGGGTCGCGGACGAGCTCGCTGAGCCTGCGTGCGTCGGCGGGATATCGCTCGTGTAGCCGGCGCCATCCGGCACCCACCGCGGGCGGTACCGGGTCGGGCCGAGGTGTGGAGGCTTCGAGCTCAGCCATGGTCGGAGTCAGGATGACGTAGTGATGGGCCATGGGAAAAAGGCCGGCGTCGTCGCTGAATCCCCAGTACGCGGCATGCAGCGCCGCCATATTCTCGATGAAGCGGCGGTGCACGTCCTTGGCGATCGGCTCGGCACCGGTGGGGACGAGTGTTCCGGACACGTCACGCATCAGCACTGCGATACCGCGATGGCCGCGGCCGGAGACGTACGGAGCGCATCCGACGATCGCATGATCGATCGATTCGGGAAGGGACGCGAGAACGCCCGATGTCAGCAGGGTCAGCTGGCGGCAGCCCAGGTCGCCGGTCGCGCGCATGATCCAATCGTCGTCGACGCAGATGTACTTCACGACGTGCGGATTCCCGTCGATGACGACCCGCTCGAAGCGGCTCCCTGACAGCGAATCCGCCGTCTTCCAGGGTTCGCGCCGCTCGCAGCCCTCGAGGAGCAGTGCAACCGACTCAACGACCGGAATAGCCCGGTCGAGGTCGGCGATCGCCTTCACAAACGCGCGGCCTCGGCCATCTCGGCCTGGAGCGCGGCACCCCATCTCCCGCCGCACCAGGCGCGGTCGCGAGTGATGAGGCCGTCACTGACCTCGATGACATGCGCCTGATGGACCATGTGCGGCTCCCCATCCTCCTCCCAGGTCAGCACGAACTCGACGAGCTCGCCGTCGGGAATCGCCGTCCGCGTGATCTCCTCGAAACGTCCCGGATCGGCGAACCACCGGTCGAGCTCCGCTTCGATGCCGGCGGCGCCGCTGACGCTGAAACGCCAGTTGGGCACGGTGGCGTCGAGCACCGCATCCGGCGAGAAGACCCCGGCTGTGCCCACGGAAGCGGTCTCGATTGCCCTGGTGAACCTGTCGATCGGGTTGGTCATGGCGGCGCTCCTGGTGTTATACGACGTGCCGGCATCGTGCACCGGGTGGATTGCAGTCCGATTGCGGGCTCCGAGCAACGCCGCGCGCCGAGACTGCACGATGGTGGGATGACCGCAGCCCGCTCCGGCCTGAGCGCCGCGTTCTCATGGGAAGGGCTGCCGATTCCGCGCAACGCCGATGCGCAGACGATCGCCGTCCCTCCCGCCCGGGGTCCGGGTTACTGGGTTGGCGCCCCGAGCGCCATCGCCCACCGAGGCGAGCACTACCTGGCCTACCGGAGCCGGCGCCCCATCGATGACGGCCGTGGCGGAGATGTCATCGTCGCGCGTGTCGCCCCCGACGGAGGGCTCACAGAACTCTGTCGCATCGACAAGGGTTCGATGGATGCCGGGTCGCTCGAGCGGCCGGCGCTCCTGGTCGACGGCGAGGGGCACTGGTCCCTCTATCTCAGCTGCGCCACGACGGGCACCCGCCACTGGCGCGTCGAGCTGCTGCAGGCAGCCTCGCCCACAGACTTCACCACTGAGGGCCGGCGTGTGGTGATGCCCGGCGATGCGCACATGGCGATGAAGGACCCGGTGATTGTGCTCGACGACCGCGGCTGGCGCGGCTGGATCTGCTGCCATCCGCTCGACGACCCGGACGCCACCGACAGGATGTGGACGGAGTTCGCCACCAGTGACGACGGTATCGCGTGGAGGCTGCACGGCCCGGCGCTGCGTCCGTCGCCAGGTCGGTGGGACGGGCGCGGCGCACGCGTGACCGCGATCATCGAGCGCGGCGACGCAGCGGTGGCATTCTACGACGGTCGTGCAAGTGCGGCTGAGAACTGGGAGGAGCGCACCGGCGTCGCGTCCGGGCGTCCCGACCACCTCGAGGTCGTCGGCAACGCGCCGGTTGCGGAAGCCTCCGGCGCATACCGAGCGCTTCGCTACGCGTGCGTCGTCGAAGACGGCGATCGCACGGCGGTGTATTACGAGATCGGCTGCGATGACGGCAGCCACGAGTTGCGCCGCGAGTGGTTCGCGCGCTGCGACTAGCAGAGTGTTGGTTTTCGAGCCTGAAGGAACCGTGGTCAGTTTGAGAAGGTCAGTCCCTTGGCGGCAAGTGCGAGGCGTATCTGCTCAATAGCCTTGGGGCCCATGCCATGCAACTGACGGACCTCGGCTTCAGTTAGCTGAGCGAACTGATCGAGGCGCGAATAACCCGCTGCGGCAAGCGCTCGACGCGCCGGGGCCGCCAGGCCTGCGGGCAAATCTGGGTCGCCCTGCGGCATCGCGATCAACTCTAGCTGACGCAGACCCTGGTCGACGATTGATGACGGGCACCCACCCCGCCAGACGGTGGGCCGGTGAACGAGAATGAGAGCGTGGTCTTCGACGAGGAACTCGCCCTTCGCATCCGCGAGCTCGTCCGCGCTGAGCCGGGGCTGACCGAGAAGCGAATGTTCGGCGGGCTCGCGTTCCTCATCGGTGGCAACATGGCCATCAGCGCGAGCGGACAGGGCGGCGTCCTCGTGCGCGTCGACCCGGCCCGCACCGGCGAACTTGCGGGCCGGCCGCATACGGAGGTCGCCGTGATGCAGGGGCGCGAGATGGGCGGATGGTTGCGGGTCGACGCCGATGGGGTTCGAACCAAGCCGCAGCTGCAGCGATGGGTGAACGAAGGCGTCGCCTACGCTCGGTCCCTTCCGGGGAAGCCCTCTACCGCTCGATGACACGGGCCGCAGAGGAATCCAATCGACGGCTGCTCCGCGCCCGCGATGCCATGGACCTCACGTATGGCCGGCCGCTCGACATCCCCACCCTCGCTCGAATCGCGTTCGTGTCCGAGGCTCATTTCATTCGTGCCTTTCGCGCGACCTTTGGCGAGACGCCGCATCGTTACCTGCAGCGCCGCCGCGTGGAGCGCGCGCTCTACCTGCTGCGCTGCACTGATCGGAGCATCACGAACATCTGCTTCGATGTGGGCTTCGCGAGCCTGGGCACCTTCAGCAAGACCTTCCACCTGATCGTCGGCGAGTCGCCGACGGAGTACCGGCGTCGCGGCGAGGTCATCGCCGTACCCACCTGCTTCGCCATGGCCTGGACAAGACCGAGCAGTTTTGGAGAAGACGGGCGGGCATCGAGCGGATAGCGTCTGGGGGACCATTCACCGCGCCAACAAAAGGGAACCACCGACATGCTCAGCAGCCTCAGAATCTCGCAGATCTACGTGCTCGACCAGGACCAGGCGCTCGACTTCTACGTCGGCAAACTCGGTCTCGAGGTCAACACAGATCAGGACCTCGGATTCATGCGATTCCTCACCGTCAACCTTCCGGGCGATCCCGATCGGCAGATCATGCTGGAGAAGCCCGGACCGCCCGCGATGGACCCGGCGACTGCAGACGAGGTGCGCTCGCTCCTCACCAAGGGCCGGACCGGCGGGCACCTGTTCTTCACGACACCGGACGCCCGGAAGACGTACGAGGAACTGCGAGTCAAGGGCGTCGAGTTCACCCAGGAGCCGACGGAACAGCCTTATGGGATCGACTTCGGGCTGCGCGACCCGTTCGGCAATCACATCCGGGTCGCGCAGATGTTCACCGCGCTGCGGACAGCGTGATCACCGCGCCACGCAACGGTAAGCACGCGTCATGAAGTTCAAGGCGGCGGTCCTGCTCTCGGGCAGGACCGCCACGGGCATCGAGGTTCCAGCGCACGTTGTTGAGGGTTTGGGAGGTGGGAAGCGCCCAGCCGTCAACGTGCGCATCAACGGCCATGCATATCGGAGCACGGTCGCGCCGATGGGGGGTGTGTTCATGCTCCCCATCAGCGCCGAACATCGCGAACGCGCGGGGGTCGCGGCCGGTGACACGGTGCAGGTGGAGCTCAGCCTCGATACCGAGGAGCGGACGCTCACCATGCCGGCGGACTTCCAGGAGGCGCTCGCGGGTGACGCCGCGGCGCGTCGGTTCTTCGAGAGTCTCTCGTACAGCAGGAAGCAGCGCTTCACGGTGCCCATCGAGCAGGCGAAGGCTCCCGAAACGCGCCAGCGCCGCATCGACAAGGCGGTGACCGATCTGCGACAGGGTCGCGCATGACGAACGACTGACCTTTGCTCAGGCCGCGGCTTGCGGCACCGGTTGGACGGACGGGCGTGCGTCGCTGATCACGTGTCCGTCGCGCAGACGGATGACCCTGTCGGTGCGCGCAGCGAGGTCGAGATCGTGGGTGACGATGACGAACGTGACGCCGCGCTCAGCGTTGATGCGGCGCATGAATCCGAGCAGCGCGTTGGCCGTGTCGGTGTCGACCTCGCCCATGGGCTCGTCGCCGAGCACGAGCGTGGGCTCATTGATCAATGACCGAGCGATGGCGATCCGCTGCTGCTCGCCGCCGGACATCTGGGTCGGCCGGTGGTTGGCCCGCTTCGCGAGTCCCACCTCTTCGAGGAATCCGTCTGCTCGTATCCGGGCGGCTTTCCGGTTGCCCCCCGAGTACCGGAGGGGCAGGAGGATGTTCTCCATTGCCGACATGGTCGGCAGCAGGTTGAACTCCTGGAAGATGAAGCCGATGTGCTTGCTTCGCAACTCGGCCCGCTGACGGTCGTTGAGCGTGCTCGCATCAACGCCGTCCAGCGTGATGACGCCGCTGGTCGGACGCATCAGGAGGCCCATGCAGTCGAGCATGGTGGTCTTGCCACTTCCCGAACGTCCGACGATCGCCACGAACTCACCCTGTTCGATGGTGAGACTGACGCCGTCGAGCGCCTTGACGGTCGAGGCACCCTTGCCGTAGGTCTTGCTGAGTCCGAGCGTCTGGATCGTCGCCATCCCCATGCTCCTATTGCGCGCGCAGCGCGGTGACCGGATCCATTCTCGCCGCACGCATGGCCGGTATCACGCCGGCCCCGGCGCCGAGCGCGACCGCGAAGATGAGTGCGATGAGCGTCAATCGCGGCGTGATCAGGAAGAGACCGCCGCTTGGATCACCGCTGTTGAGGAGCAGCGTCATCAGCACGCCGAGCAGAAAGCCGATGACGCCACCCAGCAGTCCCATCACCGTCGACTCTGCGACGAATTCGGAGAGGATGTTTCGCGTCTTCGCGCCGATCGCCTTCTTGAGACCGATCTCGCGAGTGCGCTCGGTGACCGACATGATCATGGTGTTGACCACGGACAGACCGCCGATGATGAGCGCCAGCAGCGCTGCTGCTGTGGTCATGAATGTGAAGATCGCACCGCCCGACTTGAAGCTGCTCACCATGACGCTCGGCTTGGTGGCCTTCACCCCGGGCACCTGGGTCGTGATCCTCGTGGCGAGCGTGTCCAGGTTCGTCCCGGGCCATCCGTAGACCACCACACCGGTGATCAGCTGATAGGGGTTCACGCTTGCGCGAAGCGCGGCGGGAAGACTCTCCCCGAGCAGCATCTGCGCGTCGTGGAGGCTCACGTATGCACCGTTGTCCGGTGCGGTGAGGGTTCGATCCAAGACGCCGATCACCCGGAACGGGTGATTGACGAAGTCCGCCGTGGCATCGGTCGGCCGCACCGGCAGAGCGATGGTGTCGCCGACATGCTTCTTGAACTCGGCCGCGAATGTCGAGCCGAGGGTCACCTCGTACCGCGACGACGCGCTCGGAAAGGACCCACTCGCGAGCGAGATCTTGAACGGCGAGTTCTCGGTCGTTGTCGAGTCGTAATTCATGATGTAGTCGGGGACGCCGAAGTTCACCGCCGATGCCGAGCCGGGCTTCGCCGTCAAGCTGATGTTCGGCCCAGCAGCGCGCACGCCGCTCACGTGCTGGATCTGCCCGACTGTGGCGAGTGACATGGCACCGGCCCCGAAACTCCCGCTGCTCCGGTCATCCGTGACCTGGACGCTGCCGCCGTAGTACGTGATACCGCCGCCGAGCAGGACGTTGAAATGCTCGGCCAGCGAGCCCATCGTGGTCAGCGCGAAGATGCCCATGACGATGCCACTGACGGTGAGAATCGTGCGCACCTTGCGCCGCCAGAGGTTTCGCAGAATCTCCATCGATCCGCCCTCCGAGCCGCGTGTTCGGGTAGGTGTCGTTGGAATCCATGATCCGCATGAAGTGGCGGCGCCGGCCACGGCCGAACGTCGCCCCACCCAGGGACGAAGGGCCCATGGCGCGTGACCGACGGCACTGGGGAATCGGTCGAACCCGCGAGCACCATGGAGTGTCAGCAAGCGAGGTATGCCATGCGAATCCTGGTCACATTCGGATCGTCACGCGGTGGGACTGAAGGGCTGGCTCAGATGGTCGGCGATGCTCTGCGCGAGCAGGGCGCAACGGTCGACGTGCTGCCGCCGCGGCAGGTCAAGCACCTTGACGGGTATGACGCGGTGGTGGTCGGAGGCGCTCTGTACGCGTTTCGCTGGCACCGCGACGCCCGGCATTTTGTCAAGCGCCATAACAAGGAACTCCGCGATCGGCCGACGTTCTTCTTCTCCAGCGGCCCACTCGATGCCTCCGCCCGTGAACGCGTGATCCCGCCCGTGAAGGGGGTCCAGGCGCTCATGACCGAAATCGGCGCGCGAGGCCACGAGACCTTCGGCGGACGCCTCACTCCCGATGCGCGGGGGTTTGTCGCGAGCAAGATGGCCGTGAAGCACTCCGGCGACTGGCGCGATCCCGCGCACGTGCGCGAGTGGACGCAGACGGTGACCGCGGCGATGCAGATGCCGGAACTGGTGCCTGCCTGAAGCTCTCGACCTCTAGTCCCACACCGGTGAGGGTTGGTCGGTCACGACGCCGTCCTCGGAAACGATCACGAAGCGGTTGAAGCGCCGGGCGAACCACCTGTCGTGGGTGACCGCGATCACGGTTCCCTCGAACTGGTCGAGACCGTGCTCGAGCGCCTCCGCCGAGTGCACGTCGAGGTTGTCGGTGGGCTCGTCGAGCAGCAACAGCGTGGAGCCGCCGATCTCGAGCAGGAGGATGAGGAATCGCGCCTGCTGACCACCGCTGAGCGTGGCGAAATCCTGGTCGCCGTGGCTCACCAGCTCATAGCGGTCGAGCGCGCGCATCGCGGCGGCGCGGGCGCGGCCGTGCTGGTGCAGTGAGTCGACCAGCGTCTTCCCCCGCAATTCGGGATGCTCGTGGGTCTGCTTGAAGTGTCCGGGCGTGACTCGCGCGCCGAGGACGAAGCGTCCGTCGTGTGCGATCTCCTCGCCGGCGAACAGGCGCAGCAGGTGGCTCTTGCCGGTTCCGTTGTTGCCGAGCATGGCGATCCGTTCGCCGAACGACACCTCGAGGTCGAACGGCCGCACCAGACCGGGAATCGCAAGCCTGTGGCAGGTGAGCACACGTACTCCCGTGCGACCACCGCGCAGACGGATGCGCACGTCCTGGCGGCGCGGTCGCTCGGTGGGAGGGCCGGCCTCCTCGAATTTGCGGAGCCTCGTGACCGCCGCCTGGAGACGGCTCGCCATCGCGTCACTGATTGTCGCCTGGACCCGCATCCGGCGCACCAGGTCCTTCAGATGCAGATGCTCTTCCTCCCAGCGGCGATGCAGCTCGTCGAGCCTGCCCAACCGCGTCTCGCGGGCCTCGGCATAGTCTGCGAAACCTCCTCCGTGTACCCAGACCCCGTGGCCTTCGAGGGTCACGACGCGGTTGGCGGTCTCGGCGAGCACCTGGCGGTCGTGGCTGACGTAGAGCACGGTTTTCGGGGTGGCGCGCAGCGCTCGTTCCAACTGTCGCTTGGCGGCGACATCGAGGTAGTTGTCCGGCTCGTCGAGCAGCAGGACCTCCTCGTCGCCGCGAAGCAGGACCTCGAGCGCCAGGCGCTTTTGCTCACCGCCGCTCAGCGTGTTGACAGGCCGGTCGCGCACCTTTTCGTAGCCGGTGCCGATGCTGCTCTCGCAACACACGTTCCAGGTCACCTCAGCCTCGTAACCGCCCACGGAGGCCCAGTCGGCAACAGCCTGCGCATAGGCGATCGCGACCTCCGCACTCTCGGGGTGCTCGGCGAGCCCACGCTCGGCGCCGTCGAGCGCCATACCCGCACTCCGGAGAGGCTCCGGCGCGAGTCCCAGCAGGAATTGGCGCACGGTCGCCTCGCCGCCCTCGCTGCCGATGAACTGGCGCATGACGCCCACACCGCCGCTGCTGCCGATGGTCCCGGTCTCCGGCTTGATGTCGCCGGCGATGAGTCGCAGGAGCGTCGTCTTGCCGGTGCCGTTGGCGCCGACGAGCGCGACCTTGCTCCCTTCGCCGACACGAAAGCTCACGTCGTGAAAGAGCGGGTGGCCGCCGATCGAGTAGCTCAACTCGCTGACGTCGATGAAGCCCATGGTGGGTGCGACGATGTCACAACGCGCCGCTCGGACCGGGCGGTCTAGGCTGGGACTTCTGGCGCCGTGGAGCGCGACATCACGAATCGGGGAACAAACCATGAGCACGGCAGATCTCGACCAACCAACCAGGGATGCGCTCGCCCGCGGCGGCGTCATCGACATCACCACGACCGGGCGCAAGACCGGTCAGCGTCACCGCATCGAGATCGTCTTCCACCACGTCGGCGGCAAGCTGTACGTCAGCGGTATGCCCGGGTTCAAGCGAAGCTACATCGCCAACCTCACGGCCGATCCGCATTTCACCTTCCACCTCAAGGGCGCCACCGGCGCAGACCTTGCAGCAACCGCTCGGGTGATCAAGGACGAGGCGGAGCGCCGCGAGGTGCTGCCCCACATCGCGCGGGCGTGGAAGCGCGACGACATCGACGCGATGATCGAGCAGAGCCCGCTGTTCGAGGTGACCATCGACGGCCCTGCCGGTTGACTGTGGCGAAGCTGATCTACGCGACGGTCGCGTCGCTCGACGGCTACGTGGCGGACGCTCAGGGGAACTTCGACTGGGCGGCCCCGGACGAGGAGGTCCACCGATTCGTCAACGACCTCGAACGGCCGATCGGAACGTACCTCTTCGGACGCCGGATGTACGACGTCATGGTCTTCTGGGAGACGGCTCACGACATACCCGGCCAGTCGGACACGGTGCGCGATTTCGCAGCGATCTGGCAGTCCGCCGACAAGGTCGTCTACTCGAGAACGCTGACCGCTGTCTCCAGCGCCAGGACCCGGATCGAGCCGGAATTCGAGGCTGAGGCCGTGCGGCGTCTCAAGGACGAGGCAAGCCGGGACCTCACGGTCGGGGGGCCCCACCTCGCGGCGCAGGCGATCACAGCCGGGCTCGTCGATGAGTTCCATCTGTTCGTGACGCCGGTTATCGTCGGTGGCGGGATCCGCTCCTTGCCCGACGACGTCCACGTGGCGTTGGAGTTGATCGACGAGCGTCGCTTCGCGAGCGGCGTGGTGTACCTCCGCTACCGCACCGGCTCCTGATTCCCTCGGCCGCGTTGACTGGCCGCGGGAGCGTCAGGCGGCAAGCCTGGCCGCCGGCTGCTCCGCGGCGGGACGGCGTCCAGCCATCGCCACGGCAACTCCCGCAACCGCGAGGGCAGCGGCGACGAGGCCGGTTGCCGGCTCAGGAAGCGCGATGCCGAACAGCGAGTCGAGCGAGTACGAACCGGGACCGGTGATCCCCAGCACCGACGCTGCGACCAGGTAGAGCAGGGGCATCTCGAGCCCGCCGCGCTGACCGAAGAATCCCTTGCCCCAGTGGAAGGCGACGATGGCCATGACCATCGCCGCGCCGGCACCGACAGTCCCGAGCGGGCTGAGGAAGCCGAGGGCGAGCAGAAGACCACCACCGATCTCGGTGCCGATGGCGCCGGCAACCCAGAGGGGAGCGGGGCGGAAGCGCATCGTGGTGAGGTGGGCGTGGAGGCCGCGCACACCCGGCCCGCCCCACCAGCCGAACAGCTTCTGAGAGCCGTGGGCGGCAAGGGCGACGCCGACGACGAGGCGGAGGATGAGTAGACCGGCGTTCATAGTTGCAAGGGCCTCCGAGGCAGGTGGACTAAGGGAATACCAGGAGCTTACATAAAATAAGTAACAATGTCAAGCGTATGGGGCAGAGGTATGATTGGTCAATGGCTCTGGCACCCGATGCGACAACGGACACCGCGCAGCTCGATGCGTCCGGGGTCGCACACGACCCGGCCGTTGTCTGCGCCATCTATCACCAGGCGATCGAACTGATCGGCAAACGCTGGACCGGTGCGATCGTGAGCGTGCTCTTCCGCGGGCCGGTACGCTTCCACGCGCTGGTCAGTGCCGTCCCCGGGATGTCGGAGCGCCTCTGCGCCGACCGCCTCCGCGAGCTTGAGATTGCCGGTTTGGTGTCGCGACGCGTGCTCCCCGGTCCGCCGGTGGGCGTCGAATACGCGCTCACCGAGGCCGGCCGCGACCTCAACGAATCGCTGAGCGCCCTGGGCAAGTGGGCGCACCGCTGGCTCGGGTCGCCGGCGGCCACGGCTCCCTGAGCGCGCGGCCGACGCTGTCGCCGCTTCCCCCGGACACCGCCGGGGCGACGAACACCTCGGCCCCATCGCGAACCGGCGTCTCCATCGGCGCGCCGCCCCGCACGCTCACCCCATCGACGAACATGAGGACATGGGGGCGGAGGAGCCCCTGCTCGTCGCGGAGCCGGCGCTCCAACTGGGGCAGGCGCTCGGCGAGCTCATCGAGCGCGGCCCCGAGCGTGCCGCCGCGAATCTCGACCTCAGCCTCCTCGCCCGCGTAGCGACGCAGCGCCGCGGGCAGGAGCAGCCGCGCCGTCACGCGATCTCGGCAACCCGCACGGAGAGCACGTCGGGAAGATGGCTGGCGATTATCGACCAGCTGTCCCCGGCGTCGCGGCTGGCATAGACCTCCCCGAGCCGCGTTCCGAAGTAGACGCCCGCCGGATCTCCGGAGTCGGCGACCATGGCGTCGCGCAGGACCGCGCCGTAGTACGGGTCGGTGGGGAGACCAGCAGCAACAGGCTCCCAACCGGCCCCCCCGTTCTCGGTCCGGTAGACGCGGCACTGGGCATCCGGTGGGAAGCGCTCGGCGTCGGCTTTGAGCGGGAAAGAGTAGAGCGTCTCCGGCTCATGCGGGTGGGCGACGAGCGCAAACCCGAAGTTGCTTGGGAGCCCCTCCTCGATGGGCGTCCAGGAATCGCCGCGGTTCTCACTCCGGTAGACGCCGAAGTGGTTCTGGGCGAACAGCCGCTCGGGGAAGTCCGGGTGGAATGCGACCTTGTGAACGCACTGGCCGAATTCCGGGTACCGCTGGTCCTCGGGGAGGAATGCAGCCTGGATCCCGCGGTTCGCCGGCGCCCAGGTCGCCCCGCCATCGCGAGTGCGGTAGACGCCGGCTGCCGACATGACCACGAGCACGTCGTCGGGATCGGTCGGGTGGGGCAGGACGGTGTGGAGGCAGGCGCCGCCGCCGCCCGGCATCCAGCTGGGACGGTCCGGGTGGTTCCACAGCCCCTCCACGAGCGCGAAGCTCTCGCCGCCGTCGTCAGATCGAAACAGTGCGTGAGGCTCGACGCCGGCATAGACCACGTCCGGTTGCCCGGCCGGCGCCGGCTGGATCTGCCAGACGCGCGCGACCGACGCGTCACTGCCCTCGGGAAACCCGATCGGCGGCTCCGCCGGTTCCGTCCAGGATTTGCCGAGGTCGTCGGAGTAGGTCAGAAGCGGACCCCAGTGCCCGGTCCCGACCCCGGCGAAGATCCGCGGCCGCTCGCGGCGCGTGTCCACGGCCACCGAGTAGACCTCCTGGTTGAGAAACTGAAAGTCGTTCGCCGCCCAGGTGTGGCGATCGTCGGTGCTGCGCGCGATCATCAGGCCCTTCCGCGTTCCGATCAGCAGGATCGCCAGTCCCATCGAAGCCCCTCCAGGAGTTGCCGGATCGCGGCGCAGTCTACAACCCTGTTCAAAAAGCCGCAGCAAAAAGCCGCGAGACCCGCACCGAAGGTCTCAGGCTGAGGGCAGGGGCCGGTTGGGTCAACGCTGGCTGAAGACGATCGATTGGTCTGTGTCAGGCGATCTGCCCCGCCGGCTGGTCGATCACCGTGAGACGGCGGTTGCGCGCCGTGGACACCAGCTGCTCCAGCGCCGGGCGCTCGATGAGCCCATCCGTGGGGCTGCGAGGCAGGATCTTCGCAATCGGTGTCGCGTCCACGTCGACCACGTGTGGACGACATACGCGCTCGCGCTACGCGCGAACCGGTGCCGGGCGGCGCGAGATCAGCTGGAAGATGCCACCGAGGTGCAACCGCTGGTTGATGAGCGCGTAGGCCGCGAACCCGAGGATGAGGGAGAGACCGGTCATGAGTCCGCGCTGGATGATCGCGGCGGCGCCCGCGCTCCCCGACTGGAAGCCGAGGAAGATCAGCAGTGCCGCGACACTCGCCTCATTGGCGCCCACGCCACCGGGGATCAGGCTCACGGCTCCCCCGATCGTGGCCAGCGCAAGAACGAACGCGGCCTGCCACCAGCCGACCCTGCCCGGCTCGAGACCTTGCAGCACCAACCAGAACGTGGTGACGGCGACGATCACGCGCGCCGCATCGAGCACGGAGAGTGCGAGCGCGTCGGGGCGGTGCAGCAGCGTCGAGGTCTCCTGCTGCAACTCGTCGATCGCCGGGAGCAGTCTGTTGAGGAACGGGATGTGCGCGATGAGGTTGTGGAACCTGCAGAACACCGGCGAGACGGTGAGTGCGACCACGATGATCGCGATGCCGGCGACGACCGGGATCACCGCCGCGAGCCCATACCCGAGCGCGAGGATTGCCGGCAGCGCCGCGAGGATGAGCCAGAGCATGTAGGACAGTTCCTGCACGGTCACCGTGGCCGCGACCGTGCCGAAGTCGGTGCCGTCGGCGGCACTCGCAAACGCCGCCCGGGTGAGATCCCCGAGCGGCACGATGGCGGTGATCGTCTGGCCCGCGAGGTTGATCAGGATGGTGTCGCGCAGGCGCAGTTTGGTGCCGACGTCGGTCAGCAGAAAGTGCCAGCGGATACCCTGCAGGATGTAGACCAACACCGAGAGCAGCACGATCGGAGCGATCAGAGCGAGCTGGAAGTGTTCCAGGGCGCTCCCGATCCGAGACGGGTTGAGGAACACCACCACCGCCGCGATGCCGGCCAGCCCGATTACGACCGTCAGCGCTCGCCGAAGCGCCACGGGCAGTTTTCGCCGCGCGGCTTTCGGCACCTGTTGGGTTCGGTTAGGCAGCGTCAGACGACAGCACCGTCGCTCTCGTCAGCCGCTTCGTCCGGATCATTCATGTTCGCTTCCGCGCGAGCCAGTTCCGCGAGGACCTGCTCCTCCACGCCGGTGGCGCCGAGCAGGTAGGTGTCGTCCGCAGGCGGCGACTCCTCGTCGTCCGCTTCGGATGGGGATGGATCGCTCGGCAATTCCGAGCTCTCCGGGGTTTCATTCGCCATACGAGTCCACTCTATACGGCAAACGAGGTTCCGGTCATCGCCGACGGTCGGCGACGACCGGGATCACCTCATGCAGCGAGGATCAGGCCGCCCGAACCTGGCGGGCACGCGGGCCCTTATCGCTACGCTCGATCTCGAAGCTCACGCGCTCATCGCCTGTGAGATTTTCGAAGGTCAGCGAACTGTCGAGTCCACTGCGATGGAAGAAGTATTCCTGTCCATCCTCGGCGGTGATGAAGCCGAAGCCGCGTTCGGCGACGATCTTCTTGACGGTACCAGTCACTCTGGTTTCTCCAATTCCTTCTCGTTACGAATGTCAGACGCAGCGCGTCCGTTCGAGAAGGAATGACGACCACGAGCGATACCCCTCGATGTTCGAGGCGATGAGATCACCATACCCCGGGGGCCCGAGGCCAAACATTCCGCTCTGCGATTCGTCTTGCGGCCCGAACCGGCGCCGCTCACAATTGCCGGGTGGAGGCAGCCGCGTGGGGTTTGTGAGCCGGGGATTCAGGGGCCGCCGCCGAGATGAGCCGCAGGACGCGCGTGTGCCCCCGGGTCAGTACCTGGTTCGCGACTTTCCCGTCCTGTCAGCCGGCCCGACGCCGCACACGGCGCTCGCCGAGTGGTCGTTCAGCATCGACGGCGAGGTCGATGAGGAGAAGCACTGGACCTGGGAAGAGCTGCGTGCCCTGCCGAGCGAGACAGTCACGAAGGACATCCACTGCGTGACCAAATGGTCAAAGCTCGACACCACGTGGCAGGGCGTCTCGATCGACACGCTCCTCGAAGGCGTGGAGACGGCGGCTGAGTACGTCATGGCGTTCTGCGACAGTGGGTACACCACCAACCTCCCCCTGGACGACGTCACCGGTGGCAAGGCCTGGATCGCGTTCGCTTACGACGGCCGGCCCCTCGAGAGCCAGCACGGCGGACCGGCGCGCCTGCTGGTGCCGCACCTCTACTTCTGGAAGAGCGCCAAGTGGGTCCGCGGGCTCCGGCTGATGAACGACGACTCGCCCGGGTTCTGGGAGACCTACGGCTACCACATGAACGGCGATCCATGGCAGGAACAGCGCTACAGCGGCGACTGATCTGGCGCACCGCCGAGGTCGTCGATCTCGTCGATGAGACTCCACGGGTGCGGACCCTCGTCCTGGGCGTGCCGGGGTGGCCGGGACACGTCGCGGGCCAGCACGTGGATGTGCGCCTCACCGCCGAGGATGGATATCAGGCGCAGCGGAGCTACTCGATCGCGTCGGCGCCCTCCGGGGATGAGCGGCTGGCCCTGACCGTCGAGCTTCTCGACGACGGCGAGGTCTCCCCGTACCTCGCAGGGGAGCTGCGCGCCGGCGACAAGCTCGAGCTGCGCGGTCCGATCGGTGGGTACTTCGCGTGGGACCCTGCCGCGGGCGGGCCGCTGCTGCTGGTGGCCGGTGGTTCGGGGGTCTGTCCCCTGATGGCCATGCTCCGCGCCCGCCGGGACGCCGGGAGCCACGTGCCGGCGCGACTCCTGTATTCCTCGCGCTCGCTGGAGGACGTCATCTACCGGGCCGAGCTCGACCGGCTCGCCGCGACCCAAGACGGATTGGCGGTGATCCACACGCTGACCCGCGCCCAACCGACGGGGTGGACCGGGCTGCGCGGGCGCATCGACCCGGCGATGCTCACCGGCGTCGCCTGGCCGCCAACGGACCGTCCCCTGATCTTCGTCTGCGGTCCGACGCCACTCGTCGAGTCGGTCGCGGAGTCGCTCGTGCAACTCGGCCACGAGCCCACTCGAATCAAGACCGAGCGATTCGGCCCCACCGGAGGATGACATCGAGATGGACGACTACGAGCTGAGGCTCGACGGCAACGCGGCTGCGGGGCTCCTTCAGGAGATCTTCGTTCCGGAGCTCACCGGCGCGCACGGAGCCTGCGCCGGCTGTGGCGCGGTCGGCCCGATGGGTGCGCAACACCTCTACATGGCACCACGCTCGCCGGGCGCGGTCCTCCGATGCGCGTCGTGCGAAGGCGTGCTGATGGTGATCGTGCACGCGGGCGGACGTCTCCGCCTCGGTCTTCAGGGTCTCGTCTGGCTCGAGCTACGGGATCCCGTCGCGGCCTCCTGATCGCTCCGGTCCTACGCGTGGTGCATCCGGTGCCCCAGGCTTCGGACACCCTGCGGCATTGCACGGAGTCCGAGCAGCGTCATGGCGAGACCGACCAGGAAGTAGAACGGCCACAGCGGTGTGAACCCCACGTTGACGTGGAGCAGGAGTATCTCGCCAGCGATCCAGCCCATCATCACGATTCCGGCGAATGCGGAGAGCACCGGACCTGACGCCGCCTTGCGCAGCGTGGCGACAGTCGACAGCGCGGCGCTGCCGCCGACGATCACGCCCAGGAGCAGACCCGGAATCACGTAACTGTCGAACGGTGTGCCCTGCAACCAGGCCATGGGAAAGGCGTACGGCCACGCTGAGATCACCATGACGCCGCCGGCGACCGCACTGACCGCGGCGAATCCGTCGAGCGCGATAAGGCTTCGGAGCGTTGATCTGTGCTCCATGTCACGACTCCCTTCGGTGCGTTGGGATGATGCGTGCACCGTGCCTTCAATCCTGACGACGCATGAGCCCGGTCGCCAGGGTCCATGGTCACAGCTCACTATGGGCTGTTCGTCCCCGGCGTCGGCTCAGCGGCGATCAGGTGCGAGGTGCGTGGCGCCGGATCAGACAACGAGCGCGCGAAGTCGAGGTATTGCGTGTCGGTCCCGGTGAGTCGATCCGTGTGCTGGCGCAGATGCTCGTCCCACGAGGCCACAACGAAAAGTTCGACGAACTCGTGAGGGATCTCGCCGTCACGGAACAGACCCCACTGACTCGCGCCGGTGCGAAGCCTCGAGAGGCGAACGCGAACCATCGCATCGAGAAACGTGGGCTCGCGCTCCGATGAGACCGTGTATGTGATCCGCACCACAACCGGACCCTCGTCGGGTGCAGCATCGAACGCCAGTTGCGGCTCGGACAGCACGACGGTTCGCTGATCCAAGCCGGCCGTGTCGATCAGGGGCCACATCCTGATCGTGGCGGCGCCGCCGACCATCAGCGCGGCCGCAACGAGATAGGCGGGGAGCACACCGTTCGGCGCCGCTACAAAACCCCACAGGACTGCCCCGACAGCCTGGCTGCCGAAGAGGACCGTCAGATAGACCGAGAGCCCACGGGCGCGCACCCAGGTTGGAAGGAAGAGCTGCAGCGAGGCGTTCATCGTCGAGAGCACGGCGATCCACGCGAGCCCCGCAGGGAGGAGCAGCAGCACCGCGACGACGACACTGGGAATGAGGACGACGCCCACCATCACGGCCGCGTAGACGAGGCTTGCACCGGCCAGAAGACGGTTTGCCGAGAGCCTGCTCCGGAGCCGGGGCAGGAGGAACGAGCCGGCCACCGCTCCGACGCCGAGCGCTCCGAGGAGCAGGCCGTATCCGCTCGCGCCCATCTTCAGGCGCTCTGTCGCCACCAGCGGAAGCAGCGCCCAGAGGGCGCTGCCGGGGACGAGGAACAGTGCGGTGCGCAACAGCATCCGCCGCATCACCGGGGAGTACCGAACGTAGCGGCCACCGGCACGAAGTGCCGAGACAAATCGTTCCGGCAGCTGGCTCGAGGTCTCGACGTTCGGACGCCAGGCGACGACGACGATGCCATACGCCAGGAACGTCGCCGCGTTGATGGCGAAGACCGCACCAACCCCGATGCGAGCGATGAGCACGCCCGCGATCGCGGGCCCGATGGCGCGGGCGAGGTTGACACTGATCGACCCGAGGGTCGCGGCGGACGCGATCTGACTTCGGGGGACCAGCTCCGGGATCAACGACTGATACGCGGGCAGCGAGATCACCGAGCCGGATCCGAGCACGAACGTGAAGGTCAGCAGCAGCGCGGGGGGCATCTGGCCGGCGAATGTCAGCAACGTCAACGCAAGCCCCGTCACGGCCATGAACGCCTGCACCGCGATGAGGAGGCGGCGCCGGTCGAACATGTCCGCGAGCACCCCGCCGACCACCCCGAAGATGACATCGGGCAGCATGTCCGCCGTCTGGACGAGGGCGACGAGGATCGATGCGTGGGGCTGCGACACCAGGAGCCACTGCGCGCCGACTGTCTGCATCCACAGGCCGATGTTGCTCACGAGCACCGCGAGCCACATGGCGCGGAACACGCTGATGCGCAGCGGCGACCAGGTCGACGCGCGTGCGGCGGGGTCAGCTGTGGTGGGAACGTCGCTCACGCCGCCGTCACAGTAGCCCCCTTCGCGTGGGGCGACAACTCGACGACCGCCGCCCGGGCACGCGCACGTCCGCCGGGATCATCATGGTGGGATGGGCGACGAGGCCGGCGAGTGGCCGGCTCTCCCGTACGCCGAATGGCGCGACACGCGAGACACCCTGCACATGTACACGCAGGTGATCGGCAAGCTCCGCCTCGCACTGAGCCCTTTCGAGCCCGGCTGGGCGAACGTGCCGCTCTACGTCACCGCACGCGGGCTGACCACGTCGCCGATGCCGTTCGGCCTGCGAACATTCGACGCCGAGATCGACCTGCACGACTCCGTTGTCGTGCTTCGCACGGGTGACGGTCAGATCGAGCGTCGCCCGCTCGGAGGCGCGGTCGCCGATTTCTATCGCGATGTCATGGATGCGCTGCGACGCATGGGGATCGACGTGAGCATCTCGGTGACGCCGTCGGAGGTGCCGGACCCGATCCCGTTCCCCGACGATCGCACCCACGCCACCTATGACCCCGCGCATGCGCAGCGATTTCACCGCGTGCTCTCACTGGTCGACCTGGTCTTGAAGGAGCATCGCGCCCGGTTCCGCGGGCGCACCACACCGGTGCACTTCTTCTGGGGAACCTTCGACCTTGCCATGACGCGCTACTCGGGCCAGCGTGCGGAACCGCTGCCCGGTGACAACGTCATCACGCACTTCAGCTCGGACGCCGAGGAGGTCTGCTCAGGGTGGTGGCCGGGCGATCACCGCCTGGCGGCTCCCTCCTTCTTCTGCTACGGATACCCGGCGCCGCCCGACATCGACACCGTGCGACTGCAGCCGCACGAAGCGGCGTGGAACCCGGACGCTGGGGAGTTTCTCTTCGCCTACGATGCGGCGATCGCGGCGCCCGATCCGCGCCGTGCCATCAGCGAATTTCTGGCCACGTCATACGACGGCATCGCACGCTTGATGGGGTGGCGCAATGACTTGACGGAAGTCACGGCACCCGGTCAGCGATCCACCGACCACGCACAGGGGAGATCCACATGAGCGACGTCTGCAAGCATCTCGATCAGATTCTCGATGTGGTCCCCTCGGGAAGGGGCTGCCTCGAGTGCGTTGCCGCGGGGCGGCACGATTGGGTCCATCTCCGCGTTTGCCAGGAGTGCGGGCACGTCGGCTGCTGCGACTACTCGCCCGGAAAGCACGCGACCGCGCATTTCAAGACGATCGGCCATCCCATCATCCGGTCATACGAACCAGGCGAGGACTGGTATTACTGCTATCTCGACGACCTCATGTTCGAGATCGAGGATGCGCCGCCGGCACCCTCGCATCCGTAGCACGCGCCGTCAGACCGGGACGTAGCGCGCGGCGAGGGTCGCGGCCAGCCTGCGGTGCGCCGGTCCGGTGCCGACGAGCACCGAGCGGGCGGGGTCGAGTCCGTGGAGCCGCGCGAAGCTGAGGATCAGCCCCGGGAGCGGTGGACGCACCAGCAGACGGGTGGACCTCCAGCGTGGGGGCAGAGCGCGGGCTCCACGATCCCGATGACCCGATGGGCAAGCCTCCGCACCTCCGCGTCGAGCACCTCGACGGTCGCAGCCGGTCGCCAGTCGAAGAGCAGGTGCGGTGCCTCAGGGTTCGACGCCGCGACCGCGTCCTCCCACCCCGGGTGAGTCAGCGCGGCGGCCGCCACGAAGACTCCTCCGGGCGCCCCGATCCGGTCACGCAGCGATGCGTGCGCGGCGCGCTCGAACGGTATCCGCTCGACCACATTGAACCCCTCATCGGTCGACGGCTCCTCGAGCTCGCGGAACCCGCGCATCTGGCGGGTCGGAACGAGGAGTCCCGGTTCCTGGCGCGCGTGCAGCTGCAGCGCATCCGGCTCGGGGAGCGAACCGAAACGGTCGAGGATGCGTTCGACGAGGTTGACCTGAGCCTGGGCGAGTGGCGTGTCGATCCAGACGCACCGAATTCCCGCTCGATGCCGGGAGGCCGTCTCGATCACGTGATTGCGCGAAGCACGGGTGAGATACGTGTTGTCGAGCACGATCCGCCGGGCGCCCGATGCCAGGGCCTCGTCGAGCGCGCCATTGAGATCACGCAGTGACCCGCCGCGCTCGTCGCGGTTGAGCCGGAGGTAGCCGCGGGCCACGTAATCCTCGGCGCGCCGGGTCTTGCCCGCTCCCGGGATACCCATCACCAGGACAACCTCCGCCCGATCAACCGCTGCCGGAGGTCTCACGGCCGGTTTCGATTGCGGCCAGCTGAAGCCACTGATCAGGCGCGTGCGGTCACCCGGCTCGAATCGCAGTGCTCCCGCCCGGGCGGCTGAGCGGACGGTCTCCGGTCGACGTGCTCCAGGTATCGCGACCACAAGAGGGGACAGATCGAGCACCCACGCGAGCGCCACCTCTTCGGGGGTCGCGTTGCGAGCTCGCGCGACATCGATCAATGCCTGACGTCGCGCGAGGGAGCGCGCACGGCGGGGACCCCCGAGCGGCGAGTGCGCGATCACCGCGATCCCCCGCTCCTCGCAGAAGTCGATCAGCCCGCCCCTGACGGCGCTGTCGTCGAGCACGCTCAAGCCGACCTGGATCGCGGTGACGTCAACCAGGTCGCAGGCCTCCTCGAGCTGGCGGCGGTTCACGTTCGCCAGGCCCGCGTGTCTCACCGCTCCGTCATCGAGGAGCTGCGCGAGCGCTCGCACCGATGTGCGCCAGGGCGTTCTCGGATCTGGCGCATGGATGAGGTAGAGGTCGATCGGCAGGCCGTCCAGGGCGGTGAGACTCGCATCGCAATCCGCGAGGAGCACCCTGGCCCGGCCATCCGGAATCCAGCCGTCCCCGACCCGTGCCATGCCGCCCTTGGTGACGATCCTCGCGCGCTCAACGGCGCCGCTGGAGCGCAGCGCGCCGGCGACGAGGCGCTCGTTGTGTCCCGCTGACGCCGCGTCCGGGCCGTACGCGTGCGCGGTGTCGAAGACGGTGATCCCCGCACCGGCGGCGGCGTGAATCGCCTCGACGGCTGCCGCGTCGTCGCGATCGCTGCCGGGCTGGAGACGCATGCAACCGAGGCCGATGTGCAGCTCGGACGTGTCGAGCCATCGAGGGCTGTTCAGACCCCTGAGGGTACGGCACCGAGCGGAGCGCTGTGACCAGAATGTCATGCGTATGCACGGACATCGAGGGCTGGTTCCAGTAGTTCGGCAGCCGGTCGCGCTGCCGATGTTGTGTCCCAACAACACCCCTCGCCTCTGCTAGGGTGCGGCACACTCGAGCAGGCTGCGAGAGCGTTAGAAGGGAGAAGCCGTGACGCACCGTCACCAGATCCGTTCGCTGACAGCGCTGTTGGGATCCGCGGCCCTCGCGATCGTCGCCGGCGTGCTGCCTGCAGCGGCGCAGCGAGCCGCCGGTGCGACGCCGCTCGCGGTTCCGGCCGATCGCCTCATGACGCTCGTGACCGGACAGCGGATTCTCCAAAGCACCGGCGCGGATGGCCGGCTGGCCGTCAGCGCCGCCGCCCCGGCTGACGCAGCGACGCCGCTGCTGACGTTCGAGGCCGACGGAGCGTGGTACGTCGTCCCAGCCGTGGCCCTGCATAGCTTCGGGGTGCAACTGGATCCGTCATTGTTTGACGCTGGAGCATTGAGTCAGGCCGAGGTCGGCACGCCCGGACAGATACCGGTCCAGGTGCAGTGGCACGGTGCGGTTGCACCGGCCATGCCCTGGTTGACGCACCCCGTCCAGGTTGCGACCGGTGTCACCGACGGCGTCGTGACCAGCTCCTCGGGCATGGCACTGCAGTCGGCTGTCTCGGCGGGAACGCTGACGGGCATCGACCGGATCAGCCTGATGGGCGCGGCGTCGCACGCCCGCCGGCCGTCGTCCGGGTTCACGCTGTACACGTTGACCGTCAACGGCATCGATTCGAGCGGTGCCCCCGACACCGGCGACGCTGCGATTCTCTTGAACACGGACGACGCCAGGAAGTCCGCCGGAGTCGGTTTCGAGCAGTGGTATCACGGCGTCTTCAAGGTCAGCGTGCCGAACGGTCACTACGCGCTGCTCGGCAACTTTGTGCACTTCTCGGGCGCCGCAAGTGTCAACGGTGGGGGTCCGCCGGCGGGTGGTGACGAGCACATCGCGATCGTGAATTTCACCGTCCACGGGAACACGACGATCACTGTCGACGCGCGCAGCGCGACCGCACGCGTCGCCGCGACGACTCCACTGCCAACCGACGCCGGGTCTGGCAGCTTCACCTGGCAGCGGAATAGCCAGGGCGCGACCGGTGGCACCTCGTTCAGCTCGGCATGGTCGATCGGCGGCGGGGCGCCGCCCTTCAAGGTCTCTGTGAGTCCTGGCCCTGCTCCGAAAGTGGGGACGCAGGGATGGGTCGCGGCGTTTCACTTCGATTCGCCGGCCTCCAGCGCTGCGGCCTACTCGTACGATGTGAGCTACGGCGGCCAGGGAGCGATTGCTCGCAACCAGCGCCACGTCGTGAAGACGTCGCAGCTGGCAATCGTTGCGACACGATACTTCAGCGACGTCCAGGGAAACCCTGCCATGGAGGTGCGCCAATCCTTCTTCCCCTGGCAGTTCATCGCTTTCGGGGTACTCGACAACTTCAACGCACCGCTCGAGCGGACTGAATATGTGCTTGCGGGACCCGATCTCCTGTGGCTGCAACAGGTCGTCGCGGACGCGACCACCTTCGAGGGGGTCACACAGGACTCCAATCGCGTCCTGATACCGCGCCAAGCATCGATCGCGGATTGGAATCGCGGACCGATCGGGCCTGGCGTACCGATCGACACCGGCGGGGCTGACGCGTTCCCGTTCGTGCAGGGTTGTCCGGCGTGTACGGAGGCGGGCAGTCTCGAGTTCGAGATCTTCCCCTTCGGAGACAATCCGCCCGGGCACTTCGGTTTCCCCAACTTCCCGGTGCCGGGGCTCACCGAAGCCGATGCGTATACGCTCGCACAGGACGGCGTCACGATCAGCGCCGGTCAGGATCCGCTGGGTATCGGTGTGCCGGTTGCCTCAGGATCGGCACACTTCCAGTTGCGGTACACCGTCGCGATGAGCGCACCGTGGCGAACACTGTCGACGAGTCAGTCAACCACCTGGACTTTCTCGAGCCCCGGCTCGACGAGCGCGCCGGTCCCCTCGGGGTGGGTGTGCTTCAGCGGCACGGGTGCCGGCTGCAGCGTCGTCGCACTGATGCTGCCCGACTATCAACTGCCCGAGGATGACACCGGTCATGTCGCGTCCGGCCCCGTGACCTTCCAACTCGGGATCTCGCACATCCTCGGCGTGTCTGTTGCCGTCAACTCGGCACAGGTTTCCGTCTCGTTCGACGGTGGCGCGACCTGGACACCGGCGCACGTGACCGCGAGCGGCTCCAACACCTTTGCGGTGAGCTACAAGAACCCGGCCCAAGCGGGCACCGCGGCAATCCGCATCCATGTCACCGATGCCGACGGCGGGATCGTCGATCAGACGATCCTCAACGCATACGCATTCCCATGAGGACGGCGGACCACAAGCAGGGAGTAGCACGATGAAGACTCAGTGGATCGCCGTGGGATCGCTGCTGATCGCCTCCCTCGCGGGAGGAGCGACGGCAAGGGCATCCGCACCAGCAGCGACGCGCGTGGCCCATGTCTGTGGCGTCGCCGCGCCGGGGACGGCGGAGTGCCTCGCCGACGTCGTCAGCAATCGGCCGATTGCGAGCTCCAACGGCACGATCGCCGGGTACGTCGCGGCGCAACTCGAGGCGGCATACAAGTTGCCGATGAGCCGTGGCGCCGGGCAGGCCATCGCCGTCGTGGATGCCTATGACGACCCCACCGCGGAGTCGGACCTCGCCACCTACCGAAGCACGAACCGTCTCGCACCCTGCACGACGTCGAACGGCTGCTTCCGCAAGCTGAACGAAAGCGGCACGGCCGGGCCGTACCCCACCGCGGATCCGGGGTGGGGCATCGAGATCTCGCTCGACCTCGACATGGTTTCGGCGGCGTGCCCGCGTTGCCACATCGTGCTTGTGGAGGGTTCGAGCGCTTCGGTCCTGGATCTGGGGATCTCAGAGGACACCGCGGCAGGTCGCGGGGTCGCAGCCATCTCCAACAGTTACGGGCTCCAGGAGTTTAACGGAATGCAGCAGTACGAGCAGTACTACCGGCATCCCGGCACCACGATCCTTGCGTCCTCCGGCGATTACGGATTCGGACCGGCGAGCTTCCCGGCGGTGATGTCGAATGTCATCGCCGTCGGTGGCACAACCCTGACGTCAGTGAGCGACAGTCGAGGCTATTCGGAGATCGCGTGGTATGCCGCATCGAGTGGCTGCTCCGCGTACATCGCCAAGCCGTCATGGCAGCACGACTCGCGGTGCTTCATGCGGACTGTGGCCGATGTCTCGTCGGACGCCGATCCCAACCCCGGGCTTGCCGTGTACGACACCAGCTTCCCTCCGGGGTTTGACGGTCTCAATCCCGGTTGGATTGCGGTGGGTGGGACGAGCGCTTCATCGCCGTTCATCGCGGGTGTCGTCGGACTCGCCGGCAACGGCAAGACGATGTCACCCGGATTCGAGTACCACCATGCCGGAGACTTCTTCGATGCCGTGGGTGGCTCCAACGGCTACTGCGGGAGTCTGCACGACTACCTCTGCAACGGAGTCAAGGGCTACGACGGACCGACCGGATTGGGCACCCCGGACGGAGCCGGAGGCCTCTAGCCCTACCCGACGTGCCGGTAGCTGCGCACCGCAAGTGGTGTGAACACGATCAGCACGCCCGCAAGCCACGCGAGGCTCTCCCACAGGGCGGGGTTGAGCGGGAACTGCGGGCCGCCCAGTGCCATGGCGCGCATGGCGTTGATCACCAGCGTCACCGGCTGATTGTTCGCGAAGACCTGGAGCCAGCCCGGCATCGTCTGAATCGGCACGAACGCGGAGCTGACGAACGTCAGCGGGAAGATCCAGATCAGACCGAATGCCTGCACCGACTCCTCGTCCTTGATCGCCAGGCCGACGAATGCTGAAACCGAACACACGGTGATGCCGAAGGCCTCTGCGAGGAGCACCATGCCCACGGCGCCCGCGACGCCGTTCTGAAATCGGAATCCCACCGCGTAGCCGACGCCGATGATCACCAGGATCACGATGAGCATGCGTATCGAGTCGGCGATCAGCCTTCCGGCAAGGACCGCCGAGCGCGCCATGGGCATGGCGCGGAAGCGATCGATGACACCCTTGGTCGCCTCCTGCGCGAGCGCGATGGCGGTGGCGAAGGTGGCGAACGCCGCAGTCTGTGCGATGATGCCGGGCATCAGATAGCTGACGTAGCCGCCTGATCCGGGAGCCTGGATGGCGCCGCCGAACACGTACCGGAAGAGCAGCACGAAGATGATCGGCTGCACGACCGTGAACACGATGTAGGCCGGGACGCGCAGCCACACGAGCAGGTTGCGCCGCGTCATCACCAGCGCATCGCTGATCGCCCAGCGTGCCATCTGCGCCGCGCCGGGTCGAGCCCGGGTGTGTGCCAGGTCGGCGAGAACGGTCATGCGGGCACTCCTGTCGATGTGCTCCTGTGAGCCTTGCCGGTCCCGTCCGACGATGCCTCGGCTGCATGGCCCGTCACCGCCAGGAACACGTCGTCGAGCGATGGGCGGTGCAGTGCGAGGTCCTCGGTCTCCACACCGGCGGCGTCGAGCCGTCGCACCGCCTCGACCAGCGCCGTGGACCCGCGACTCCCGACCGCCACCTTGACCCGTTTCGAATCGGTCTCGACCGTAGGGGCGGCGTCGGACAGGCCGGCGACGGCATGGACGGCGTCGTCGAGACGCGCTCGGTCGGGAACGGTGAATTCGAGAAGGTCTCCCCCTACCTGGTTCTTGAGCTGGTCCGGGGTCCCGGACGCGATGACCTCGCCTCGATCGACCACCACGATCGTGTTCGCCAGCTCATCGGCCTCGTCGAGGTATTGGGTGGTGAGCAGCAGCGTGGTCCCGCGACCGACGAGCTCGCGGATGATGTCCCACATCCCGAGCCGCCCATGTGGGTCGAGGCCGGTCGTCGGCTCGTCGAGGAAGAGCACCGAGGGCTCCGCGATCAGGCTCGCGGCGAGGTCGAGACGGCGCTGCATGCCGCCCGAATATGTCTTGGCGGGACGGTCGGCGGCATCCGCGATCTCGAAGCGCTCGAGGAGCTCGACGGCGCGGCCTCGGACCGTCCGTCGCTCCATGTGGTTGAGGCGGCCCATGATCTCGAGGTTCTCCCGGCCGGTCAGCTCGAGCTGGATCGCCGTCGCCTGGCCGGCGAGCCCGATGCAGCGGCGCACCGCGGCGGCGTCCCGAACCACGTCGTACCCCTCGATGGTGACCCGCCCCGCGTCCGGCCGCAGGAGCGTCGTGAGGACGCGGACCGCGGTGGTCTTGCCGGCGCCGTTGGGACCGAGCATGCCGAGCACGCTTCCCCGGGGCACCGACAAGTCGATGCCGCGGAGCGCATGCACCTTGCCGAAGGACTTATGGAGCCCCTCGACTTCGATCGCGCTGCCGGTGGTCTGGAGTGCCATGGAGCGACGAGGATAGGACACGGGGGCACTTGCACCACCTGATGCGCGAGCGCGTCGCCCGGGTCGCGCCCACGGCCCGCCCGTGTGACATTCTCAACGGGTGGCGTACCACGTCTCCGCGGACGAGTTCGAGCGCATCGCGGCCGATGCCCTCGAGAGCATCCCGCCGCCGCTGCGCGCCCGCATGGACGACGACAACCTCCTGATCACGATCCAGCCAGGCGCGACGGCCGACGACCGCGGCAGTGGCATCGATGAGCGTGTGCTGGGCTACTTTCAGGGCGCCACGGAGTCGTCATTCAGCGCGAGCGGGTACCCCAAACGGATCGTGTTGCTGCAGCATCACATCGAGCGCTGGTGCCGGACGCGTGCGGAGCTGGTCGACCAGGTGCACGACACGATGCTGCACGAGGTCGCCCATTACTTCGGGATGAGCCACGACGACATCGGCGAGACGCGGCTGCACCACTGAAATCCCCCGCACGAGCCGTGACGATGGCCAGCCAAGCGGCTGAGGGACACCCCCTCCGTTCACGCGTGCAGGTCAGAGCCCGACGAACCCTTGGATCTGCGCACGCGGCGTTTCTTGGCGGCGTACATCGCCGCGTCCGCGCGGCCGACCACAGCGCCGAGCGCCTCGCCGTCCCGCGCTGTCGCGGCGCCGAAGGACAGCTGCAGACGCGAGACCTCGGTCGCCTGGATGCGCCGGACCGCGGCGCGCACCCTGGCCAGATACCGTCGTGCTCCGTACAGGTCAGTTTCTGGCATGAGTATCAGAAACTCGTCGCCTCCGACGCGGGCGATGCGATCGGAACCGCGTGCGTGGCGGCGGAGCAGGTTGGCGGCCGCGCGAATCAGGCGGTCGCCCGCCTCATGACCGTAGCCATCGTTCACCGCCTTGAGGTTGTCGAGATCCGCGCTCACGATCGTGACCGAGCGCGAGTAGCGGACGCGTCGCGCCTCCTCGACCGAGACGTGCTCATCCCACGCGGCGCGATTCTCGAGGCCGGTCAGCGGATCGATGCGCGCCTGGCGGGCGAAACGATCGCGATCGGCTGCGAGTTGCTCGCGCGAGATGGCCTGGGCGAGGAGCGACTCGGCGACGTCCGCCAGCGCACACCCGATCCGCTGACAGAGTGTCGTGAACCCACGCGCGCGGGTGGCGGCGTGCGCGACGACGAGCACCCCAAAGGGTTTGGGCCTTCCGATCGGGACGGCGAAGCGGGCCACCAGGCCCTGGTCGCGTCCAAGCGAATCACCCGTCGCGGCCTCGAGCTCCAGCTCCACAAAGGCGCCGCGCTCAGCCCGCGCGAAGAGGCCGATCAGGGTTCCCCGGATCGCCGCCGAGTCCAGGTGCTCCGACCAGTTGCGGGTGACGACCTCGACGACCAGCGAGCCGTTGTAGTGGAGGAGCACCGCGCCGACCTCGCACGACAGCGGCTCGGCGGCCTTGCCCGCAATGTGCCGTGCCGTCTCCACGACCGTCTCGGGTCGGTATTCGATGAGGTCTCGGATGGCGTGCACCACCTCGAGCTCATCGGCGAGGAGTTTCGCCGGCGAGACCTGCTGCAACTCGGCGACGAGGTGCGCGGCGGCCGGCACCAGGGTCGCGTCCGGGTCAGGGAGCGGCTCGTCACTGCCGAAGACGACCAGGTGCTCGCCGCCGACGGGAACGAGCACCGCGTGCTTCGCCCAGTAGGGTCCGATTACCCGCACCGGCCCGTCGGTGCCACCGACTCGCGCTGGACGGCTGGAACTGTGGACCTGTGCGGCAGTCGGCTCCTGATCGAGGGTGAGATCGACGATGCCCGACCATCCCGCGCCGCGACCGCTTCCTCCGATCAGGCTGAGGCCGGCCGGGGCGATTTGAAAGATGAGCGTGTCCGCTGGCATGCGATGTGCTCCGCCGGAATGTCGTTGCACCGCAACTCCCTTTGCCATGTGCGACGTCCGGCCGAACCCGAGTCTCACACATTCGTGGTGCTTACGACGCAATACGCACGTGGGGACTTGCCACGTTTCGAGCTCCGGTCTATTGTATCAATGTACTGATACATAGATACAACACCGGCGAGCCGGTGGAGGAGCGGGACGTGGAAACCTCTCAATTGACGGCCGCGGGATCGGTCCTCCTCGGCGTCAGCGCGGCGATCGCTGCGGCGGCGTTCCTCCTCGCCGTGATGCCGCCGAGTGAACGGCGTATCGAGCGATGGTCGTCCCGCCATGGGCTCGCACTCACGCACGCCAATCAGGCGGTGGTCGCGGGCTACCTGCGCCGGACGCGCGCGCTCCAGGTCGCCGGAGCCGCGCTCGGATGGTTGGCGTCCCCCGTGTACATCGATCTGGTCGGGCGTCCGTTCCCACTCGGCGACAGCTGGGTGGTGCTTGCCATCGCCGGCTCGCTCCTCGGCTCGATCGTTGCCGAGGTGACCCACCTCAGGCGGTCGCCTTCGCCGGCAACCATTCGCGCCGCAACGCTGGCGCCGAGGACGCTGTTCAGCTACGTCCCCCCGGCGACCCTGTGGGCGATCCGGGCGCTCCCCGGCGTGACGGTCGTGCTCGCCGTGCTCTACGTGGTCGCCCCTAAGGATCCGGGGCGCACCGTCGATCCGAGTGTCGCCCTCGTGGGCGTGGCGGCACTGCTCATGGTCGTGTTCGCGCTCCTGCTCGAGTGGTTCCTCAAGGCGATCGTGGCACGGCCGCAACCGGCGATCACGGACGACCTACTCGCTGCCGACGACTCGCTTCGCGCCGCTTCGATCCACTCACTCGCGGCTGCCGGTCTCGCCCTGATGCTCCTGAGCATCGGCTGGGCCCTGGTTGCTCTCGGCGATGTCAGTGCCAACGCTGTGCTCGGCGAGATCCTGCCCTGGGTGGGCGCCGCCTGTGACGTCGGTGCCGTGCTGGTCTGGATCGTGCTCGGACACATCGCCCACTGGCGGGTGCGTCGCGACGTCCCCGTGGTCAGCGGGTGATTCTTCGCGTCGACTCGTCGTCGGCAGTACCACCGTACGACCAGATTCGGGGCCAGATCGCCACCATGATCGCGACCGGGCTGCTTCCCGCGGGACGGCGCCTCCCCTCGATCCGGCAGCTTGCCGCCGACCTGGGGCTCGCCGGCGGAACAGTGGCTCGAGCGTTTCGAGAGCTCGAGCAGGGGGGCTTCATCGTTTCGCGCGGCCGCCACGGGACCTTTGTCACAGAGCGGCTCCCCGTGAGCCCTGCCGACCGCGAGCGCGCCCTAGTCGAGGCGGCGGAAATCTTTGCGACCCAGGCGGTGCAGGCGGGGGTGGATCCGCGGCGACTGCTCGACCGAGCCCTCGAAGCGATTCGGTCGTCCGCTGCCTTCGATCGGACCTCGATCGCACAAAAAGAATGACCCACCGACCCGAAGGCCGGTGGGTCACAAGAGGGACCGAGCCCTGAGCTACTCGTTTACGCGGGATGGGCGGCCGTCACCGACTGCACCGCCGGGCGCGAGGTCCGACCCTCGGTCGCCGTCTGGCGCCAGCGCACGATCTCGAAGATGAAGGCACCGAACACCACGATCGCTGCCACGAGGAGGCCGATTGCCGCGTAGCCGGCGAACTGGCCGATCTGCCACCAGCCGTAGGAGTTGAGCAGGATGCTGCGCAGCGTGTCGCCACGGAACACGGTCTGGACCTGGCCGGCGAGAGTCGCATTGGTCGGATCAGCGATCGAGGCGGCGCTGAGCTGCGAGTACGTCTTGCCGCCGCCGATCTCACCGAGATGGACGTTGATGAAGTTGTTCGCGTAGACCTGAGCCTGCTGACCGGTGAGCAGCTGCTGCCCTGCGTACTGGGTCATGGCGGTCGCGTCGACCTTGGGGAGCGAGGTGATCGCCGTCGAACCGGCGGTCGGGAAGTAGATCTGCTGTGCCGCGAGCTGATCGTGCACGGTCGAGGTCGCGAAGCTGCTCGCCCAGAAGGCGAACCCGCTCACGAACGCGAGGATGCCGATCAGCCCGACCTGCAGAACGAAGATCCGCCACCGCATTCCTGTCGTCATGGCTGTGTCCCTTTGGTTGTTGTTTTGAGGCCCATTTGACCTTGCTGCACATCGTCAACCTCACTCGGCGCCGAGAACAGAGCATCAAGCCACGAGGTTTCCGGGTTGGAATCCCATACCGGGCGGGCCGTATGTCCCTACATGCCGCGTGACATCCGGCCCACCCCGAGAGCTCAGCGCAGGCGGCGAACCTCGGTTTCCGCGTGCCGGCGCCACGGCGCGAGGCGGATGCGCACGTCGACCGTAACCACGCCCTCGGGAGAGGCGATCAGCGGATTGAGGTCCATCTCGGCGAGCTGCGGGACCTCGTCCGCGAGCCGGGCCACCCGCAGCAGAACGTCCTCGACAGCGGTGACGTCGCAGGGCGGGGCGCCGCGGTGTCCGAAGAGCAGCGGCGCGCCGCGAATCGAACGCACCATCTCGTGAGCGTCCTGGTCGGTCAGCGGCAGGATTCGCAGGACTCGATCAGCGAACAGCTCGACGGCGGTGCCGCCACTGCCGAACATCACCACCGGGCCGAACAGCGGGTCGCTGACCACGCCGGCGATGAGTTCGACGCCGCGCAGCATCGACTGCACGATCGCTCCCTCCATCGCCTCGCCGAGATGGCCGGCCATCGCGGTGTACGCCTCCGCCACTTCCTCGGGAGACTTCAGGTCGAGGCGCACGCCGCCGACATCGGATTTGTGGAGGATGGTGCTGCCCACCGCCTTCAGCGCCACCGGGCCACCGAGTTGAGCTGCGGCTGCGGCTGCCGCTGCCGCCGAGTCGGCCTCGACCTCCCCGGCGGTCGCGATACCGAACGCTCGAAGCATCGCCACCGCGTCGTCGGGTGATAGCCACCCACCGTCCGGGTGGTCCGCGAGGAACGCCTTGACGATCGCGTTCGCGGCGGCGCCGTCGATGCCTTCCAGCTCCGGCGTCGCACCAACCGGCTGGCTCTTCCAGCTCGAATGCTCGGCGATGCGTCCGAGGGCGCGCACGGCACGCTCGGGAAACGCATAGCAGGGGATTGGACGCGCGCCTTCGCTCAACGCCTGCGGCACCTCGCTGTCGCCGAGGTGCACGAAGACGATCGGACGCGAGCCGGCATCGATCCCGGCCACGGCCTTGGCGACCACTTCAGGGTCTGCCGTCGCCACGGGGGCGAGGATCACGACCGCACCGTCGATGGCGGGCGACCGCATCGCAGCTCGCAGGGCGTTCTCAAAGAGGTCCGGCGTTGCGCCGGCACCGAGGTCGACGGGGTTGCTCACACCCGCGTTGGGTCCGGCGATCGCCCGAATCGCGGCCTGGGTCACGCCATCGAATTCGGGCACGCTGAGACCCGCTGCCTCGCATGCGTCGGCCGCAAGCACCGCGGCACCGCCCGCGTTGCCGATGATGGCGAGGCGATGTCCGTCGAGCGCCGGCTGATTCGCGAGCAGCTGGCCGCAGTCGAGCAACTCCTCGAGCGTGTCGACCCGGATCACCCCCGCCTGCCGGAAGAGGGCGTCGACGACGGTGTCGGGACTCGCCAGCGCGGCCGTGTGCGAGGCGGCGGCGCGCGTCCCGGCGGAGCTCCGGCCCGACTTGACGACGACGATCGGCGTCGTGCGAGACACCACCGGCGCGACCCGCGCGAAGGCGCGGGGATTGCCGAACGATTCGAGGTACAGCAGGATCGCCCGCGTTTGACCGTCCTGGTTCCAGTACCTGAGCAGATCGTTGCTGCTCACGTCGCACTTGTTGCCCACGCTGACGAAGCTCGACAGTCCCAGCCTCGACGTGACCGACTGCTCCAGGAGTGCGATGCCGAGCGCGCCTGACTGCGACGCGAATGCGATGCCGCCGTGGATCGGCGCGCGCGAGGCGAAGGTGGCGTTGAGCGAGATGTTCGCTGCGGTGTTGATCACACCGAAGCAGTTCGGTCCCACCACGCGCATGCCGCCGCGATGCGCGCGCAGCAGCAACTCGCGCTGCAACTCCGCCCCATCGGCGCCGACCTCTGCGAACCCTGATGAGATGACCACGAGTCCCTTCACGCCCTTGCGCCCGCAGGCTTCCACCGCCGCGATGCAGTGCGCCGCCGGGATGGCGAGCACCGCCAGGTCGACCGGGCCCTCGATCGCCTCCACGTCTGGCGAGCAGGCGAGTCCGAGGAGCGTGTCGACCTTGGGGTTCACCGGGTATACGGGCCCCGTGAACCCGCCCTCGACGAGGTTGCGGACCACCGCGTGTCCGATGCCCTGGGGGTTACGCCCCGCGCCGATGACGGCGATCGATTGGGGCTCGAGGATTCGGGCGATGCTGTGGACGCCGGCAGTCCATGCGCGTCGCTCGGTCGCGGCGAGCGATTCGCCGGTCGGCTCGATGTCGAAGCTGAGGTGGACGACGCCGTACTCGATGGACCGGCTCTCACGCTTGAATCCCGCCCCCTGGAACACCTCGAGCATCCGCCGGTTGTCGATGAGGGTGTCGGCCGTGAATCGCGTGATGCCCTTGGTAGCGGCGTAGGTCGCGAGGTACTCGAGGAGCAGGGTCGCGAGCCCGCGTCCCTGGTGCTCGTCCGCGACCGCGAATGCGACCTCGGCCGAGTTGCCGCCGGGATGGCGGTCGTAGCGACCGATGGCGATCATGTCGTTGCGCAGGAAGGCGACGAACGCCATGCGGTCGTGGTAGTCGACGGTCGTGAAATGGGTGACCTCGCGATCGCTCAATTCGGACCGGGGACCGAAGAAGCGGAAATACACGCTCTGCTCGGACTGCCGTGCGAAGAAGGCCCGATGGGCGGCCGCGTCGTCGGGACGGATGGGCCGCACGTGCACAGTGCCGCCGTCGGTGAGGACGGCGTCGACCGCCCACGCGGACGGGTAGCCGGGGGGGCGCTCCGTCGGTGTCACAGCGGTACTCGCACGCGCACGGTTGCGCCTGATCCAGGCTCTGATTCGACTTCCAGCGTGCCGCCGATCGCCTCTGCCCGCTCCTCGAGGTTTCCCAACCCCATGCCACGCGGCGCCGACGCGGGATCGAAACCGCTCCCGTCGTCGTCCACCTCGATGACGGCCGCATCGCCATCGCGGCGGATCGAAACCCGGCAGGTCGTCGCACCCGCGTGACGGCCCATGTTCGAGAGCGCCTCGCGAACGATGTGCACGATCTGCGCGGAGCCGCTTTCGAGCTCGGCCTCGAGTGACACATCGATCTCGACGACGACCGTGACGCCGGTTCGTTCCTGAACCTCGTGAGCAAGCTGCTCGAGCGTGTTGGCGAGATTGCCGGACGTGAGCACGCTCGGCCGCAATCCGAAGATGTAGCTGCGCACGTCACCGATCACTCGGTCGATCTCGCTGACGAACTGCTGGATCCGGTCGGCGAGACGCGGATCACCGACCACGGCCGCCGTCCCCTGCAACCCGATTCCCACTGCGAACAGCGACTGGATGACGCCGTCATGCAGGTCGCGCGCAATCCGCTCGCGATCCTCGATCATCCCGAGACGCGAGATCTCGGAGACGGCGCGGACGTATTCCAGTGCCAGGCTCGCCTGTTCGGCGAAGCTCTCCAGCAGAGGGATGTCCGCCGGCCCGAACCCGGGCCGTCCGTCCACGCGACCGACCGCGAGCACCCCGGCCGCGCTGGTGCGGAGCGCGAGCGGCACGAGGATCATGGGTCCGACGCCGGCGATGCTGACCATCGGCTGGGTCAGCATCGACTGACTCGCGTCGGCGACGACCATGGTCCGCTCGGTGCGTATCACCTCAGCGGACAGGGACCCGGCAAGCGGCACCTCGACGTCGAGCAGATCGTGCGCACCAGCGCCGTCGGCGACGATGATGCGGAGCCCCTCGCCTTCGGGGACGCTGATCGTGGCCATGTCCGCGTTGCCGAGCTCACGCGCATGCTGCGCGACGAGCTGGAGGGCCCTGCGAGACGAGTCGCCGGCGAGGAGCGTCGTCGCCACCTCGCGCACGGAATCCAGCCAGCGCTCCCGCAGCTGCAGCTCCGCATAGAGTTGCGCGTTGGCGATGGCGACTCCGGCCTGGGTCGCGAGCACGAGGATCGCAGCCTCGTCGTCGTCGGTGAACTCCGCCGCCCCCTGCTTGTCGGTGAGGTAGATGTTGCCGAACACGCGGCCATGAGCGCGGATCGGCGAGCCGAGAAATGAGCGCATGGGGGGGTGGTTGGGTGGGAATCCGGTGGAACGTGGATCGTCTGCGATATCGCGGATCCGCAGCGAGGCCGGCTCGCGAATCAGCACACCAAGAATGCCACGCCCGCGGGGGAGATCGCCGATCGCGATCCGCTGCTCCTGGCTCAACCCGCTCGTGATGAAGTTGCTCAAGCCGGCCTCGTCTGGTGACAGCACGCCGACTGCGCCGTAGTGAGCACCGGTCAGCTCGACGGCGAGGTCGACGATGCGTTGCAGGAGCGCCGGGAGGGAAAGCTCTGCCGCCAACGCCAGTCCGGTGTCGAGAAGACGTTCGGCACGAGTGCCACTGAGTGCCATCCGAACGGGATCATAGCTTCGGCAGGGGATTGCTCCGACCCGGCTGCCGTCGCTCGCGCCGAGACGTCACAGGTCGAACGTCGAAGCACCGTCCCGATATCTGATCGCCGCTACCGGTTCGAGCGCGTCGGTGGTAGCGAGGCTGGAGACGAGCCGGCCCAGGAAGGCGCGGACGCTTGCTTCGGCGATCCGGTGCATGAGCAGGCGGTCGAGCCGCCGCCCCACCGCGCCGAGTGGCGGTTCGTAGCGCCCGCGCAGGGTCAGCTGGGTGAGCTCCTCGTCAAGCGGTGCGACCTCGAGGTCGGCACTCAGCACCGGGAAGAGCCCGGGGGCGGACGTCGCCTTCCAGGTCAGTGGAATGACGGTCACCTCGTCCCGGGTGAGCGGGTCGCCGACCTCGACTCCGAACGTCTTGCTGAGCACCGGGTGGGCACCGAGCGGTCCGATCCGCAACCTGAGGGCCTCACCGTCGCCCATGGCCGCTGCGGCGAGGGGGGAGAGCCAGGCGCCATCCTGAGTGAGGATGCGCTGACAGACCCGCTCAGCGGCGACGGGGACATATGCGAAATCGTGAAGCAGCATTGTGTTCATGGTGGGTTCCCGATGGCTTCATCCTGCGTCCGGGGGCGCTGGCCGCCAAGGGGATAAGGTCACGATTTTGGCGGGCCGATTGGCCGGGCGCCTCTCCGTCTCGCGGTGCGCTGGTAGAGTGCAGACGTGTCCGACGAACCTGCCATCCGAGTCATGCTCTGCGACGACCATGAGCTGGTTCGCCGCGGACTCAGCAGCATCCTCGAGGGTGTCGGCGGCATCACCGTCGTCGCAGAGGCGGGAGACGCGGATGCGGCGCTCAAGGCCGTCGAGACCAGCCGGCCCGACGTCGTGATCATGGACGTCCGCCTGCCGGGGCGATCGGGCATCGAGGCGTGTCGCGAGATCCGATCGGCGTACCCCGAAACCAAGGTGCTGATGCTGACGGCCCACTCGGACGACGAGGCGCTCTTCAGCTCGATCATGGCCGGCGCGGCCGGGTTCGTGCTCAAGCAGGTGCGCGGCGGCGACCTCGTCGGAGCCATCCGCCAGGTCGCCCGCGGCGAATCGCTGCTTGACCCCACGGTGACGGCGCGCGTGCTCGCCCGGCTGCGTGGCGAGGGTACCCAGGTCAACGACGGCATCACCGAGCTGACGGGGCAGGAGCGCAAGATCCTCGACCTGGTCGCCGAGGGAATGACCAACCGTCAGATCGCCGAGAAGGTGTTCCTCGCCGAGAAGACCGTGAAGAACTACGTGTCCAACATCCTGTTGAAGCTTGGCCTGTCGCGCCGCGCGGAGGCCGCGGCCTTCATGGCCCGTCGCAACCTGAAGAGCCACGACAGCAACGACTGGTCGTAAGGGGGATCGGGCGTGGAGAGCACACCGCAGACGAGAGTGCACGAGCTGACCAGAGCCGACGCAGTGGAGCTGCTGCAACTCCACTCCTACGTGGGCCGTGTCGGCTTCATCGTCGACGGAAAACCGCTCGTCCTTCCTGTCAACTACCTCGCCGACGATGACTCGATCGTGTTCTGCACGGAGCCGGGAACGAAGCTGAGCGCGCTGAGCGGTGGCGCTCCGGTGGTCTTCGAGGTCGACGACAGCCGCCCCCTCTACCACGCCGGCTGGAGTGTCGTTGTCAAAGGCACCGCTCGCGAGGTCACCGACGAAGCCGAGCTCGACGAGTTGCGGCGCGGGCCTCTGCACTCCTGGGCGACGCGGTCGACGGCGCACTGGGTGCGGATCGCTCTGGACGAGGTGACCGGCCGCCGGATCCCGGGGACCTGACCTCGCTCAGCTGACCGCGGCCGGGTCCGCGGTGGGTGTGTCGACGGCGATACTCTCGCCGGCGGGCGCTTCGGTCGCGCTGTCCTGGCCGACCGGTGCGGCGATCCCGGTGACGGCGAGGATCTCATCCTGGCCGAGCGTGTCGTGCTCGAGCAGTGCATGGACCAGCGCGTCGAGCTTGTCGCGGTTGCTTTCGAGCAGGGTCATGGCCTGGTGCAGACATTCCTCGCTGATGCGACGCACCTCGTCGTCGATCAGTGAAGCGGTCTCCTCGCTGTACGGTCGCGTCAGCGTCAGCGATTGACCCGGGTTGTCGCCGCCGTCCTCGAGGCTCAGCACGCCGACCCTGGGGCTCATGCCCCATCGCACCACCATCTGCCGCGCGATCGCGGTGACCTGCCGGAGGTCGGCCTCGGCTCCGGTGGTCGTCATTCCATAGACGAGCTGCTCGGCCGCCCGGCCACCGAGCGCTCCCGTGATCCGCCCGCGCAGGTAGTCCTCGCCATAGCTGAAGCGGTCGTCGACCGGGCTCTGCACGGTGGCGCCGAGTGACTGCCCGCGCGGAATGATCGACACCCGGCGAACCGGGTCGGCGCCAGGCTGCAACAGCCCGAGCAGCGCGTGGCCCGACTCGTGGTACGCGATCCGTTCTCGATCCTGTGCGGTGAGCGACAGCTTGCGCTCCGACCCCAACTCCACCTTGACGAGGGCATCGGTGAAATCGATCTGAGCCACGGTTGCGGCGTCGCGGCGCGCCGCGGCGAGTGCCGCTTCGTTGGCGAGATTGCGCAGGTCGGCGCCCACCATCCCAGCCGTCAGCGAGGCGATGATGCCGAGGTCGATATCAGGTCCGAGCGGGATGTTTCGCGTGTGGATGCGCAGGATCTCGAGCCGCCCGCGCCGATCGGGGAAGGGTACGGTGATGCGGCGGTCGAACCGTCCCGGGCGAAGGAGCGCGATATCCAGCACGTCGGCGCGGTTGGTCGCCGCCAGCACGATCACGCCCTCATGCGGGTCGAAGCCGTCCATCTCCGTGAGGATCTGGTTGAGGGTCTGCTCCTGCTCCTCGTTGCCGCCCAGGCGCGCACCCGTGGAACGCGACCGCCCCACCGCGTCGAGCTCATCGATGAAGACGATGGCCGGCGCCGCGCCGCGCGCCTTCTGGAAGAGGTCACGCACGCGGGCGGCGCCGACTCCCACGATGGCCTCGATGAATTCGGATGCCGATATGGAGAAGAAGGGCACGGCCGCCTCGCCGGCAACCGCTCGTGCGAGCAGCGTCTTGCCCGTGCCAGGCGCACCGATGAGCAGCACCCCCTTCGGTATGGTGCCCCCGAGGCGCTGATACTTCTCGGGCTTCTTGAGGAAGTCGACGATCTCGACGAGCTCGGCCTTGACCTCGTCGATCCCGGCGACATCGACGAAGGTCGTGTCGGGGTGCTCCGGGTCGTAGAGGCGAGCGCCGCTCTGGCCGAATTTGCCGAGCAGGCCGCCCGCGCCGCCGCCGGCGAGCGCCGCGCCACGTCGCATGAGATAGATGAACCCGAACACGATGAGCAGCGTTGGGCCGAACCACAGGAGCAGCGTCGCCCACAACGGAGTCGGCGGATTCGGTGGCTCCGCAAGGATGCTGACCTTGTTCTGGATGAGCTCGTCGAGGAGATCGTCGCTGGCGAATGACGGACGCTCGGTGGAGAAGCTGGTTGCGCTGGGCTGACCGGAGCCCGCACTGACCGCCTTCCTTGCAGTTCCGGTGATCGAGTCCCCGGTTGCGGTGATGTTGATGACGTTGCCGGCATCGACCTGGTCGATGAAGACGTTGTACGGGATCGTCACCGACGGCGGCTGGCTCGCCGACTGGATGATGCTGGTGACCACGATGTTGACGAGGAGGAGCAGGCCGATGACGAGCCAGAACCGCCGCCAGCGCATCGGGTTGTAGCCGAGCACGTTCTGCCCCCGCGGATTCGGCGAGGCTGGCTTCGTCCCCTGACGAGGATCCGGGGTCGGCATCGGTCAAGCTTAATCAACCGCCCGAGCCCGTCGGTGCGACGATGCCACCCGAGGACGTTGGTCCCCCGGGACTGAGGACGATCTCCTCTTGGCGCGCAGGCGCTCAGCCGCGATGCTGTGCGAAGGCGAGTGACTCCGTCACGTCGTCGACTGAAACGAACACACACGAGAGATCAGCAGCAGTGAATGGTGGCAGGTTCCGCTTGCACGGACACCGGCTATGACGCTGATCCGCCCTCCTGCGTTCTCACCTGCAGCCGTACTGGCGGCAGGTTTCGGCGGTGGTCGTGCTGATCATGGGCCAGACCGTTCTGGGACTGTATCTGCCCAACCTCACCGCTGACATCATCAACAACGGCGTCTCCAAGGGAGACATCCCCTACATCTGGCGAATCGGCGGCGTGATGC
>ODAK010000272.1_pt1 | contig 59201 bp, 51 predicted proteins | sample 1539591 | NCBI WGS metagenome assembly ODAK01 (sample SAMEA3539303, study PRJEB22396) | soil metagenome | biome: tundra; feature: field; material: soil | place: USA | collected 2010-05 | depth 0.15 m | reverse complement strand
GCGGCACAATTGAGATCGATCCGCGTAATGCCATGGGCCGCGAAGCCGACATCCGCGGTGTGACGCTCATGAACACTTCCGAGCAGGAATATAAGGTCATGCACGCCGCTCTAGTCGCGGGACTGGAGAATGGAACGCTGCGTCCGGTGATCGGGCAGCGTATTCCACTCGCCGAAGCGCCGCGCGCGCATGTTGAGATCATGAAGCCGTCAGGCGCACATGGAAAGATCGTGTTGGTGCCGTGACTGCTGCAGAATTCGGCGACAGAGCTGACCGCCATGCGACAGGCACGAGAATTCCCCAGCAGACATCAGGAGAGCTCTGTCAACACAGCTTCAGGCCGCTGCGTGTACCGGCGCCTGCAGCCTGGCTACGATAGCCTCCAGTACCGTACAGCGATTACGCAATCGGTCCCTGAATTCGTGGTGATCGGCTTTGGCGATCTCTCGCAATAGATGGGTCTGCTGCTCTTGCAGGAGATCCAGAAGCAGGTCTTCTTCTTCCGCGGTCAACCGGAGTTCTGTCATGGCGACCTCCACGTAACCATGTCTCGACAGGTTAATTGTAGGCTTTCGAGTCCAGCTTGCAACAGCCCCGACAGGTCCTCCTGCTTGCCCGACTGAGGTCGCACCTCCAGTGTTGTGGACGTGGCGAGGGGTGTTAGTCCCGGTTCGTCCAGAATGCACATGGCGCCGCGCTTGCCCTGCGCCTTTACAATCGAGGCATGCCCCGCCTGAACCTGGCCTGCCGATGCGCCGCAGTGAGCGTTGTGTGCTTTGCGGTACTGCCAGCCGTTGCAGGCGAGTCAGGCATTTCAGCATTGCCGACAGCGGTTGTGCGCGCAATGGCGGGTCGTCGTGGCGCGGCTGTGGTCGTCGATGTCCAATCGGGACACATCCTCGCGGCTTACCATCTCAATGTAGCCGCACGTCGCGTAGTGCATCCCGGCTCCAGCATTAAACCCTTCACGCTGCTGGCGCTGCTGCAAGCGGGAAAACTCGACGCGCACACCGCACTTATGTGCAGGCGCACAGTTTCCATTGGCCGCCACAAACTCGACTGCACCCATCCTGCAACACCTGAGCCGCTGGTCCCGGCTAGTGCGCTGGCGTACTCGTGCAATTCGTACTTCACGACCGTCGCAACCCGCCTGACGCCCGCCCAATTGCACAGCAGCTTCGTGCAGACCGGCTTCAGTTCTCGTACAGGACTGTCGCCGGTTGAAGCCGCCGGAAACGTTGCGCTCAGCCATTCATCGGAAGAATTGCAAATGCAAGCCATTGGCGAGTGGGGAATCAGCGTAACGCCGCTGGAGTTGCTGCATGGCTATCTCAATCTCGCGAAACTCGCCCAGACCGACCCAAATGGAAAATTCTCGCCGATTTTTGAAGGCTTGCAACAGTCCGTTACCTACGGTATGGGTCAGGCGGCCCAGCCGAATGGGCCGATGAAAATCGCGGGTAAGACCGGAACGGCGTTAGCTGACGAAGGTCCATGGACGCATGCCTGGTTTGCCGGCTATGCGCCCGCCGAGAATCCCGAGATCGTGCTGGTGGTCTTCCTGGAAAAAGGGCACGGTGGCACGGATGCAGCCGGCGTCGCACGCGAGATATTTGCGGCATTCGCGGTCGAACACAGTGCTGGGGTCGCCGAAGCCGCAAAGGGAGCGCGGAAGTGAAGCGCTTGCTGTCGCATATCGGTCTGCTGCTCTTGCTGTCAACGGCGGGCGGCGCTGTGTTGGGCGATCACGACGTTGCCAAAGCGTCTCATACTGGATTTCCGCAAACCGTGCGAGTGCGCCTCTGGTACCTGCATCCACCGCGCGAGTTGCGGATTCGCGCCGATGCCGGTCGGGCCCAGGTTCGGATCTGTGCCACCTGCAAAACGACCGCTATCGCGGCTGCCGCAGTCCACGCCACAGAATCGAGAATCGGGGTCGAAGGCAACAACTCGTCCTTCTCCGAGATTCGCGTGACGGGTGCGTATCAGATGAACGCAACAGGCGATCCGCCACTGCGAGCCGACTTTCCCATTGAGATTCGCGCCAGTGACGGTCACCTACTCATCAACGCATTCATCCCGATGGAGGAGTACATCGCGGGCGTGCTCGCCGGAGAAACAGGAAACTTCAAGTCCGATGAGGCGCTTAAGGCCATGGCGATTGCGGCTCGCACTTACGCGATGCACTTTGGCAGCCGCCACGCCCTCGAAGGGTTCGACTTCTGCGACACCACGCATTGCCAGGACTTGCGCATAGCCGGCATTGACGCCCATCTGCGCGGCATCGCCGACGCGACCGCGGGCGAAGTCCTCTGGTACGACGGCGAACCCGCGGCCACCTATTATCACGCCAACTGCGGAGGCACTACCGAAGACGGACACTTTGCACTCGGGAACAATGAGCCGCGCGCACCATTTCTGGTCCAGCACTCGGACCAGTACTGCCTGCGCAACGGGAGCACCCAGTGGCGTACAGAAGTTGCAAAACGTGAGTTGCAACGCGCTCTCGCGGCTGATGGCATCGTTGTTCCTGGCACCCTGCGTTCGGTATCCGTTCTGCATCGCACGCCCAGCGGACGCGTCGAGTTTCTTCGCGTTACCGGCAGCGGTGCCATCACGGTGCCTGCGCTGACGTTCCGCTCTGCCATCGGCCGCCACATTGGATGGGACCGCATGAAGAGCAACTGGTACGAGGTGAGCGACGCCGGCGACCGTCTTACTTTCCATGGCCGAGGCTCTGGGCACGGAGTTGGTTTGTGCCAGGTGGGCGCCGAAGTCATGGGCGAGGAAGGTCATTCCTATCGCGAGATCCTCAGCTTCTACTATCCGGGGACGCGCTTGGGCGTCGGCGCGCAGGGCATACCTTGGCAGCAACTCGCCAACGAAGATGTCGCGTTGCTGACCACTCGTCCCGATCGTGACCGCCCGCTGTTGACGCTGGCGACCGGGTTTATGCATGAGTCCGAAGAAAATACTGGGCTGCTCTATCGCGCTTCTCCACGCCTGAAGATTTATCCGACAGTTGCGGCTTTCCGCAACTCTACGGGCGAGCCGGGATGGGTGGCAGCTTCCACTCGCGGGCGCACCATCCAGATGCAACCCTCCGACGTGTTGCGCGAGGCGGGTACGCTGGAGAGCACCATTCGCCACGAACTGTTGCACATGCTGATCGACGCGTACGCGCTTCCGGGTACGCCGCTCTGGTTCCGTGAAGGGCTGGTGCTGTACCTTACAGCGCCGAACGCCTCTTCAAAGCCGAGCGAAAACTTCGACGATTTGAAGAGCCTGGAGAAGGCGCTCCGCGCTCCAGCGAGTGAAGAAGAGTTACGGCACGCTTACGCTGCCGCCCGTGCGCGAGTAGCACAACTGGCGCGGCAGCGCGGCAAACAGGCCCTCATCGATTGGGTGCAGAATGGCCTGCCACCGGAGCTAACTGCGAGCGGGGCTGCCCAGCGCTCCGGAGGCCGCTGAACTAGAAGGCGCTTCGTGGTTCGGAATGATGTCGGGATCTTCTTTCTCCACCCGCCTACCAACGACCAACAACAGCGCCACCCATACGGTAATTAACAAAACATAAGCCAGGAAAAATCGCAGGCCCATGCTCCATGACTGCTTGCGCAAGTCACTGAGGACGGGAATCCACCGGACCAGCCTATAGGGAACATACGCCCCCACCGGTATCAGCGCGCAGAACCATACCCAGTACACTGGCCTCCGCAAGACGCGCAGGGAGCGCGCCATGCGCTTCAGCCGAAATCCGGCAGCCGCTACGGTAGTGGCGACGGGCAACCACATGGCCGGCATGAACACCCACACAATGAGTACGATCAACCAGTTAAGATCGCGCATCACATTTCGCGGCGGCGGGCCAGCGTTGAGCTTCTGTCGGATCCAGACCCCCGCCTGCGGCGTGTGGGTCCGGAGATTCCATAGCAGCCACACCAGCATCGCAAAACTGGCAGCCCATACCGCCAGCGCAATCATGTGCCGCAACGCATGGCGGAAAGGCCGCCAAACGGTTGCATTGTCTCGAAACTCTGCGACCCGGAAGTAGGCGAACGTCCCGGTTCGCAGCCACACTCCGCAAAAGATAACCACGACCGCGATCAGTGCGGAGCCTACCACCTGCCAGCCATGCGCATCCGGCATCAGCAGCCAGAAATAAACGGCAACCAGCAGCGCGGCATTGCCGACCAGGTTCAGCAGCCACAACTTCGCCACTCCACTATGTTTCGCGGTCATCTCACCGCCACCGTCAACCCGTCGCTGGTCGAAAGATACTCGGGCTGATACATCGGTTGAACGCTGGTCGGACTCACGCGGAAAGCACCGGGGTTCACCACCTTCAGCAGGTACACGTATTCATGCTGCCCTTGCGGGAAGTACATGTTGAAGAATGTAGTGCGATCGTCGCGCAGCTCGCGATTGCTGTACCAGCGCCCCCACCAACTAGGACGCTCATCCAGCTCGTACAGATCGTCACGCGCAATCGACTCGGTCCCTGAGGGGATCGGGTCCTCGATCATCAGGTACCTCCAAACATTTCCACCGACGGTAAGGCGCACCGCCAGCGTATCGCCCACCTGCACCGCTCCCGTGAGTTTATCGAGGCGATACACCACGCGGCCGTCCTTCTGTTGCGGCGACAGCCGGTAATATTCACGCACCACACTCAGCTTGAAGCTGCCGGTGTTCACCACCTTCGACTCATTCGAGTAATATTCTCCCCGCACCGACCAGTACAGCCGCCCGTCTCCGGACTTCGCGACACGGACTTGGTTCGTTCCCGAGGCCAGTTGCGTTTCATTCAGCACAATCGTCGTCGCCGGAGCCAGCGCGTCGGCAGCAGTGAATTTCTTAGCGGCTACCGTCTTGCCATTCACTTGAATCTCGACGCTGTAGTTCGGCTGCAACTCTTTGGTGCGTTCCAGGTAATCGGTGAGCCCGTAGATCACCATCGCCGTCTGCTCGGTTGACTGCCAGTAATAGCCTTGATCGCGATGATTTACCAGGTACACCGCGGCCTTCGGCAGCAGCGGACTCGCCGCATCGGTGTGATCCAGAAGCTTCAACGCATACGCTGTTGTCTCGGGCGTCGAGTCGCCATAGAGATCCAACAGATAGTTGTTGTCGCTCGGCCACCAGGCCTGTGAGTCGTCCTGTTTCGCCTCAGCCTCAATCTGCTTACTCAACTCGTTGGCCCGCCCATCGTTCATCTCCAGCATGGCCAACCCCAGCAGCGCCTGCCCGTAAGCGGTCAACGTCGAGCGCTGCTTCCACACTGAGTCGAGTACTGCCGTATCACGAGTTCCGCCCAACACCAGAGCGTAGGCCATGTAAGCTCGCAGATCGGTCTTCACCTTCTCCGACCGATCGAACTGCGGGCGCAACCAGCCGAGTCCGCGGTCCATCGCGTCCTGCTTGACGTCGAATCCCGCCGCCTTCGCTTGGCTTAGCCCGGCCAGCACGTACGCCGTCATGAATGCCTGGCTGTCGTCAGTCTGCCACCAACCCCAGCCGCCGTCCGGATGTTGATAGTTGTAGAGTCGGTCGAGGCCCGCTTGCACCTGTTTGTTCAACACTTGCGGGTCAATCTTCGATTTCACTCCCAGTTTCTTGAGCGAGTCTGCCACCAGCACATCGGGCAGGAAGCTCGACATGGTCTGTTCGGTGCAGCCATAGGGATACGAAGTTAGAAAGTCGAGTGCGGCGAACACAGTGCCCGCGATCGAGGGCGTCACGCCAATCGTGAGTTTGCGAGTTCCCACTTCCGCGCCCGCCGGGAAGGTTACCTGCTGCACTGTATCGCTCAACCCCGCACCCGCGATCGATCCCGACTTCGCCGTGGCCAGTTTCACGCCGAAGGGAACTACCGGCAGCGTCAGTTCCATCGCGTCGCTCTCGACGTCGGTCAGCGCCTTGCCCAGCACCCGGGCTGAATCCACATCGAGCACGCGCACCCGATAATCCACTTTCATCAATCCGCGACTCGGGACGCTGACTTCCTTCTGTCCGCCATCGAGTACTTGCAGGCCGTCGAACTGCATCGACACTCGCGCAACTTTGTCGGTGGGCAGGTAGTTTTGCACGATGGCCGAGATCGTTATCTCATCGCCGCGGCGGAAGAAGCGCGGCACCACCAGCCGCACCATCAGGTTCTTGCGCACAATGGTGTTCACCACTGCGCTGCCGACTTTTGTATCTTGCGTGACCCCGCGTGTGGTCGCCCGCCACGACGTGATGGCGTCGGGATAGTCGAAGTGCACCGTGGCTTGTCCGTTGTTGCTGGTGCGCACGTCCGCCATCCAGTACGCAGTGTCAGGAAATGCTTTGCGGATCTTGGGCTGCACCAGGCGCTCGGGCTTCAGTTGCGCCATCGCTTTCGACGATCGAACCTGGGCCAACTGCATTGCACGTTTCCCTGCCTCCCCGCTGAAGTAATAGGTCAGCGAAGTCTCAGTGCTCACCCTCGAATAGACGCGCCCGTAGAACGCGTTCACGATACTGCCCACGGTTTCCGGCTTGATCGCGTAGATTGCTTCGTCCACCACGCCCAGGCTGAACTCCGCTGCCACCGGCTTGCCGCTGGAATCGGTCGCCTTGATGGTGTAACTGGCGGCTTCGCCCGGTTGATACTGCGGTTTGGAGGGCAGCAGTTGCACATTCAACTCGTGCTGTACAGGCGGCACGGTGAGACTCTTCGATCCCTGGTACAGTTTGTTGCCGCGAATGAAAACCGCCGCCACGTAGAAGTTTGGAGCGTACTCCGGCTTAACCGGGACATCCACCGTGATGCTGCCCCCGCTGCTCTTCATCACCTGGCCGGAGTAGAGTCCGTTGCCTTCCACCGTCACCAGGACCGAAGCCGGCTCTTTACCGGTAACGATCAGCACATGCGCTGTGTCACCTGGCTGATAAGTTTTCTTGTCTGGGACAATTTGCACGCGCTCCTGGGCGGGTCCGCCCCCTCCGCCCCCCCACCGGCTCTCGCCCGGAGCCCATAGGAATGCAGTGGTTTCAACCGTGCGACTCTCCGGAGTGGTTGCGCTAATGCGAACGCGGAACTCACCGGCATCGGGGATGGTGAGCTTGATCTGTGCCTTGCCACTCGCGTCGGTTTGACTCTGCGTGCTGGTGACCGATTGCCCCGCGCCCTTGCGCCAGTCCCAGCGATTCATTTCCACTCGGACCGCCGTCTGCACCGGCTTCTTGTCATAGTCCTGCGCGGTGATAGTGACAGTCGCCGTGCTGCCCTTGGTGTAAACATACGAGTCCGGCTCAGCTGTTAAGAAGAAGCTGCCATATGTCGCGAGCGCGAAACCGTGTCCCGCGATCTCGCGGTTGCCGGCATCCGTCACGCGCGCCTCGATGCGATAAGTCAGGTCGCGCTTCTTGTTGTCGACCTTGGTCGGAATCGTAATCTGCAGTTTGCCATCGGCGTCGAGCGTGCCGCTTTTCTCGCTCTCCTGCTCACCACCGTAGGTGTCGTCGCCTTCTGGATTGTCACCTTCAGAACTATCGCCCTCCTGACCTGCGCCGGCTTCGTCGTCGCCCTGGTCGTGCCCCATCGGCCAATAGTTCGAGGTATGCACTACCCACTTCACCTTGGCGTTGGTGACGGGCTCTCCAAAATAATAGCGTGCGTCGATCGTTGCCTTGATCGGTTGCCCTTGCAGCACGCGCGGCGTCTGCGCCGTCACCTTCACTTGGTACTCAGGTTTCTTGTAGTCCTCCACCGAGAAGCTCGCGCCTTCGACGTTGCGCTCGCCCGCCTGCATCGAGAGGTAATAGAACCCGAGATTGGCATCGCCGGGAATCACGTAACTCCATTCCGCCGTGCCCATGTCGGAGAGTTCCACGGTCTGCTGCCAGATGGTCTGGTAGTCCCGTGGATCGCGCATCTCCAACTTCAGCTCTCGGCCTTGCGGAATAACGTAACCGCTCACCGTCTGCGCGCGAATGATGGATTTGAAATGTACCGTGTCGCCGGGCCGATATACCGGGCGATCGGTATAGGTGTAACCGCGCAAGCTGGCATCAGGATCGTCGCCCAGGTTCCACGCGCCGGGGGTATTAATCGCGAACTGGTCTGCGCTCGTTGCCAGGACCGCAACGTCTTCCGGTTTCGCCTCGGTTAGCGTGGTATCCAACAGGCCCTGCTGGTCGGTAGTCTTGGCGGCAACTTCCTTCTGATCGACCCAAACGCGCACCATGATCCCAGCAATCGGATCGCCGCTGCGCCGGTTGACCACGAAACTCATCAGCCGGCCGGGCGCAGTCTTCGTGATGACCGCGATCTCGGTGACGACGATGATCGTGTAGGCGCGAAGCGTGCCATTGGTCGCCTCCACTAGGTACACTCCTTTGTCGCTCACCGGGATCGCGACGGTCTGGCTCTCCCATCGCGCATGCGAGGGCACCGTCCAGTTCCAAACCGAGACCACCTGCTGTTGGTTGAGCACAGGCACTTGTGCGTAGCTTTCAACCTTCGTCCCCGATTTCGTCTCGCCGCCGCTCATCTCCCATAGTCGAATCTTGTGGCGCGACTCGGACGAAAACTGTGCGCGAACGAAGTCGCGTATCCATGCCCACAGGCGGTGCTTCCAGGCGTGAAACTTTTCCAGCCAGGTGCGGGCCTGCTTTGGCAGACTGGGCGCGCGACCGCCGAAGTTATGCAACTCCTGCATCTGACTGAAGAACTTCACCGGGTCGTTCACCCGATAGACCCGGAATTCCAGCGCGTTGACGTTGTGGGTATAGACCGAGATCTCAGGCTTTTCTCCAGGCAGGTAGGTACGTTGGCTGGTCAGTGAAAACGAGGGCCCAGTGTCGGCATCCTCCTGGGCGACTGAGGGCAGCACCAGTGCATGGCATAGAAGAACTGCAACCCAAGCGGTTCTCAGGCGCATCAGTCGCCTCCCCGCAAGATGTTCCACCGATAGACACCCAGAAAGCCGGGATTTGCGGATATCGGCCGCCAGCGTGCGTCGGGATAGTTCAAGAGCTGCGCCAGCGCGACCCGGCGAATTTCTCCCGCAGAGCGGCCGCTTGGACCGGTGTGATAGACGACGTACGGTTGGTTGCCAAGCTCGATCTGGCTTCGACCCAGGAAAATCATTGCGTGGAATGGCATCCTCTGACCATCCTGACGGAAGAACAGCAGATCGCCGGGCCGAGCGCGCGATAAGTCACGGCCGACGAAATGGGTGTTATGCCGCCAGAGCGTTTCCACATCCGCGAATTGCGCGAAGCTGCCGTCGCGGAGATCGTTGGCCTGAAGGCTTCCACCACGCACCCGAAACAGTGCCGCCGCCAGCGGCGTGTACGGGTATTGATACTGCTGGATGTCGCTTGCCGAAGCCGGAACCGGCAGGGTCATCTCGCGCGCCCACGCGGTATCATGCGAGCGCAAGGCCTCGCGGTACGCAAAGCGTAAGAGCGCCGCACAATCGTCAATCTCGGACGGCAGCGCCCGTCCGCGGAAATACTGCGCTTCCGCCAGCAAGCTAAACCAACGCCGGAAGGTAATGCGGTCGGCAGGATCGTGCAAGCGCAGGAAGTCAGGAGTACCGTCTCCGATCGTGTCACTGGCATCGAGCGTTGTGCGTAACGCGATCTCCTGCTCCCTAAAGCCGGGAGCAGCGATCCGCACCTTGGTCTCACCCGGCAACACGCCAGCACGCAGCGACGCGGTTGCCATGCCGCCCTCAACCGTCACCGATTCCACTGCCGCGCCATGCGGATCTTCCACCGTGACCTGCAAGCTGCGCAGTTGGCGGCCGTTGGATGGCGAAATTCTTAGTTCCGTGGAAGTGAACCCGTCGGCGGGAATTACATTTGGGGAGAGTTGCAACACGAATGTTGCGGGCGCCATGGCGCGGCGAACGGTGAACGCGCACACCACAGCCGCAATCGCGACCACCGCCAACACTGCCACCCAGCGAGGCACGCCGCGCATTCCGGTCCTCTCCTTTGGGGGACGGGCGGATTATAAATGAACAGCAAAAATGTCGATGCGGCATTCGGCAATTAGCACATGGAGTCATCCTCTGTCATCCCGAGCGGAGCGAAGCGGAGTCGAGGGATCTGCGGTTCGGCATCGTCACGCGTAGGCTTGGGAAAACCGCAGATATTTCGACTGTGCGCTCGCCCGGCCCGCAAACGAAGCGGGTCGAACAATGTCCGGCGAGCGCTTCGCTAAGGATGACAGCATCAGGTCCATTAGCTAATTTGCTAGTTGCTATTTCACCAGCCCCCGCAACTCCGCCAGCAACCGTTCCACCTCTTCGGCGGTGTTGTAGTGCGCCAGGCCAATGCGCAGCATGCCGCCCGAGCTCTGCACGCCCAGCCGCTCGGCGAGATCGATAGCGTAATAGTTTCCATCCCAAGTGAAGATGCCTCGCTCGCCGAGGTGGGTCGCCAATTCACGTGGCGTGTAACCCTCCATGCGAATGGCTACCGTCGGAGTGCGCTGGTCGAACTTCGCTGCATCCTTGATGCCGTAAAACGTGAGCCCCGGAATTGCCAGCAATCCAGCGATTAGCTGCTCGACCAGTTCGCGCTCGTGATGCTGGAAAACCTCATACGCCGCCAGGATGGCCTCGCGCCGCATCTTCACGGCAGGATCGTGGTGACGACCCGCATCGGCGATGTAGTCGATAGCTGCAATCAACCCGGCCAGGCATTCGTGGTTTTGCGTCCCCGTCTCCCAGCGGTCAGGCAGCCGCTCCGTGCAGGCGCGAAGTTTGTAAGGACGCAGCCGCTGCAACTGCTCGCGCTTCCCGAAAAGAATGCCAAGGTGAGGGCCAAAGAACTTGTAACTGGAGCACGCCAGGAAGTCGCAATCGACCGCCTGGACGTCAATCGGCCCATGCGGCGCGTAATGCACCGCGTCAAGGAAAGCCATGGAACCGGCCGCGTGCGCCAGCCGCACAATCTCGTGAACATCGTTGATGGTGCCCACGGCGTTGGCCGCCCATCCGACCGCTACCAAACGAGTGTTGCGGCGAATTTTCGCCGAGAGGTCAAACATATCAAGGGCGCAATCGCCCGGCTTGATGTCAGCCGTGCGCACCTTCACCCCACGCTCCTCCAGGCATACCCAGGGAGAGACATTCGCGTCATGGTCGAGGCAGCTGACCAGCAACTCGTCGCCGCTTTTCAACTCGCGGCCAACGGCGCGGCTCAACGCGAAAGTCAGCGTGGTCATGTTGGCGCCAAAGACCACTTCATCGCTTGCGCAATTGAAGAAGTCCGCCATCGCGGCGCGCGCATCGGCGATCATCTGTTCAGTGCGCTGGCTGGTGACAAAGACCCCGCCGGTGTTCGCGTTGCTCGTGGAAAGGTACCCGGCAATCGCGTCAATCATGCGTTGCGGCACCTGGGTGCCACCCGGGGCGTCGAAGAAGACGGCAGCGTGCCCGTTCACCACCTGATGCAGGGAAGGAAACTGTTGACGCACCCACTCGATATCCAACTTGCGCGCTGTTACGGCAGTTCTTGCGCTCGAAGACATATTAAGGACTCCTGACCGCGGTAAGGAAGTCTGCCAGCAAGCCATACGCTGTGGCTTCCAGCCCGGGATCCTGTTCGGTAATGATCAATTCCGGAAAAACGTCGGTTTCGAAGCTGATGACCGACGAAGTTCCTTTCACCAGTGCCAGCGGATCAGAAAGCTTGAGCCGCCACGGAGCGACCGATGCCACCACGCGCCCATCCTCTGCCCGCCTGGCACTGCAAACCAACTTCCAAGCTTCGCCGCTGGCGCGCGCTTCGCGCAACTGCTCCGCCGTTATTCCGCGGATACCCTGCCTGCTCACATCGTCCAGCTTCAGACTAGCGTGCATCAAGACATTGGCCAGCGCGACCACTTTCACCGCGGCATCCACGCCCTCGATGTCGTCGGTTGGATCGGATTCCGCTACTCCCAACGCTTGTGCCTGGCGGACCGATTCCTCGAACGTCATCCCCGCTTCCATACCTTCCAAGACCACGTTAGTCGTGGAATTCAACACCCCGCGGAACCCGCTAACTTCGATGGCCGGCAGGGTCTCGCGAAAAAGCGAGAATATCGGCACGCCATCCATTACCGCCGATTCAAACAAGAATCTGCGCCCCTTGGACGCCGCCAAATCGCTCAGCTCGCGATAGGCATGCACCACTGGTCCCTTGTTGGCGCTGATGGCGTGGGCCCCGGCCTCGAGCGCCGCCCGTATGTGAGCAATCGCCGGCTGCCCGGTCGTAGCATTAAGCGAGCTGACCTCGAAAAGCGCGTCGGCTTTCGCCTCCCGAAGCCACGTTTGAAGATCGCCTGCGACCTGCGCGCCCGTGAAATCTTCGGCCAGCAATTTCTCCGCACCGAAGCCATCCTGCGCCGTTAGCCAGCCCAGCCGGCGAGAAGCCACACCGGTAATCCGCCAAGCCACGCCGTAGTGGTTGCGGAGTTCCGTCTCTTTTCTCTGGAGAAGTGCGACGAAGGCCCTGCCGACATTGCCGAAGCCGACGATGCAGAGGTTGTAGGTCCGGATGCAGGTGTCTCCAGGCTGAGGTGGCTGTACCTGCCATTGTAAATGCCTCTGGCGATCCCGGAGGCGCTAATCGGGGGACAAGCGGCCATAATTTCCCCACGAATTCCGCAGCCTGTTGCGCGCCGCCTGCATCCATTCTTCTTGGACTGGGGTCGGCTGCCTGGTCGGAAGAAAACTCTGGCTCGAGGTGGTCGAACGTCAGTTATAATTCCGAGTTAAGCTGATTCCCTGATGCTCACCATGGTCGAGCGCCGTAGCGTTGGTTGTCAGAGTGAGCGTCTCCTGCATCCTGCACGTCCGGCCCAACAGCCTAACAGTGTGTATTACTCCGATTATTTGAAGGAGCGCCAGAATGGCTATCAAAGCATCCGACTACGTGTGGCATAACGGGCAACTGATCCCGTGGGATGACGCAAAGCTCCACGTGATGGCCCATGTGATCAACTACGGCTCATCGGTGTTTGAGGGAATTCGCTGCTATCAGACGGGCAAGGGTCCCGCCATCTTCCGTCTGCGGGACCACATGTTGCGCCTGCTCCAGTCCTGCAAAATCTACCGTATTGAGATCGACTATTCCCTCGACGAACTTTGTCAGGCGGCGGTGGAACTGGTCGCGACCAACAAAGTGTCACCGTGCTACGTTCGCCCGATCGTGCTGCGTGGTTACGGCCAGGTTGGCGTCAACCCCTTCAACTCGCCTACCGAGGTTTACATCGCCAATTACGAGTGGGGCAAATATCTCGGCAGTGCTGACTGCGAAGACGGTGTCGACGTTTGCGTTTCGTCCTGGACGCGGCTCGCCCCTAACACCATGCCAACCATGGCCAAAGCCGGCGCCAATTACATGAATTCGCAACTCATCAAAATGGAAGCCATCGTGAACGGCTACAGCGAGGGCATTGCGCTCGACGTCAACGGTTATGTGAGCGAGGGTTCGGGCGAGAACATTTTCGTGGTGCACAAAGACCGTCTCTACACCCCGCCGTTGGGCAATAGCGTTCTGCCCGGCATTACCCGCAACTCGGTGCTGCACATTGCCCAGGAGCTTGGAATTCCAGTGGTTGAACAGATCATTCCCCGCGAAATGCTTTACATCGCAGAGGAACTGTTCTTCAGCGGTACTGCCGCCGAGATCACGCCGATCCGCTCGGTGGACAAGATCACGGTGGGCCGCGGCGTTGCCGGTCCCATTACCAAGACCGTTCGCAAGGAATTTTATGCCATCGTGAACGGGACAACGGAAGACCGGTTTGGCTGGCTCACCCCGGTTCCGGTCAAGCAGCCTGTGGGTGTATAGCGACGACAACTCACGGAAGCAACAGGGCGCAATCGATGCGCCCTTTCTGATTGCTCGGAAGCGCGGAGGCGCAAGAGACGGGTCGCAAAACCGCTAACTTGCCAATTCAAATTATTTCTGCTGGATCGACTCCAGATATACCGTCACGTTGTGTATCCGCATCTGCTCTTGCGCCGGGTCATGTCGGCCGAGGGTAAGGAACACCGGACCCCACACCGGCATTTCCTTGTTGCCATGCGCGGCGGTGAGGGTGTCGCCCCTAATGATTTCCGCGATATGCGCGTCCGGAAACCTCCCGCCATTCTTCGCTGCGAGAATTGTCAGGTCAGTAGGACGCATTTTCAAGGCCGGAGCCGCGGGGCCATTTCCCATGCCGTCTTGCCCATGACACGACGCACAGTATGCGGCGTACATGTCTTTCCCGGAGGACGGACTGGTGTAGGGCGCGGGGACTTTCTTGATCGGGGATTTGGCCGATTGCGAAGTCGTGGGCGAGGTCGCGATTGGACTGGTTTGCGCCGTGAGCGAAACCGAAAGTGCCAGCACCAGGGCCGTTGCCAGACACACCATACGTGAGCACATAACAACCTGCTTTCCATTTCTTATGATTGCTTACTGCTGTCTCGATTATGTCCGGTATTCTTGAGCGGGGGCAGCGACACGCATCACAGGTGCAGGTAACCTTTTCCCAATTTGAAACTGGACGACCTGGCGAGCTGATCAACTAGTACAGCTCAGAACTCCATCGTCTTCAGCTCCGGGCTAACGATAAGCGGAGCCTCAGTCGCGCGCTGGACGTCATCCGCGGTGAGACCGGGCGCAATCTCTTCCAGGACCAGGCCGCTCTGCGTCACCCGTATGTACGCCATCTCGGTGACGATGTTATGTACCACGCGCAGTCCCGTGATCGGCAACGTGCACCGCTTCAAAATCTTTGGCTCGCCATTTTTGGTGCTATGCTCCATGGCCACGATGACTCGCCGGGCGCTGGCTACCAAATCCATCGCTCCGCCCATGCCTTTCACCATCTTGCCGGGAATCATCCAGTTGGCAAGGTTGCCCTCTTCATCGACTTCCATGGCGCCGAGCACGCTCAGGTCAATGTGGCCGCCACGAATCATGGCAAACGACTCGACGCTGGAGAAGTACGCCGTACCCGGAATTTCCGACACCGTTTCCTTGCCCGCGTTGATCAGGTCTCCGTCTTCCTCGCCCGCCCGAGGGTACGGCCCAACGCCCAGCATGCCGTTCTCGCTTTGCAAAACAACGTCCATGCCCGGCGGCACGCAGTTCGCCACCAGCGTGGGCATCCCGATTCCGAGATTGACGTAGTAGCCATCGCGTAATTCGCGGGCCACACGCTTCACAATGCGATCGCGCTTTTCGGTGTCCTTCTGCTTAACGGCTTTTTCATCAGCCATGAGTTTCTCCTGGTTCGCTTTGCGCAGATTACGCTTTTCGCAAGGTGCGCCGCTCGATGCGTTTTTCGTAGTTCGTCCCCTCGAAGATGCGCTGCACGTAAACACTGGGGGTGTGTACCTGGTCCGGTTCGATTTCTCCGGGTTCGACCAAGTGCTCCACTTCAACAATGGTCACCTTGGCTGCCGTGGCCATCATGGGATTGAAATTCTGCGCCGTCTTGCGGTACACCAAATTACCCCAACGGTCGCCCTTCCAGGCTTTGATGAGCGCGAAGTCGGCTTTCAGGGCCCGCTCCAGCACATACGGCCTGCCATCAAACTCGCGCGTCTCTTTGCCCTCGGCAACCACCGTCCCGAATCCCGCAGGGGTGTAGAAGGCGGGGATTCCCGCCCCGCCGGCGCGGATGCGTTCCGCGAAGGTGCCCTGCGGAATGAGTTCAAGATCGATGCGCCCGCCCAACACCATCTCTTCCAGCAGGCGGTTTTCGCCGACGTAGCTTCCCTTGTGCGACTTGATCTGGCCGGCGGCCAGCATCAGCCCAAGCCCAAAGTCATCAATTCCCACGTTGTTGCTGATGGTGTTCAGGTCCTTCACGCCTTTTTTGACCAGCGCGCGGATGAGGTTCTCGGGGATCCCGCACAAGCCGAAGCCCCCGATCATGATCGTGTCGCCATCTTTGATGTCGTGAATGGCCTCGTCTGCGTTCGCAACTACCTTGTTCATTGCCATAGTGGATTCTCTAACTGTACCGGACGCGATTGTATTGAGCCAATCTATTTGCCCGCAACTGTCCGAAAATCGATGCGTTCTGATCCGTGTTCATCCGCGTCAATCCGTGGTCGATGTTTTTTTCGCACCGCGTGGTTCATTGACAAGGACCGGACCATGGCCAAACCTGTTCGCACTTTCAAACATCTCCCGCAGCCCCGGCCCGCGCAGGTTCTCGCGCAGATGCGCCAATTGCTGCTCGAAGCGCAGCAGGGCTTCCTCGATGTTCTGGCTGTTGGTAAGCGCGATGTCGCGCCACATCGAGTAGGGGCTGCTGGCAATCCGCGTCATTTCCCGCAAAGCCCGGCCGCCGATTTCCTTGATCGCTTCATCCTCTCCCAGTTCGTCGCGCAATACAGAAGCAAGCGCAGTGGCGATCATCTGCGGCAGCTGGCTGATCCACGCGCACAGGCGATCATGCCGTTCCGGGTCCATCGCAATCACCCGCGCTCCTATTGACTCCAGCAGTTCCATGTACTCTCGCTGTCGCCCGGTGTACTGCCGTTCAGCGTTGATCGGCGTGATCAGCCACACCGCATCACGAAACAGATCGGCATCCGCGTTCTCGATGCCGCCGCGTTCCTTGCCGGCCATGGGATGTCCGGGAAGCACACGGATTCCCGCCTCTGCGCCGAACATCATCCGCGCACGTTCGACCAACTGCACCTTGGTGCTGCCGGTATCGGTAATGAGCGTACTGGGGGAAAGCGTGGGGGCCAGTTTTTCGAAGGTGGTAAGTATGCCGCCAATCGGTATGGCAAGAATCACGACATCGCAGTCCTGGGCTTGGCTCGCGTCAGTGACTCCGCGATCAATTGCACCGCGGAGGAGAGCAGCATCCAGCACCTCAGGCCGGTCGCAGCCAACTAGGGCGCCCCGGAACCCGTGCTGGCGAAGGGCAAGCCCGAAAGAGCCGCCGATCAAGCCCGTTCCCACGATCATGATCTGCCGAATCGCCATGACAATTCCGGTTTCACTTCGGTATAGCAGTCGGGTGGAGCGCGCCTTTGAGGCTGCGTAAAAATGAGGCCCGCGGCTTGCACTTCTCGGTGGGAGCCCCCGCATTTATGCGGGGGTAGGAGCGCTTCAGCGCTCCGGGAAAAGCTCGACTTCAATCAATGCGCTTTAGCGCTGGGATCGCAAAATCCCGGGGCTAAAGCCCATTCTAGGATCGAACGCCCTTTCTGCTGGACTAGAGTCCAGCTTCCCCCTGCTAAAGCAGGGGGCTCCCACCAAAAAGCGGTCGCCAGAGTTGCTCACATCGTCCGGCCCACCGCCGGAGCGATCATCCGCAACTGCTCCATCAGTTCGGCAAACTGGTGCGGATACAGCGACTGAGCGCCATCCGACAGCGCCTCATCGGGCGACGGATGCACCTCGATCAGCAAGGCATCTACCCCGGCGGCAAGCGAGGCACACGCCATGGGTGCGACCTTGTCACGCAATCCGGTTCCATGCGAAGGATCGGAGGTAATCGGCAAGTGCGATAACTTGTGCACAATGGGAATCGCCGATATGTCGAGCGTGTTACGGGTGTAGGTCTCGAAGGTGCGAATGCCGCGTTCACACAGGATGATCTGGTAGTTGCCCCCAGACAGGATGTACTCGGCCGAGAGCAGCATCTCTTCAATGGTTGCTGCAATGCCGCGCTTCAACAGCACTGGTTTGCGCACTTTGCCCAACTCGCGCAGCAGGTTGAAGTTCTGCATGTTGCGCGCACCCACCTGGAAGATGTCGATGTACGGCAGCATGAGTTCGATCTGCGAGATCTCCATCACCTCGCTGATTACCGCCAGGCCAAAGCGGTCGCCAGCTTCCCGCAACAGTTTCAGCGCCTCCAGTCCGAGACCCTGAAAAGTGTATGGCGAGCTGCGCGGCTTGAAGGCGCCCCCACGCAAGACCTTGGCGCCGGACTTGCCTACCAACTCGGCCGCAGTAAACAGTTGCTCCTGCGACTCCACCGAGCACGGGCCGGCCATCACCACCACTTCCTTGCCACCGACTTCGACCCCATTGGGAAGCTTGACGACAGTGTCGTGTTCGTGGAACTGGCGCCCCGCCAGCTTGTAGGGCGCGCTGATACGGTGCACGCGCTCTACGCCCGGCAATACCTCGAGGTCACGCGTATCGAAGTCGATGCGCTTGCCCACGGCGGCAAGGACACTCTGCCGCGCGCCCGTAGTGCGATGCACGGCAAAGCCCATCCGCATCAGGTAATCGGTCACCCGCTGGATCTGATCTTCACTGGCATGTTCCAACATCGCAACAATCATGGTTTCGCTCTGGCCTTCCGCGGTTTATGACTAACGTCCCGCGGCAGTTCCTTTCCCCCCAATGTCGGCTTTTCGAAACCCTCCAATAGACGAGCGAGTTGCTTCCATATCTCTTCCACCGGATGATCGTTCCCAAGAGCCTTTTGGATAGAGCTGAGTGCAGTCTGGAGTTTCTTTTCTTTGTCGGAATCGTGGTAAACGACAACGCAAATAGGAAAGCCTTGTTCACTGAACCCTGGCTCCACGCCGAACCACAATAGCGGGGACTTATTCTTCGCGTTGTACAGATAATATCCGTATTCCGGTCCATCCCTATCCCTTAGCTCCGCATTCCCGAACCGGACGGAGTATCCGCCAGTCTCCTTGGCCTTCTGCGCTATCCGCTCAACAAGCCCTTGCAACTTCAGCACAGTCCGGCAGGCAGCCGGGAAATCCTTGGACAACAGCATTTCAACCTCCTCCTGTTTGAGCTTGAAAGGTCCGAACTGAGAGGCCAGCAGCTTCCCAAATTCATTTACCAACGGGTTGGTGGGCTTCGTGCAATCGCACTGGCTGATCTTGAGAATATCTTCCCAGTGCATGATATGGATCTTAATTCCCGCAGAACTAAGTTTTTTCGCCGACTCGTTCTGTGATCTCTTCAGCTGCTCAAGGTAAACCCAATTTAGTGGAACCAGGTAGACAAGCCATTTTTTCCCCTGCCTGCGCGACAAAGCACCTAGATAGCCCTTGAACTCGCGTTCGACATCAAAAGCGAGCTCTTGGTTCGCGGTGAGAGGGCACTTCGGATCGCTCTTAACCTCGATAAATACACAGAGGTCGCGCGCAAGCATTTCAATGTCGGGTGTTCCGCCTTCTCCGAGGTTCACCTGCGTCTGTATGCTGTCTCCCGCAATCCGTGAAGCCAATTTCGATGGCAGAAAACGTCCCAGTACGCCGTTCCGAAAATCGTCAGAGATCCTCATCACGTTGCAAAGGAGCCGCGTATAAGAGTTCTCCTCGGCCACGATTCCGTCAAAGACATTGTCGGAAGACATCAGACTGTACCCCACATTGTTAAGCGGCAAAGAAAGCTGCCAGGGCTGTTATGGAAAGCAGCGAGCTAATCATTCTGTTCCAGCTCCGTGGTCTCTCCCTCAGCCGGCCCTTCCGGAGCCATCTCTTCCCGCTGAATCTGCCGCATCACGTCCACCAGGCGCTCGTAAACCTGGCGCAATTGCACATCTGACAATGGGCCCGCGTTGGCGCGCGCAATGTTCTGGAAAATGAGCCTCTCGCGGTCCGGTTCATAGATGGGCATCGCCGAGTCGCGCTTGAGTCGGCCGATTTCCAGGGCGCATTGGGCGCGCTCGTTGATCAGTCGCACCAGTTGGCGGTCGAGATCATCGATCTTCTGGCGCCAATCCTCAATGTCCATGGCCTATTGCCTCGTGGCGCTCCGATTCGCAAACCTAACTTCTGCCGGCGGCTTCCTGCGCCGTTCCGGTAAGGGATGATAGGAATTCTGACACAGCTGCTGCTTCCCGCCCCGGATTTTCTTCGATTCTCTGCACAATCGCGCTTCCCACCACCGCTGCATCGGCGAAACTCCCGATCTCGGCGAATTGCTCGGCTGTCGAGACTCCAAATCCGACGGCGATCGGCAATTTGGTATGAACTCTCAGCCGCTCGACCAACGATCGGGCGTCACTCGCAAGCTCTTGCCGCGTACCGGTAATGCCGGTGCGCGAGATCGCATACACGAACCCGCGCGAATGTTTCGCTACGTCGCGCAAGCGCTTCTCCGGGCTGGTGGGCGCAGCCAGAAACACCGGCGCAAGTTTATGCGCCTTCATCGCGCGCAAGTATTCTCCCGCCTCTTCCACCGGCAGGTCGGTGACGAGCGCGCCGTCCACGCCAGCTTCGGCAGCGGCCGCGCAAAATTTCTCCAGCCCAAACTGCAAAATGGGATTGAGGTAGGAGAAGATAATCAATCCAGCCTTCGACTGCTGCCGGATTTGCTTTGCGACCTCGAGAACACCGATCAGATTGGTCCCATGCTGTAACGCCCGCTCGCTGGCGCGCTGGATTACTGGGCCGTCGGCCACCGGATCACTGAACGGCACGCCCAACTCGATCACTTCCGCGCCCGCCCGAATGGCCGCCAAGGCGACCTCACGTGATGCGTCCAGACTTGGGTCGCCGCAGGTAATGTAGACCACCAAGCCGGGCCGTTTCTTGAAGACGATTGCCAAATTACTCCTTACGTTACTCTGTCATCCTTCGCCAACTATGTCATCAGCTAGGTATATGTCATTTATAACATATAATGTCATTTCAACCTTATCATGTCATTATGAGGGGAAATGACCCGTTGTTGGCCGCTGGTTCTGCCCTCAAAACGCCACATTCTCCCGCAAAATCCCGATGTCCTTATCGCCGCGGCCCGACACGTTCACAATTACGATGTCCGACTTGTCCATCTTCGGCGCTCGCTTGATGCATTCCGCAATCGCGTGCGCCGACTCCAGGGCAGGAATAATGCCCTCCAACCGCGCCAGCTTGAGACACGCATCGAGCGCCTCTTGATCGCTGGCCGACACATACTCCGCGCGTCCCTGATCGTGCAGCCAGGCATGTTCGGGACCGATCGCCGGGTAATCGAGCCCGGCTGAAACTGAATGCGTCAGTGCAATCTGCCCGCCCTGGTCTTGCAGGACGTAAGAGTACGTTCCCTGTAACACGCCCGGCCCCCCGCCGTCGAATCGCGCCGCGTGCTCTCCCAGCGCGTGGCCACGGCCGCCAGCTTCCACACCAATCAGTTTCACTTCGTGGTCTTTGATAAATCCGTAAAAAACGCCAATCGCATTCGAGCCGCCTCCCACGCACGCAATGACCGCCGAGGGCAGCCGGCCCTCAGCCTTGAGCACCTGTTTGCGGGCTTCCTGGCCAATGACGCGATGGAAGTCCCGCACCATGGTCGGATAAGGATGCGCTCCCAGCACACTGCCAAGAAGGTAATGTGTGGTGCGGACATTGGTCACCCAGTCACGCATGGCTTCATTGATGGCGTCCTTCAAAGTGCGCGAACCTGAGTCGACGCCGCGCACCTCGGCGCCCAACAGCCTCATGCGGAAGACGTTCAGCTCCTGCCGCCGCATGTCTTCCGTCCCCATGTAGACCACGCACTCCATCCCAAAGAGCGCGCACACGGTTGCGGTCGCAACTCCGTGCTGGCCGGCGCCGGTTTCCGCGATGATGCGATGTTTGCCCATGCGCCGCGCCAGCAGCGCCTGGCCGATGCAGTTGTTGATCTTGTGCGCGCCGGTGTGCAGCAGGTCTTCCCGCTTCAGATAGATCTTGGCGCCGCCAAGCTCTTTTGTGAGCCGCCCGGCCAGGAACAGCGGTGTCGGACGGCCCGCGAAATCGGCTAGCAGCCGGTGGAATTCGTCACGAAATGCCTTGTCTTTACGCGCCACCGCGTAAGCAGCTTCGAGTTCCTGCAGCGCTGCCATCAAGGTTTCAGGAACGTATCGACCACCATAGGAACCAAATCGTCCTGGGACGACACGCGGACGCGCCCCTTTGTCCTGGTTGCCGAGGGCTGGACTTGCCGTAGAACTCTGCACGTTGCTGGTTGTTTCTTCCATGGCCCCTTCTACCGTAATGCTGCCTGTGTTTGACGCGCCGCGCCGACGAAGCTGCGCAGCTTGGCTTCGTCCTTCCTTCCCGTTTCGCGCTCGACGCCCGAAACCACATCCACTCCCCAAGGCGCAAACAACCGGATGGCTTCGGCTACGTTCCCGGGGTTCAATCCGCCCGCGATGATCACAGGCATTTGTGCGCGAACCTTGGCCACAATCGGCGCCGCGGCGATCCAATCGAAGGGCTGCCCAGTCCCGCCGCGCTGGGTCGGCGACCCCGCATCCAGAAGAATCGCGTCAATGCTTTGGCGTGATCGCAGATAGCCATCCAAACTATCCGACGAACTCAGCAATTCGCGCGCCTGCAGCGTCTTGATGATCTTGCGTTGTCCGAGCGCCTGCCGATACTGCTGCATCTGGTCCGCCGGTTCATCACCGTGTAGCTGGACCCCGGTCAATCCGGTTTGCTCGGCAACCTCGGCGACCTCCGCGGGTGTCTGGTTCACGAAAACACCAATCTTTTCAATGTCGTCCGTTAGGCTGGAGATAATCTCCGCCGCCTGGTCGATCTCGATCTGGCGCGAACTGGGCGCAAAGATGAACCCCAGGGCATCGGCTCCGGCGGCCAGGCTGGCCTGCGCGTCGCCCAAGTTCGTGGTTGCGCAAATCTTTACCCAAATCATCGGGCTGAGCTTTCGAGTTGTGCCGTCCCTGCGGGACTCACCTGGTTTTCCCGCCTACCCAGCGCTCAAGCGCTGGGCTAAGGTCTTTCGTCCCCTTTGGGGACTCGTGTTTTGGCTGTTCCGGTGCGTTGGCGTCCCTGAGTAGTTCTTGCAATGCCTTACCTGGTGCTGCTGCGCGCATCAGCGATTCGCCCACCAGAAATGCATCGAATCCGACTTCCCGCAAACGGGCAACGTCCTCGCCAGTTTCGATACCGCTCTCAGCGACCTTAAGCACTCCATGAGGCATCAACTTGGCCAGTTGCAGCGACGTGTTCAGGTCAACTCGAAAGGTATGCAAGTCCCGGTTGTTTACGCCGATCGTCTCGCAACCGGCATCGAGGGCGCGCAGGAGCTCGACGCCGTCATGCACCTCGCAAAGAACATCGAGTTGCAGTTCACCCGCCCGGCGGTGCAGATCGGCCAGTTCTGTCCGCGTCAGTGCGGCCACGATCAGCAGCACGGCATCGGCGCGGTGGGCCCGCGCTTCCAGCAACTGGAACTCATCGAGGATGAAGTCTTTGCGCAGACAGGGCAGCCGGCTCGCTTGCGATGCGATCTCCAGATTCTCCAGCGAGCCCTGAAAAAATCGTTCGTTGGTCAACACGGAGAGGGCTGCGGCCCCAGCATCTTCCAATTCTCGGGCCAGTTCGGCCACCGGGAAGTCCCCGCGAATCAACCCTTTCGACGGAGACGCCTTCTTCAACTCCGCGAACACCGCAATACCCGACCCAGCCGCACCGCGCAGACGTTCGCGGAATCTGCGGGGCTGATGCCGTTCCGCCGCCTCGCCAAGCACCCGCAGATCGGCCGAAGCCTTGGCGACGGCAACCTGTTCGCGGGTGGCGGCAATGATATCTTCCAGCTTGGTGGGCATGGGCGTGAGAAGAGTATACCCAAACACTCGCCCTTGACTTACTCCGCCGCTTCACATACTGTCCCGCCTAATTCACTCAGATAGGAGAGTTGGCCATGCGCCCGACGGGAATCATCCTGATTGCGTTGTATCACTTTGTGAGCGCATTGTTCCTGGTGTTTCTTGCCGTTTCGCTGGCCATCGGCGGCAGCGTTCTCGGCGCAATGTTCGGCGCGGGTCACGAGAGCGCTATGGGTGGCTTGGGTATCGGACTCTTAATTGGGATGGCCGGGGCCGCGTTCTTCGTGTTTTTCGCGTTTATCGCCGCTATCGCTGGTTACGGAATCTGGCGTCTGCGCGAGTGGGGACGCATTCTATCCATCGGGCTGGCCGCTATCTCATTGCTGATTTCTCTTCCCGGATTGCTCTTCATGGGGCTCCATTTTGGCTTGTTTTTCGGCGGCTTTCGCCTGTTCCGAATCGCCATCAGCGTCTTCATTATCTGGTACCTGATGCAATCGCAGATCAGAGGCCTGTTTCAAAAACCCGCACTCCCACGCCCCTGATCACCTTGGCAGGAGTTCCTTGGGTGGGGTCACTCCCCTGATTCCGCCTGCTTTCGCGCTTGTACCGGATTCGTCCACCCCTATAATTGAAGTGCTCTGGACGACAAAGGCTCCGCCGGATTGCACCCGACCGTAGTCGCGCTGAGTTGGCGGCTGTGGCGGATGGGTATCCGGAAGCATGTCCATATGGCGATGCCGTTCTCCGCACACAGCGCGGTACTAGCGAACCGCCTTTCCTCGCCCTGTCATCCCCGCAAGAGGCGCTGTTTCAAAGCATTGAGCGCTATGGTCTTGCTGTTACTCCTGGCCAGCGCGGACCGAAACGGCTTCGCCTCGAGTGCGGCCAGCCGCAAGCAGGAAGCCGCCAGCCAGTTTGAGAAGGCTGAGCAGATGCGTGAGGCGCTAAACGGCCGTCCGGAGGAGGAACGCACCCGTCGCGATTACCAGCGCGTCGCCGACGCCTATCGCAAGGTCTATTATGTTGCGCCCGCTTCCAGCAAAGCCGATGCCAGCGTGATTGCAGTGGCCGAGATCCTGGCAACCATAGGACGGCAGTTTGAACCCGGGGAGAAGGACCTGCGTTCGGCAATCCGCGAATATGAGTTCTTGCGGCGTGAGTATCCGGGCAGCAAATACCGCTTCCAAGCGCTGTTCACGATTGGGCAGATCTACGCGGAAGACCTCGGAGACGAGGACGACGCGCGTAAGACCTTCGAGGAGTTCCTGCGCCGATATCCGCGCCAGTCCCTGGCACGGGAAGCAAAGCAGGCGCTGGCCGAGTTGAACCGACCCAAGCCGGCCAAGAAGACTGTCGAGGAAGCGCTCACCGAACCTCCGGAAACTCCGGTCACTACAACCAGCGCACAACCTGTCGTAAAAAAGTCGGGGTTGCCTATGGTGACCGGCATCCGTCACTGGTCTACTCCGGACTACACGCGGGTGGCGATTGATGTGGACCGCGAAGTGAAGTATGAAGTGGGACGCGTTCCCCACCCGGACCGCATCTTCTTCGATCTGCCCGACACCAAGCTTGCGTCGGTCCTGGTCGGCAAGAGCTTCGATGTGGAAGACGGCTTCCTGAAGAAGATCCGGGTAGCCCAGTATCAGCCGGGATATACCCGCGTCGTCCTCGAAGTTGCGGACGTCTCCGACTACTCGGCGTTCCTGCTGCCCAACCCGTACCGCCTCATCATTGATATCCACGGGCGTCAGCCTCATGCCAAAACGCAGGTAGCGGAGTTGGGCGACCTCGCAGCTGGCAACGAGCAGGAGGCGGGACCGTCGGGCCGCAAGGTCGCGACCCCTGCGAAGTCTTCCCGCGACAGTAACGCGGGGCAGAATGCCGCGCCCAAGACGGTCGGCGGAGACACCATCGCCGACGCCGCCACGCAGCCTACCCGTCCAAGTCCCGCCGTCGCTACGGCGTCGTCCAACCCTCCCCATCGCAAGGTCGTCGTGGACGAAAACGATGAGGTCAGTACGGATGATCTGCCTTCGGCGATGGCGTCATCGGCAAAGCCGCGCAGCCCGAAAGCAACTCATGTCGCCGCGGCCCGCTCGGCGAATCCGAACGACCCACTCTTCTCCGATCCGGGAGATACCAAGGGCCCGGAACTGAAGGCCACGACTCAGCCCACCACGGCTCCAACCGCCGTGGCTGTGGCGCCTCGCGCCAAGGATCGTAAGAAGACCAGCAAAGTCGCAGCTCCCGAAGCGCCTTCCGCCCACGAGGCCGAACCCACCTCCGCCGGAGAACGAAGCCTGACCCGCGCTCTTGGACTCAAGATTGGGCACATCGTGGTGGATGCCGGGCACGGCGGTCACGATACCGGAACCATTGGTCCGAACGGACTGATGGAGAAGGACCTGGTTCTCGACGTAGCCTTACGCCTGGGCCGCTTATTGGAAACTCGTCTGGGCGCCGACGTGATCTACACCCGCGACGATGACACCTTCATTCCGCTGGAGACGCGGACTGCCGTGGCTAACGAGCATCAGGCAGACCTGTTCATCTCGGTGCATGCGAATTCCAGCCCCGACCCGTCTGCCCGCGGAGTCGAGACCTACTACCTGAACTTCACCTCGAATGCGGATGCCCTGGAAGTCGCCGCGCGTGAAAACGCCGTCTCCCAAAAATCCATCTTCGAACTCCAGGACCTGGTCAAGAAGATCACATTAAAGGAGAAGATCGAGGAATCGCGAGAGCTGGCAAGCGATGTTCAGCAATCGCTTTACGGCGGACTGGCTGGCAGGCACTCCACTCTGCGCGACCGCGGCGTGAAGAAAGCACCCTTCGTGGTGCTGATCGGCGCCAACATGCCCAGCATCCTGGCGGAGATCTCCTTTGTTTCCAATCCTACCGACGCTGCCAAGCTGGAAACTCCGGAATACCGGCAAAAAATTGCCGAGTCGCTGTACAAGGGCATCGCGAAGTATGCCGGTGGGCTCAGCGGCGTGAAAGTGGCGTCCAGGCTCAGCAAGCCCAGCGGAGAATAGGTCTCAGCAATCAGCAATCAGCAATCAGCATTCAGCCAAACCTATCGCGGATTACCTGCCAGCGCAGCCAAAGGTGCCGATCGGGTAATTTTTGGCTGATTGCTGAATGCTGACTGCCGACGGCTTGTATCTGGAAACTTTGCCCCTGTCGCAGTAGTCTAATTCTGTAGGTCCTTGACCTTCCATGCAGTCCTGTCTCATGAAACGCTTTCTCATTGCCGCTGTTTTGCTCCTCTCGTTGGGCAGTCTTGCATTCGCATCCGACCCCAACGACTTCCTGCCGCAGTCCTTCGCCGGCTGGACCAAATCCGGCTCGGTACAGTCAACCACCGCTCCGGCAAAAGCCGATGCTGCCTATCCCGCGGTCTTGCAAGAGTACGGCTTCGCTGACGCTGAGACGGTGACCTACACCCGCGCCGATGGACGCAAGCTGACTGTGAAAGCCGCAAGATTCAACGACGCTACCGGAGCCTATGGCGCCTTCACGTTTTATCGCCAGCCGTCGATGGGGACAGAACGGATCGGCACTAAAGCCGCGTCGGCGAACCAGCGTATTCTGTTCTTCCGCGACAACGTTCTGGTGGACGCCGATTTCGATCGTCTCACTGAAATGTCCGCCGCTGAATTGCGGGAACTCGCAGGCATGCTACCGGCCGCGAAAGCTTCAGCCTCAAGCCTGCCGAGTCTTCCTGGGTACTTGCCGAAGAGCGACGCTGTGGAAAACTCGGCGAAATATATCCTCGGCCCGCGGGCGTTGGTTGCGCAGAAGGGGCCGCTCACTCCCGAGCAGGTCGATTTCAGTCATGATCCCGAGATTCTGATTCAGAATTATTCCTCCAAAAGCGGGCCTCTCACCCTCACCTTGATTCAGTATCCGACGCCGCAGATCGCCGTTGAGCGCCTACGTGCCTTGCAAAGCGCTGAGCAGGCGACTCCGAACTCTCTGCTGGTAAGGCGCAGCGGACCCTTGGTCGATATCGTAACCGGCGCGGTCGGGAGCAGCGAGGCGCATGCGCTTCTCAACTCCGTAAACTACGAAGCCGAGGTCACGTGGAACGAAGCGACTTCAATGAGCAAGCGCGACAACATCGGTAATCTAATCCTCGGAGTGTTTGCGCTGACCGGGATCATTCTGTTGATAGCTCTCATCTTCGGGATTTTTTTTGGCGGCATTCGCATCTTGATGCAGCGTCTTTTTCCTCATCGCGTCTTCGATCGCCCCGAGGATGTCGAGATCATTCAACTGCATCTGCGATAGCATGTAGTTCGAGTAAGTTATTTAAAATAATATACTTACCTTCCAGCGAAGGAAACTCGGCCATTTTCGGTCAATTTCCTGCAATTCCTTTAATATCATGTAAGCTATTGAAAATACAGCAGTTTAAGTCCCAGAAATTGCTTGACACGGGTTTTCCGTGAACCTAGTATTTGTGCAGAAAGTTTTGACGGTTTAGCCTCCGTTGGAACTATTCTCCCTTGAAGAGAAGGCCGCCCTGTTGCCGGGTGGCCTTTTCGATTGTGGGAAATCGCTCAGCGCCCAAAGTCGAACTGCGATGGCGAGAATCTGCGCGAAAAAAGTTTTTCGATCTTAGTAGTCTCAGCCGCCCACTCCAGTCAATCTTGCTTTCATCCGATGGCTCTTAGCGCACCACGGTGCTCCAGTTGCGATGCACTTCTTGCTTCTGCCGCGGAGTCCGACCATCACTGTCCGGACAGACAAGCACTGAGAGGAACACTTTCTCCAGAGCTGCCGATACCTAATACATTCGTGTGCGGCAGTTCCGAACCCAATCAGCTATCTCGCGAATCCAAGTCTCTTGACCTTTATCATGGATTTCAAATCATCCAAGCCGGCAAACAAAACCGAGATATTCAAAGCGCTGTCCGAAGTTTGGCAACTTGTCCGGCCCCGCCGCGCCCTGCTCGCGCTGGGCCTGGGGTTGATGATCATCAACCGCGTCTCTGGGCTTGTGCTCCCGGCTTCCACCAAGTACCTGGTGGACGACATCATCGGTAAGCGGCATTTCAAACTGCTCTATCCTCTGGTGGGAGTGGTCCTGCTGGCGACGATCATCCAGGGATTGACCTCGTTTGCGCTGACGCAGACACTCTCCAAGGCGGCCCAGAAGCTCATCGCCGAGTTGCGTCGGCGCGTGCAGGAGCACGTTGGGCGACTATCGGTTGCCTATTACGACGCCAACAAGACCGGCATGCTGGTTTCGCGGATCATGAGCGACGTCGAGGGAGTGCGCAACCTCATCGGCACCGGACTGGTGGACTTCGCCGGTGGATTGCTCACCGCAGTCATTGCCTTCGCCGTCCTGATCCGCATCAGCCCAATCATGACCGCCATCGCCTTCGGCTTTCTGGGTATTTTTGGATTCGGCCTGCGCAAGGCCTTTCGAACCATCCGCCCCATCTTCCGGGAACGCGCCAAGATCAACGCCGAAGTCACGGGCCGCCTGACGGAATCGCTGGGAGGTGTGCGAGTCGTGAAGGGGTACCACGCTGAGCAGCGTGAGCACGAGGTGTTCAGCTCCGGAGTCGAGCGCCTGCTGCAGAACGTCTTTCGCACCCTGACCGCGACTTCGGTCATGAGCCTGTCGTCTTCCACTCTCATGGGCGTCATCGGGGCGATTGTCATGTTCATGGGAACGCGTCAGATTCTCGCGGGTAAGCTGACGCTGGGCGGATTTTTCACTTACACCATGTTCCTCGGATATTTGGCCGCGCCATTGTTCCAGGTTGTCGGTATTGGCACCCAGATCACCGAAGCGCTCGCAGGTTTGGAACGCACACGCGAGGTTCTCGACGAGACCCCCGAAAACGAGGATCCCAACCGGACGGTCACGCTTCCCGAGATCCGCGGCGACGTCGCCTTCCAGGATGTCACCTTTGCCTACGAGCAGAAGAAGACCGTTCTGCACGACATCTCGTTTCGCGCCCGTCCGGGTACCGTGACGGCGCTCGTAGGATCGTCGGGATCGGGCAAGTCAACCATCATCGGGCTGATTGCCGCCTTCCATACCCCCAACCAGGGGAAAATTCTAGTGGATTCGGTCGATCTCTCTACCGTCCGGCTGGAATCGTACCGCACCCAACTAGGCATGGTTCTGCAGGATTCGTTTCTGTTCGACGGAAGCATTCGCGAGAACGTGGCCTTTTCCAAGCCTGATGCAACGGAGGAGGAGATCCTCAGGGCTTGCGTCATCGCCCGCGTGGACGAGTTCGCGGAAAAATTCGAGCTGCGATACGACACCATCATCGGAGAACGTGGGGTGAAGCTTTCGGGCGGGCAGCGCCAGCGGGTCTCCATCGCGCGCGCCATCCTGGCGAACCCGCGCATTCTGATTCTCGATGAAGCCACCTCGAGTCTGGACTCCGAGTCGGAAGCCTTGATCCAGGAAGGACTCTCCTATCTGATGCACGGGCGCACCACGTTTGTCATCGCGCATCGGCTCTCCACCATTCGCCGTGCGGACCAGATCCTGGTGGTCGAGGAGGGGCGAATCGTCGAGCACGGCAACCACCAATCGCTTTATCAGTTCGGTGGCCGCTACTACGAGCTGTACACCAAGCAACATGGCATCGAGCAGAACCTCTTCCTGGCGCCGGGCGAAGGTGACACGACCGAAGAGTCCGCTGCCGTGCTGCCGGACGGAGTTCCCGCTGATCCCGATCCCACGACGCTGCTTCGCTAAGGACCGGTAATCCCGGCTGATCGCGTTGACTGAATGTGGTCCGGAATGTTTCCACTGCCGGCGGAGCCACATCTCTCTTCTGATGAGCCACAAAGATGCTGTATCATCAGGACTTTCGCGCCGTAGTTGCCGTAGCTTGACGAGCCGGATATGGATCAACGCAGTTTCCAGAGACTGCTGCGCCGCACGGTTCTGATACCGGTGGTATTGCTGTTGCTGCTCACCGCCACACTGGTGGTTGAGATTGTTGGGCTGAGGACCTCTTTTGGTTGGGTTGACCACACTGACCAAGTCATCACCAATGCCAGACAGTTGATGCGGTACATGACCGACATGGAGGCCGAACTTCGTGGCTTCTACCTGACCCGCGACCAGTCTTTTCTCGACGCCTATGACTCGGTCAAGCAAGGAGTGCCGGAACAACTGGTGGTCCTGGACCATCTCACCAGCGACAATCCCAGCCAACAGCGTCGCCTGCGCGAACTTCGCGATCTCGACTTCCGCTGGATCCAATATTCGGAGCAGTTGTTGCAGCAGCCGGGCGCTCGCTCTCTCTCCTCCGAGGAGTACACCGCCGGGAAACAATTGATGGACCAGATACGCGCCAAGCAGCGCGAGATACTGGATGCGGAGCAACATTTACATGAAGTGCGTTACCATCGCACCACGCTTCTTAGTGACGTTGTCATCGCTACCGCGGTGGCGCTTTCGCTCATCACGGCTTTTCTGCTGTTCACGCTAACCCGACGCGAGTTGGTCGCGCTTTCTTCCACCTACGATAAGCATCTGAAAGCCGAAGCGGAAAAGACACAGCTCTTGCAAGAAAGCCGCGAGTTGTTGCAGATCACGCTCAAGAGTCTGGGTGACGCAGTCGTCTCCACCGACGCTTTGGGGGCAGTGTCGTTCCTCAACCCGGTCGCCGAGAAGCTCACCGGCTGGAACCACCAAACAGCCAGGGGACGGGCACTGCGTGACGTCTTGCGCATCATGGACGAAAGAACCCGTACCGAACTTGAGGATCCGGTGGCGCTGGTTCGCCGCTCGCAGGGGGTGGTAAACGTTTCCAGCCACGTTGCACTCATAAGCCGCTCCGGTCAGGAGTATCCTGTCGAGCTGACTGGATCGCCGATCCTCAACGAGCGCAACCAGCTCGTCGGAATTGTGGTGGTGTTTCGCGATATCACGCAACGCCGCCAAACCGATCAGAGCTTACGCTCGAGCGAGCGTCTGGCGCTGGCCGGACGCCTGTCGGCCACCATCGCGCACGAAATTCGTAATCCGCTCGACACGGTTTCCAACCTTATTTACCTGCTGCGCCACGAGCAGCACCCCGAGAATATGACGAGTCAGTACTTGGAGCTTGCCAGTGAGGAACTGGCCCGCATCGCGCAGATCACGGGGCAGCTCCTGACTTTCCACCGCGAGGCCCAAGCCCCGGTGGAGGTGAATCTTGCTGGTGTGTTGCAAAGCGTACTGGTTGTATTTGCGCCGCAAATCCGCAAGGCCCATGTCGAGGTAGAGCAGCGTTTGGAAGCGGTGCCTCCGGTGCGAGGATTTCCCGGCGAACTGCGGCAGGTGTTTTCGAACCTTGTAGGCAATGCCCTCGACGCCATGCCCAATGGCGGCAAACTAATTCTGCATTTGCGCGAATCTACTCTCATCTCCGATCCGGCACGCCGGGGAGTACGCGTAACCATACTCGACACTGGCGCAGGCATCGCGGCCGGGGTCCGCAAGAATCTTTTCGCTCCCTTCTTCACCACCAAAGGTGAAAAAGGCACGGGGTTGGGCCTTTGGGTGAGCCGTGGCATCATCGACAAGCATGAAGGGACAATTCATCTCGCCAGCCGCATGCGAGCCGGCAAGAGTGGGACCGCGTTTTCGGTGTTTCTGCCCTTCGAGCAGGAACTGGGATTGCTTGACGTGCCGAACGTGCCGCCGGCCGCGTAGTAATTCGTGTGAATGGCCCCCCTGCGCGTGACGCCGCCGCCCAACCGTGGTAGAAAGAAACCAGAAGGATAAGGAGCATGGCAACTTTAGATTGGTCTCAGTGTCCCGTCGTGGAGAGCATCCCCGGCAAGGTAAGCGGTGCGTGGGTGTTTAAGGATACCCGTATGCCAGTTTCTAGCGTTTTCGAGAACCTTGAATCCGGGGCTACCATCGACGAGATCACGGAGTGGTTCGACGTCACCCGGGAACAGATCGTCGCCGTGCTGGAGTTTGCGGCCCGCAGTCTCGATCCGCCGAATCCACTTGCTCCTGGAAGCCGTTCGGTGACGCTGCTCGATGCGCATTCTGTTTGATCACGGCACGCCCGCGCCGCTTATTCCGTTTCTCGCAGGTTCACACCGTCACGAAAGCAAAGGACGCAGGTTGGGACAAGCTGGTCAACGGCGAGTTGCTCAAAGCTTCCGAGGAAGCGGGGTTCGAGGTTCTGATTACCACGGACAAGAACATGGTGACGCAGCAGGATTTGAAGGGCTTTGCCATTGCCATTGTGGTCCTTGGCAATTCTCAATGGCGCATCGTGCAGCGTCACGTCCGCAAGATAGCCTCTACCGTGGCTGCCGCGATGCCCGGCAGCTATGTTGAAATCGAAATCCCCTTCAAATAGCACAGGCGCTGTCGTCCTCTCACCTTTCCGGCCGCGGTGGCTCCCTTATAATGGAATCCTTCGAACCAAGAATGACCCCTCCTCCCGTCCGAACAGCAGTTGCCGGTTCCGATTCGAACGAAGTCCCTAGCCACTCTCCCTCGCCACGACGCATTTGGGTTTTGATCGTGCTGCTGTGGGCCGTCGTTTACATCCCCGGCTTGTTTTCGCCGCCGCTACTGGACGACGCAGATTCGATCCACGCTGAAGCCGCGCGCGAGTTGATCGTCCGCCACGACTGGACCACGCTCTACATTGATGGGGTTCGCTATCTGGAAAAAGCGCCACTGATGTATTGGAGTATGGCGGCCAGCTATACAGTTTTCGGAGCCAGGGACTGGGCAGCCCGATTGCCACTTGCGCTCGGCGTGCTGGCGCTGCTGCTGGCCACTTACTCCCTGGGCAAACGGACGCTCGGAGAACGTGCGGGTTTCTGGGCAGCAATGGTGCTGGCCGTTTCGGTCGGCCCCTACATCTTCACTCGCATTATCATTCCCGACCTGCTGGTGGGGTTGTGGCTCACTCTCGGTTTTGACTTCTTCCTGCGAACCTTGGACGAAGAGCCTCCCTCGGTTTTTTCGTGCTGGGGATTGGCGGCGACCGCTGCCCTGAATGTTCTCACCAAGGGACTGATCGGCCTGCTATTTCCGGCGGCAATTATTGGGCTGTATCTGATGCTGGCCGGAAATCTCAAACACCTGCTGCGAATGCGGCTGCTCTCCAGCTTCGCGGTCCTGCTGGTGATTGCGGCGCCGTGGCATATCGCGGCCGCAGTGGAAAATCCGCCTGCGGGACAATCGCGGGGCTTCCTCTGGTTCTACTTCATCAATGAGCAGTTCCTTCGTTACCTGGGTAAGCGCGTTCCACCCGACTACGGCATCGTCCCCCTGATCGTCTTCTGGGGACTGATGCTGGCGTGGCTGTTTCCCTGGTCGGCATTCGTCTTCCAGTCGCTGGCACAAGTCCCGCACCGCTGGCGCCAGTGGCGCAGCGGCATGGACCGGCGACGACGGGCCCTGCTGTTATACGCAATCTGGGGGGCAGTCATACTGGTGTTCTTCAGCTTCTCGACTCGCCAGGAGTATTACGCTATCCCCGCACTGCCTGGACTGGCTTTGCTGATCGGTGGCTGGCTGCAACAGGAAGAGGAATCGCCCGCAGCCTCCAGGTTGCGGCGCAGCGGGCGAATCGGGTCGATGGTGTTACTCGCCCTCTCGGTTGTCGTCTTCGCAAGCGCGATGTTCTTGCTGGCGCAGAGCAAAAGCATGCCTGCCGACAGCGATCTCGCCGACCTGCTCAGGAGGAATTCCAACGATTACACCCTCGCGTTTGGACATATCTTTGATCTAACGCCGCGGGCACTGGGACTCTTTCGCGGACCGCTGGCGACATTCTCAATTGCGTTGTTGGTGGGCTCTCTGCTGAACCTGTTGTACCGGCGGCGCAATTTCGCCCAGGCTGGCAACTGGGTGTTGACGATCATGATGGTGTTCGTGCTTTTTGCCGTGCATCAGGGATTGGTAATGTTCTCACCCATCCTGTCGTCAAAAAAACTTGCCGACGCCATCGAGCAGGAGTACCGTCCTGGCGACGTACTGGTGGTCAATGGGACTTACGAGGACGCCTCCACATTAAACTTTTACACACGCCAGCCCATCCACATCGTGAACTCACGCGATGAAGGCAACATGTACTATGGAGCGCTCTTTCCAGATGCACCCTCCATCTTCGAGGATGACGCATCGCTCCAGGCCTTGTGGCAAGGCCCGAAACGCGTTTTTCTGTGGGCTGAAGAAGACAATGTGCCGCTATTCATTAAGCAGAGTGGCAGCTATCACCTCGCACGCAGTGGTGGAAAGCTGATTCTCATGAACCGGGCATTGCCGCAGAATCAGTAGCCTTGGCAGCAGATTGAGGTACTGGCAAGCAATCGTTACAATCAATGCTCTGGCGGGATTGCATTCCAGCAAGCCGGGCAGAGAACTGGCTTTGGTTCCCGTGGCCGCTCAGGAACGGATCCCCAGCGGCCTGAGAAAGCACACTTGATAGCCTTTGTAGACCCAGTCCTGTTTGCGATGGCGGGCGGCGCCCCTGCGTGGCACCTGTTGCGACAACTGCTGTGGTCCGCCGCACTGGTGGGATCGCTGACCTCGACCGTCTTTCTCGGCATGGTTTTGTTTGCGGCCATCCGTTACGCGATGACGTGCCGGATCCAACGGCAGCAAGTTCTGGGCGTCCCGCTGCGGGAATTGCCTCCAGTAACTATCCTGAAGCCGCTTTACGGTATGGAACCGAGGCTCGAGGAGAACCTGGAGAGCTTCTTCCGTCAGGATTACCCAAACTTTGCGATCATCTTCGGCCTCCGAAGCTGCGAGGACCGGGCACTCAGCGTGGTCGACCGGCTTCAGGCTAAGTACCCCCAGGTGCAGACGCGAGTCGTTGTTTCGGGTGAGCCGTCATGGCCTAATGCCAAGGTCTACTCGCTGAACAAGATGATCGCTACTTCCGCCGATGAGTTTTTTGTTATCAGCGATAGCGATGTTCTGGTTGGCTCCGACTTCTTGCGCAATGTGATACCGCCCCTACTGCATCCGAAGGTGGGGTTAGTAACCTGTCTTTATGAAGGCATTCCCGCCCGCGGTCTCTGGTCGCACCTCGAGGCCCTGGGAATGTCGATCGAGATGCCTTCCGGCGTCCTCGTGGCTGAGATGGTGGACGGCATGAAATTTGCCTTGGGCGCCGCGATGGCGGTTCGGCGCGACGCGGTAGAAGCTGTCGGTGGCATTCGCGAGGCCGCGCATTTTTATTCCGACGATTACGTGCTCGGCAATCGCATCGCGGCGGCCGGTTATGAAATTATGTTGTCGCATTACAAGGTAGGGCACGTGCTCACCAGTCGCTCGCTCTCCAGGACACTCGGAGACCAGTTGCGCTGGATGAAGAGCACGCGCTTCTCACGCCCGCTGGGACATGTCGGGTCGGGTCTCACTTATGCGGTTCCGTTTGGCTTGCTGGCGCTGCTGCTCGGAATGGATCACAGCTTTGGCCGTCATATTGGTTTCGAGTTGTTCCTCATGGCATGGCTGAATCGCGTGTTGCTGGCGCTTGTGGTGGGATGGGGAATCATGCGCGACCGCCGTTCTCTGTGGTTGTGCTGGTTGTACCCTCTGCGCGACCTGCTGGGATTCGGTATATGGGCCGCCAGTTTCTCCGGCAAGACATTTTTCTGGCGCGGCGAAACATACCAGTTTGGAGATGAGGGAAGAATTACGCCCGAGCAGCGCCCTGTCAGCCTGCTCACTCACAGCTTGCCTCAAGGGCATGATTAAGCTCGGCTAAATCCGTTCGAGCTTTCCGTGGTGCAGCCTGAAGCGCATCCCGCGCCATTCCACTTCGTCCCCGAAGTAGCTGACCAACCAGATTGCCAGCCCAACCAAGTCACGCAGAGGCAGAAGCCATAGGCCTCGCAGAACCTGCGGATCCGCGAGCACCCCCCGGCCAACCACGACGGCTGCTATTGCGCGGAGAGCGACGGTAACGACGAGAACCAGCCATGTCCACCACACGTGCGGAGCGGCCACCACCGCCAGCGCGGCCCAAATTAGGCCGAAGGTCACGATCAAGCCAAAATACTGCGCTCCGCGCCGGTCTTTGACGTTACGAGCCCAGCGCAACTGGTGCGCCCAGAAATCGCGGAAGCTGTAATCGGGCAACGCAGTCTCCACAACGATATCGGCCAAGTGCACCTGATAACCCGCAGCGGAGGCGCGCGCACCGAGTTCGTAATCGTCGCCGAGGTAGTCGGCCAGCGGCTCCAAGCCGCCGATTTCGTGCAGCACGGTCTTGGTGGTGGCGATAGTCGCCCCGAGTGCGAAACGAAGGCCGCCTTCCATAGCGCGTGCCACCAATACGCCGCCGCTGAAGTCGGTGCTGAGCCCCAACGCTTCGAGCTTCGACCCCAGCGTCTTGCCCGCCAGTCCGCGATAGAGCGTTGTGACCATGCCAACTCCCGGCTGCGCGAACGGCGCTAGCGCGCGCAGCAGATAGTTGCGAGGGACCAGGATGTCGCTGTCATTGATGATGATGTACTCGTAGCGGGCCTGCGGCAGCATCTGGGCGAGATTGCTGACTTTGCCATTGAGGCCGAGCGCCTGCGGACAATGCACAACCCGCAACTTCGCTTGCGGAAACTCCTCGCGCAGGGCCTCGACCAGAGCCAGCGCCGGATCGCAAGCATCGCTCACGCCGAACAGCACTTCGTATTCTGGGTAATCGAGCAAACAATGGCTTCGAAAAGCGCTGTACATGTGGGGATCGAGCCCCTTTAGAGACCTCAGAATGCTCACTGGGGGAGTGAAGCGCGTCTCGTTAGGGCGGAAGCATTCACGCTGGAAACGTTTTGCCGCCCAGATGCACAGGACGAAGTGCGCCGCGCCGGCCACAGCCAGCAGCGCGCTGAGCACGGCAACAACGGTGAGCGCAGAATGCATGGAGAGCTTTTCAGATTAGCAGAACCACGTGCCTTGCTGACACTGGCGAGGCTGCTAGTGCCCCTTTACCAGAAGGGCGCGCGGTATGATGTACAAGGATTGCTAGGGACCCCTCAAGAGACATCCGATGATCAACGGGAAGCGCGTCGCCGTCGTCATGCCGGCCTACAACGCGGAACAGACGCTGGAAGCGACGGTGCGGGAGATCCCCGAACTGGTGGACATCCGCATCCTGGTGGACGATTACAGCAAAGACAGCACCGTGGAAGTGGCCCGGCGGCTGGGGCTGACCGTGTTTGAGCACGACCGAAACCTTGGCTACGGCGGGAACCAGCAGACCTGCTACCGCGAAGCTCTATCTGCCGGCGCCGACGTCGTGGTGATGGTCCATCCGGACTATCAATACACCCCGCTCCTCATCACCGCTCTGGCAAGCATGGTGGCTTACGATGTCTATGACGTGGTGCTGGGGTCGCGAATCATCGGTGGCCAGGCGTTGCATGGCGGTATGCCGCTGTATAAATACATCTCCAACCGCTTTCTGACGGCTTTCGAGAACCTCTTCCTGGGCGTAAAGCTCTCCGAGTATCACACCGGCTATCGCGCGTTCAGCCGAAAGGTCCTGACCGAGCTGCCGCTGCTGGAAAATTCTCCTGACTTCGTGTTTGACAACCAGATGCTGGCGCAATGTGTGCACTTCGGATTTCGCATTGGCGAGGTCTCCTGTCCGACCAAGTACTTTGAAGAGGCGTCTTCCATCAATTTTCGCCGCAGTGTCACCTACGGCCTGGGGGTAATGGGTACGACTCTCCAGTTTGCACTTCACCATTTGGGGCTGATCCGTCTGCCCAGGTTTAGTTCCGCGGGAAGAAGGCTGGAGGCCGCCGGGGAAGCTGCCCCGACATTGCCCGCGAGCGAAGGACAATTCCGCGGGGCCGGACGAAGTTAGCGAAGGTCTGATTAAGCCCAGTGGGGGTGCCCCAGGGGCTAAAGCCCAGATTTTATATACCGGGCATTTACGGACGGCCTGAAGGCCGTCCCCTTCAAAGCACCAGAGTTATCAGATCTCCCTTAGCGCATTCGGCGGACCCGCCACGTACACCCGGCGCCGCCAGGCCGCGCGATTTCAGGATTAAACTGGTTCGACTGAAACAAATTACGGGAGTTTCACGTATCTGGAGATGCGTCCGTGTTGGCGGGAGACGTAGGAATACCCCAACTCTGCGGTTCGGTGCATGGATTCTTCAACTTCTAAACGCACGCTTGGCCACGGCAGCTTCTTCCGCGAGCCCACGCTGATCGCGCTGCAAACCATGCGCGCGCACAAGCTGCGTTCGTTTCTCATGTTGCTGGGCATCATTCTGTCAGTCTCCACGCTCATCCTGGTGGTCGCCCTCATCAGCGGGATGAACGGCTATTTTGCCAGCCGCGTCGCCAACCTGGGATCCAACGTCTTTCTGATCCACAAGTTTCCCATCATCAGCGATTCCAAGGAGCTGCTGAAAGCGACTCGCCGCAACCGCGATATCACCTGGGAAGACTATGAGGCGTTGCGCGACAGTCTCAAGCTCGCACAAGCCGTCGGCGTGGAAGCGCGGCGCACGGCAAAGGTCCGCGCCGAGCGGCAAAATCTGGAGGATGTCGATATCCGGGGAGTGACCGCCAACATTGGGGGCATGAACGTGGAAGAGGTCGCGACCGGACGGTATATTACCGACAGCGACAATCAGCATCGCGCCATGGTCTGCATGATTGGCGCCGATGTGGCCGACAAGCTCTTTGCCAATACCGATCCTATCGGCAAAACTATCGCTGTCGATGGGGAGGAGTTCCAAGTGGTCGGGGTGGCAAAAAAAATCGGCAACACCTTCGGACAATCGCAGGACAACTTCGTCTATATACCCATCGAGACCTGGCTGAAGATGTACGGGCGCAACAATTCGTTGAGCGTCAACGTTCAGGCCCGCGGGGCGGAGTGGATGGCACGCACCAAGGAAGAAGCCCGGGTGTTGATGCGGTCACGCCGCCATCTCGCGCCCAACGACGATGACAACTTCGGCATCCTGGCCAGTGACAGCTTGATGGGCCTGTGGCAAAACCTCACCGGTACGCTGGCCTCCGGCATGGTGGGACTGGTTTCAATTTTCCTGGTGATCGGCGGGGTCGTAATCATGAACGTGATGCTGGCCTCGGTCACCGAACGGACCCGTGAGATCGGCATACGGAAGTCGCTGGGAGCGAAGAAGCGCGACATTTTGCTGCAGTTCCTGGTTGAATCCACCGTAATGGCAGTGGTGGGGGGCGCCATCGGCGTGCTGATCGCATGGATTCTATCGGTCATCGTGCGCAGCACAACCCCAGTGCCGATGGAGGTGCCCATCTCTGCGGTGGTCCTGGCGATCGTGATCTCATCAGCGGTGGGAATTTTCTTTGGGGTCTATCCCGCGCGCAAGGCGGCGCGATTGGACCCAATCGAGGCGTTGCGGTATGAGAACTAAGTGGCTAGTGGTCAGTGGATAGTGGCTAGTGAAGGCAATGCGACGAACGCGTTTATTCACTATTGGGCTGGCCTGCGAGGGGATGAGGTGATAGAGCCAATGTCGATGCACTATCCACTAACCACTAACCACTGATTTCCTATGCGGATGCACTTTGGTGAAAATTCGCGAATGGCGCTGGTTACAGTGCGCGAGCACAAGACCCGCTCCTTCCTGACCGTGCTGGGGGTGGTGATTGGCGTCGCCGCCATGATCTTCGTCGCCTCCATTCTGGTCGGCGTCAGCCGTGACGTGGAAGGTTATCTCGACGATTACGGCACCAACACGCTGTTCATCTTCCGCTGGGATATGGGCATTTCCTTCGGCCGCATGAACGCGGAACAGCGCATGCGCAAGCCGCTGACTCTGGAAGACGCCAAGGCCATCCAGGACGAGTGCCCGCACGTCAAGTACGTGACCGCGGAACTGTTTCCCCGCATCAATCCCGACCAACGGGAAGGGCCGGGAGCTTTACAAGTCGCGCGCTACGGTTCGAAGGAAATCTCCAACCTCGATTACAGCGGCGCCACCACTTCCTACCCCGATGTGTACAACGCGCACGTGTCGCAAGGCCGCTTCTTTACCGAGTTTGAAGACTCCCACAGCATGGACGTCGCGGTCATCGGCGACGAAATCGACAAGAACTTTTTCCCCGCTCACGACGGCCTCGGCAAGACCATTTCGGTGGACGGCGTCGCCTATCAGGTGATCGGCGTGCTGGAGAAGCGCAAGGGACAGCTCTTCAAGGATGAGACCGCCGATCGCGTGGTCAAAGTTCCTTACAACGCCTACCACAAGCATTTCCCTGCGGCCGACGAACACTTCCTGGGAGCGGAGGCCTATGCCGGCTTCAAGGATGCTGCTGAAGATGAGATTCGTGGCCTGTTGCGCCGTCGGCGCAATGTGCCCTTCGATAAGCCAGACAATTTCGGTCTGTCCACCGCCGAAGCCATCGCCGACCAGTTCCGCCAGATCATGAGCACGGTAGCGCTGATGACCATCGTGGTCAGCTCCATCGGCTTGTTGGTGGGCGGTGTCGGCGTGATGAACATCATGCTGATGTCAGTAACCGAACGCACCCACGAGATCGGAATACGCAAAGCGATTGGCGCGCGTCGGGGCGACGTGGTCCGTCAGTTTCTTACCGAAGCCGTGGTGCTGACCGGATTGGGCGGGCTGGTGGGAGTGCTGCTGGGAGTGGCTGCGTCTGCCGCTCTGCCGCTGATCTTTCCTTCGATGCCCACCTCGGTCCCCATCTGGGCCGTAGTTGCCGCGGTGTTGATGGCGATGAGCGTCGGCCTGTTCTTCGGAATCTATCCCGCGGTCAAAGCCTCGCGGCTGGATCCAGTCGAAGCCTTGCGCTACGAATAGAACCGCGGCCTCTGGTCGCGGCAGGCCTTGAGCGCGCCATGGTTGGCTCGACCGAATCAGGCATAATCTCAACACCATGTCTGCTCCTATCGAGGATTACGCGCTCATTGGCGACTGCGAAACCGCCGCACTGGTCAGCCGCCGCGGCTCCATCGACTGGCTCTGCCTGCCCCACTTCGCCCCGGCATGTTTTGCGGCCCTGTTGGGAGCCGAAGATAACGGTCACTGGTCAATTGCGCCCCAGCAAAAAGCCCGCTGTACCCGGCGCTATCTCGATCACACCCTGGTCGTGGAAACCACCTTTGACACGGAGACCGGTCGCGCGCTCCTGCTCGACTTCATGCCGCTGCGTGGCCGCAATTGTAACCTCGTCCGCATCGTTCGGGGTATTCGCGGCAGCGTTGCCATGTGCATGGAACTGGTTCTGCGCTTCGACTATGGACGCTCCGTCCCCTGGGTGACTCGCTTGCCGGAGGGCGCGCTGCGGGCAATCGCGGGTCCCGACATGACGGTGCTGCGTACTCTCGCACCGCTTCGCGGCGAGAACCTGAAAACGCTTAGCGAATTCACCGTCAGCGAAGGTGAGTCGGTCGCCTTCGTGCTTGCCTATGGACCTTCCTACGAGGAGCTCCCCAAACCCATCGATCCCGAACAGGCACTGCGCGAGACCGTCGCCTTCTGGGAAGAGTGGGCGGGACAGGCCAAGCTGCACGGCGAGTACGCCGAGGCGTTGGAACGATCATTGATCACGCTGAAGGCGCTCACCTACCGTCACACAGGAGGAATCGTTGCCGCTCCGACCACTTCGCTGCCGGAACAACTGGGCGGATCGCGCAACTGGGACTATCGCTATTGTTGGCTTCGCGACGCCACCTCTACCCTGCTCGCCTTGATGAACGCCGGCTACACCGATGAAGCCTGCGCCTGGCGCGACTGGCTGCTGCGGGCGGCGGCGGGAAGTCCCGATCAAGTGCAGATCATGTATGGCATTCAGGGCGAACGAAATTTACTGGAGTGGGAAGTCGGGTGGCTGCGCGGATACGAAGCCTCCAAGCCGGTTCGCGTCGGGAACGCCGCTGCGGAACAACTCCAGTTGGACGTCTATGGCGAGGTCGCCGACGCGCTGCTGCACGCCCATCAGGGCGGTATACCTCCCAGTGAAACTGACATGGGGTTGCAGATATCCCTGACCGATCATCTGGCAACGATCTGGGAGCAGCCAGATCGGGGAATCTGGGAGGTGCGTGGCGAACCAAAGCACTTCACTTATTCGAAGGTCATGGCTTGGGTAGCTTTCGACCGCGCGATCAAGGCGGCGGAAAACTTCGGCCTACGAGGCGCGGTGGAGCAGTGGCGCACGGTGTGCAACAAGATCCATGAAGACGTGTGCCAGAAATCCTACGATCCCGAACTCGGCTGCTTTACCCAGGCTTACGATTCAAAGGAGCTCGACGCCTCTCTGTTGCTGATTCCGCAGGTTGGTTTCCTGCCGGCTACGGACCCCCGCGTCCGCGGCACGATTGAGGCCATCGAAAAACATCTGATGGCTGACGGCTTCGTTCTGCGTTACCGGACTGAGAGAGTGGACGACGGACTGCCCGCCGGAGAAGGGGCCTTCCTTGCCTGCAGCTTCTGGATGGTGAGCGCGTTGAACATGCTAGGCCGCCCCCTGGATGCGAGGCGGTTGTTTGAGCGTCTGCTTAAGCTGCGCAACGATGTTGGCCTGCTCGCAGAAGAGTACGATCCCAGGACAAAACGTCAGCTGGGAAACTTCCCGCAAGCCCTTTCCCACATTGCCCTGATCAATGCGGCCTACGAGTTCAACCGGGCCAGCGGTCCCGGACAGCAGCGCGCGCAATCCTCCCAGGCACAACCGAAAGGCCAGGTACAACGTAAACTGCGTGGTCGGAACTAGTGCCTTCGATCGCTCGTATTGTTACTCCGCTGCCACTCCAGCGGGCTGGGCATTGCGCCGCGGACGCCGGTTCTCCTGAAGAATTTTCTTGCGCAGGCGCAACGATTTCGGCGTGACCTCAACCAGTTCATCATCGGCAATGAACTCGATCGCCTGCTCCAGATTCAGGTTCTTGAACGGCACCAGACGGATTGCATCATCAGCTGTGGAAGAGCGCATGTTGGTCAGCTTCTTCTCGCGAACAATGTTCACCACCAGGTCGTTGTCGCGCGAGTTCTCGCCCACCACCATGCCTTCGTAAACCTCCACTCCCGGACCAACGAACATTTCGCCGCGCTCCTGCAATCCCCACAACGCGTATGCCGTGGTGTGCCCGTCCCGGTCGGCGACCAGAGCGCCGGTCACGCGGTGCGGGATATCGCCCTGCCACTCGGTATAGCCCTCGAAGAGCGAGTTCATCACAATGGTGCCGCGCGTGTCGGTCAGCAACTCACTGCGCAGACCAATCAGCCCGCGGCTGGGGATAACGAACTCGATGCGCACACGGCCATAGCCATGGTTGTGCATCTTTTGCATCTGCGCCTTGCGCGCACCCAACTTCTCGATCACCACGCCCACAAACGACTCGGGAACATCGATGGTCAGCCGCTCCACCGGCTCCATTAGCTTGCCGTCAACGTGCTTGGTCACGATCTCAGGTTTGCCTACCGCCAGCTCGAAGCCTTCGCGCCGCATCATCTCAATCAGAATTGCCAGTTGCAGCTCGCCGCGGCCCATTACCTTGAACGAGTCGGTGCTATCGGAGTCCTCCACGCGCAAGGAAACGTTGGTCAGCAGCTCTTTTTCCAGCCTCTCGCGCAGATTGCGAGAGGTAACGTACTGGCCTTCGCGCCCGGCAAACGGCGAAGTATTCACCATAAACTGGATCGCGATGGTGGGCTCGTCAATGGTGGTAACCGGCAGTGGCGCTGGATTCTCAATATCCGTTATGGTCTCGCCGATGTTGATGCCAGTCACCCCGGCAACGGCCACGATGTCGCCCAACTCGGTGGCCACGATGTCCGTCCGCTTCAGGCCGGAAAACGAGAACAGCTTGGTAATTTTAATCTTCTCCATCGACCCGTTGCGCTTGGCGATGGCAACGTCTTCGCCGGTGCGCAGCGTTCCGTTGAAGACGCGAGCGATTGCCAGGCGGCCAAGATAGTCGCTGTAGTCGAGATTGGCGACCAGTATTTGCAGCGGTCCATCAGCCTCGCCTGTCGGCAGGGGAATAGTTTCCACGATGGCGTCGAACAACGGGCGAAGATTCTCGCCGGGACGATCTATGTCAGTCGTGGCCGTGCCCACTCTGGCGTTGGTGTAGAGAACAGGGAAGTCCAGCTGATCTTCCGCCGCATCCAGATCGATGAAAAGGTCGTACACCTCGTTGAGCACTTCTTGCGGACGCGCGTCGGGGCGATCAATCTTGTTGATCACCAGGATGGGTGGCAGCTTGGCCTCCAGCGCCTTGCTTAACACGTAACGCGTTTGCGGCAGCGGACCCTCGCTGGCGTCCACCAGCAGCATCACGCCGTCCACCATCTTCAGCGCGCGCTCCACTTCGCCGCCGAAATCGCTGTGGCCGGGCGTGTCCACGATGTTGATCTTGATGTCATGGTAGAAAATGGCGGTGTTCTTTGCCAGGATGGTGATGCCGCGCTCGCGTTCCAACTCATTGGAGTCCATCACGCGCTCCACGTGGGTCTCATTGGCGCGGAAGGTGCCGCTCTGGTTCAGCATGGCGTCAACCAGGGTGGTCTTTCCGTGGTCCACGTGCGCGATGATGGCGATGTTGCGAAGACTCTTGCTCAAAACCTAATGTCCTTCCTGTTGGGAAAAACCGCGTGCGATCAGGCAAACGGAGGGCCTCGGAACCGGTAGTCTAAGTTTACAGTATGCCGCGCAGAACGGCTTCACCATCTGCACCGAAGTACCTTTCCTTGTAAGCTCCAAGCGCTTGTGACGCACCTTTCGATTGGGCTTGCTTCCATATAAGATAGCCATACCTTTTGCAGGACTCAGGGAACTTGATGCGCATTCTCACGCTGATCGCTTTGTCGATGTCTCTGTCATTTTTTGCCGTCACATCTCGCGCGCAGTCCAGCAATGCGCGCCCCGAATCTTCATCTACTCTCTCCACTTCACCCAGCGATTTTTCCGACGACCAGACGTTCTCGCAGTTTCAGCGCGTCGCCAAGGGCATGAAGCCCCCGAAAGCGACACGTGCACCCGATCCGAAGTTTCCTGATTTGCCTCCCGATGCCGAGCGGCGCGGCACGGTCGTTATGTTGCTAGGTATCAATGTCAAAGGGCGTGTCGAGGTGGTCCGCGTACTGCGCAGCGACGAACGCGCGTTCGAGACCAGCGCAGTGAGCACGGTGAAGAAATGGAAGTTTCGTCCGGCGGAGAAGAATGGACAGGCCGTGCCGGTGCAGGTCACCGTGGAGATGAAATTTGAGAAGTGACGACTTCCGGAAAAAGTCAACCACGGATTTACACGGATCAACACGGATCAGATTCTTTTATTACTTAGTCCGTGTCGATCCATGTAGTCCGTGGTTGCTTCGATTTGCGCGATAATGAATAGACATGTTGAACCAGATTAACCCGCTCACCTCCGACAAACTTAAGACCGAAGACGCGGTTGACCTGCTGGTGGGCTGTCATCAGCGCATTCGTCACTTCACCGGCGTCGCCGTCAAGCTGGCCCATGCCCAAGGCGCCAGTACGGAAGAAATCGCACAGGCTGCGGCCAGCATTCACCGCTATTACAGCGTCTCGCTACCGTTGCACGAGGCCGATGAGGACCAGACCCTGCAACCTCGTCTGCGCGCCGTTGCGGGGGAGCAAGTACGCCATGCACTGCTGGCTATGGGCGAGCAGCACCAGGCAATTGATGAGTTAATCGAGCGACTGCTGCCCTTGCTGGTGCTGGTAAGAGACAACCCCGGCACCCTGACTCAAGTGGGCGGGGAAATGTGCTCTATCACGAAAGCATTGGAAGAAACATTTCGTGCGCATCTGCAAATGGAAGAAGAGGTGATCTTCCCGGCCATTCGCCAGGTTTTACCGGAAAGCGCGCGCGAGGAAATGTTGTGGGAAATGCAGGAGCGGCGGAAGCAGGGCAGCAGTTAGGGCTGACGCAGAACAATCTGCCGGGCCTTGCTGCAACGTATTAAATATGGAGCCGATCGAAAAGAGCCAGTTGACTCGCGATGCAGGTGACGAAATGCGGCTGGTGGCGCGCATCCGCGCCGGTGACCAGCATGCGATGTCCGAGCTCTACGACCGGTATTCCAAGGTGGTTTATGCTGTGGCTTTGCGCGTGCTCCAGGATGCTGCCGGCGCGGAGGACGTGCTCCAGGACGTTTTCCTTCAGCTCTGGCGCAATCCCGATGCCTTCGATGCCAGCCGCGGAAGCCTGGCAGCGTGGTTGGCGGTGATCGCCCGCCATCGTTCGATCGACCGGTTGCGCCAGCGGCGCCCGGAGACCGACATCGAAGATTGCGTCATTGCCGGCGGTCCCGATCTGCGGGATGAGACCGAGCGCACTTTGCTCATCGAGAAAGTGCGCGGCGCGCTCGACTTGATGAGTCCGGAGCAGCGCCAAGCCATGGAGCTGGCATTTTTTCAGGGCCTGACACACACGGAAATTGCGGAGAAAACCGGTGAGCCTTTGGGCACGATTAAGACGCGCATTCGCAGCGGACTACAGCAATTGCGGGCCAAGTTTGCAGGATGAAAACACACGACCAATTCGCCGAAGATCTGGCGCTGTACGCGCTGGATGAGTTGACCGGCAGCCAGCGCCAGGAACTGGAAGGCCACCTGGACACCTGCGCTGCGTGCCGTCGCGAATTGCAGGCGCTGCGCGGCGACTTGGGGTTGCTCGGGTTGTCGAGCAGCGGGCCGCAACCGCCGGCGCGCAGTAAGGACCGTTTGATGCGGGCAATCGCCGCCGAACCGCGCGGCGCTTCTTCGGCTGAGCCTGCGCCCGCTCCTCGGCGAAGTCTGTGGGCAACCTTGCTTCCCGCTTTGGCAGCATTGGGTCTATTGCTCGTCGCGGTCGTGTTGGTGCGCAGCAATGGCCGCATGAAAGATCAGCTTGCCGAATTGGCCGGTCACAATCAGGACCAGGCGATCCAGCTTGACCGCCTGAACGAAGAGTTGAGGTTGCTCACCGCTCCTGATGCGGTCCACGTTTCGCTGAACCCTCAAAAGTCCCCTAAGCAACCCAGTGGGACTGCCATCTTCAGTCCCTCGCGCAATCGCATGATGTTTATGGCCAGCAATCTGCCTGCGGTGCCGGCGGGCAAGGCTTACGAGCTTTGGATCATCCCGATGCAAGGTGCGCCCATGGCCGCGGGAGTTTTCAAACCTGACGAGCACGGCAATGCCATGATGATGGACCACAAGATGCCTGCTGGGGTCGAGGCGAAGGCCTTCGCGGTCACCGTGGAGAACGAAGCAGGTTCCGACAAGCCGACCTCAGCGATTATGTTGATGGGCGAGGTATCTGCGGGCGCGTAATCCACCGTGCTTCCACCGGTTTCGGGGGAAATCCACAGGGTATTCACAGTCGCAACCTGAATCCGGATGAATCCGCCTCCCGTTTCCTGCACACTGGTACAGCATGGCCAATCCCGGAGATTTTGCGTATATCGTCAAGCAGCAGGCCGACATCGTCCGCATCGTGGGCGAGTACATGACGCTGCGCAAAAGCGGAGCGCAAAACTTCCAGGGCCTGTGCCCCTTTCACCAGGAAAAAACACCGTCCTTCTCGGTGCATGCCGTGCGGCAATTCTTCCACTGCTTTGGCTGCGGCGCCTCGGGCGACGTCTTCAGTTTCGTGCAAAAGATTGAGAACATCACCTTTCCGGAAGCGGTCCGCCTGATCGCCGAAAAACTCAAGATCCCCCTGCCCAAGATGAGCTACACCTCGCCTGAGGAGGAGCGTCAGGCCGGCATGCGTGTCGGGCTGATCGAAATTCACGAGCGCGCCTGCAAGTTCTTTCAGGAGCAATTGCGCCGGCCCGAGGCCGCCCACGCGCGCGAGTATCTTGCGTCGCGCGGAATCAGTCCTGAGATCATCGCCGAGTTTCGTATGGGTTACGCACCCGATTCGGGCTTTCTGCTGCGCGACGCCCTGCGCGGCCAATATGACGAAGGCCTGCTGCGCGAGTCCGGCCTGTTCTCGTGGAAAGACAAAGAGCAGTTGCCAGGTGTCAGTAGTCAGTTGCCAGAAGGTTCCGAGGCAACCGCTCCACTGACAACTGACAACCGGCAACTGGCAACTATGTATTCCCGGTTTCGCAATCGGGTGATGTTTCCCATTACCAACGAATCAGGCAAGGTGATCGCTTTCACAGGCCGGACGCTGGCGAGCGACGAGAAGTCCGGCCCCAAATACCTGAACTCTCCGGAGACGCCGATCTACTCGAAGTCGCGGGTGCTGTTCAATCTCGACAAGGCCAAGGAGGCGATTCGCAAGCTGGAGTACGCCATCCTGGTCGAAGGCCAGATGGACTGCATTTCTGTCTACACGGCGGGATTTCGCAACGTTATCGCCAGCTCGGGCACGGCGTTCACCGAGTTGCAAGCTCGGCTGTTGGGACGCTTCAGCAAGAACATCGTGGTGAATTTCGATCCTGACACCGCCGGCGCGGCGGCGGCCGAGCGCTCGCTGGCGCTGCTGGTGAGCGAAGAGTTCCAGATCAAGGTCCTCACCCTCGAGGCCGGATTCGATCCTGACCTGTTCATTCGGCGCAAGGGAGTGGCAGCGTATGGCGAGGCGCTTTCCCACTCGCAGAAATATTTCGATTACCTGATTGAGCGCTCGCGTGCGTTGTTTCCCGCTCGCACTCCCGAAGGCAAAGTGAAGGCCTTGAATTACCTGCTGCCGCACATTCAGCGCGTGCCCAGCCGCATCGTGCGCGACGAGTGGGCCAACGAGATCTCGCATCGTTTGGGAATCGAATCGGCGGTGCTGCGCCAGGAACTGCGCCACGCCGCGGGCTCGCGTTCGGCGTCGCGAGTAAACGCTCCCGCAGCTACCGGCCTGACGGACGCTGAGCGGGTTTTGATTCGGGCGCTGGCCAGCCAGGAGTTGTCCCATAGTCCAGTGAGTAACCGCGATGGCCAGGACCTCGACTTTGAGCCTGCACGTCAGGCGCATTTTGCCCTGAGCCGCGAGCGATTGCACGCCGGTTCGACGGCCGAGGCTCTCATCGATGCCCTGCTGCTCGCGGAGGAGCAAGGGCTCGACCCGATGTCGCTGCCGCTGGAAGAAGACGCTCGCAGTCTGCTGGCGACCGTGCTCATGGATGAACACGAAGAGCTGACGCCCGAGTTGCTGGAGAGCTCAATCCGGTCGCTGCGCAAGCGGAACGGTCAGCGCGACCTGGAACAGCTGCAGCGAAAAGTAAAAGAGCTGGAATCGCGACCGGACGTGATGTCGAAGGCGCAGTTGGCACAAGAGAGGCTTCGCCTCAAACAGGCCATGCGCTCAGGCGAGACCACGACTCCAGAGGGACGCTCGTAGGGTGTGGGTCGAGGGGGTGGCCCGCACAACCGCTCGACATGTTGAAAATCCGCCGGACACCCTCTCTGCGTAATCCTCGCGCACCCGCGTAGAATGTCTGTGCACACCGGAGGCACTCATGTCCGAAGTCGCCTATACATCCAACGTGCGCATCGAGCGCATCAAGGGCCCGCTACGCCGGGCCTACCTGCCGGGAGAGCCGCAGCCCGTGCTGTTCAGCGTCCACGGCGGTATCGCCAAACATTACGGAATCGACGAGAGCCGGCTGCCCGAGCCGCACGCAGCCACCATCGACTACGTCATCGCCGCCCTCGGCGGTTGAATGCTCGGCACCTTTGCCGGCGCGCTGGATGCGCGCAAAATCAACGCCAAAGATGGCCGCCTCAGTTGCGAAGTTCGCGGTGAAGTCGAAGACGATGGCGGCGTGCTGATCATCAAGCGGGTGCATGTAACCCACAATCTGCGAGCTGACGATCCCGCCGCTGTGCGTGAGACCGTGGAGCGCGTGCATGGTGTGTATGCGCAAAGCTGCCCAGTGTATCGCTCGCTGATTCCAGCGTTCCCCATCATGTCCAGCGTGGAGATCGTGGGCGAGGCGCCGGGCGCGGAACCCGTTGGCATGTGAACCCGAGCCCCGTCAGGGACGTCGCCTCACCAATTGATACACTCACCCGGAAGCGTTTTGCGGAGGTTGAACGCATGGCTCGACGAGAGACCATCATGAGCAACCTGTTAATTTTGTCGCTCACCTTGGCGCCACTGACAGCGCGAGGCGATGATCTTGCCGGCCACTACGTTCTACGCGGAGTCATGGAAGTCGGCTCTGAGCTTTTGCTGAAGCCCGACGGCACTTTCGAGTACATGCTTGCCTATGGCGCAGCCGATTATTGGGCCAAAGGCACGTGGCGCCACGAGGGCGATGCCGTCATCCTCAACAGCGCCGGCAAAGAGGAGGCTGCCTTTCGCCTGCTGCGTAGCGAAGCCGGCAAGCCTGGCAGGATCCGCGTATGGGTCATGGGCAAGAACGGCCACGGGGTCGCGAATATTCGTGTCGGGCTAAAGGTGGGCGACCAGCATCTCGAAGCCACGACAGATTCCGACGGCGCCGCCGTGTTTCCCGATGCCAAGGGTGCGCGCGCTGTCAGCTTCGAGGTGCGAGTCTACTCGGTGCAGGCCGGTCCCTTTGACGGGAGCGCGTCGGACCGGGACTTCTACTTCGAAATCAACGGCGACGCGATTACCCAAGTCCTCTTCAAGAACGAACGCTTGGCCATCGAGGACAAAGGTCTGGTGATGAAGCACTGGAACGAAGACAAGCCTATGCACCACGAAAAGGAATAGGGAGGGGAGAGGTCCGGCGACTCATCCCTCCACGCTCACTTTCACCATTTTTTTCCCCGCCCGTAGCGTAAACTCCGTCCCCAGCTTCACGACGACGACTAAGTCAGTCTTAAGCTGGCCGTCGATCTTCACCGCGTTCTGCTTCAGCTTGCGCAGGCCGTCGGTGACGGACGTCGCCAATCCCGTACGCGCCAGGAGTTTGTCGAGCTTCACCTGCACCTGGCCATCGGCAGTCGACGCATTAGGCGCGGCGACCTCCTCGAAGCGCACCGAGATCACGGGCAAATCCTCAGGCGCCTCATCCTTCTGAAACATGCGCGACCAATCTTGCGCGGCCTGCTCGGCCGCCGCGCGCGAGTGGAAGTCGGCGACGATGCGCTTGCCCAGCTCCTGCTTCAGCTTCATGGGGTGCGCCTCGCCGCTGGCAACCTGCTGCTTCATGCGCTCGATCTCGGCCAGGCTCACGTCGGTGACCAGCTCGTAATAGCGCCACATCAGCTCGTCAGAAATGGACATCACCTTGCCAAACATTTCCTGTGGCGCTTCGGTGATGCCGATGTAATTGCCGTACGACTTCGACATCTTCTGCACGCCGTCGGTGCCTTCCAGCAGCGGCGTGGTCAGCACGATCTGTGGTGGCTGTCCGTAATGGCGTTGCAGCTCGCGGCCCATCAGCAGATTGAACTTCTGGTCGGTGCCGCCGAGTTCGACGTCGGCCTCGAGCGCCACCGAGTCGTAGCCCTGCGCGATGGGATACAGCAGCTCGTGCATGGCGATGGGCTTCTCCTCGTCGAAGCGCTTGTGGAAGTCTTCGCGCTCCAGCATCTGCGAGACCGTGAATTTGGCCGCCAGCCGGATGAAGCCTTCGAAGCCGAGCCTGCTCAGCCACTCGCTGTTGAAGCGCACCTCAGTCTTGTCACGGTCGAGGATCTTGAAGACTTGCGCCTTGTAGGTTTCGGCGTTCTGGTCGATCTGTTCGCGCGACAGTGGAGGCCGCGTGGCCGAGCGCCCCGTGGGATCGCCGATCAGTCCGGTGAAGTCGCCGATGAGGAAAATGACGGTGTGGCCCATGTCCTGGAAGTGCTTCAGCTTGCGCATGAGCACGGTGTGGCCCAAGTGCAGGTCAGGCGCGGTCGGATCGAAGCCCGCCTTCACGCGCATGGGCTTGCCAGTGGCGAGGGATTTCTCGATGCGCTCGCGCAGGTCGCTCTCACGGATGATCTCTGCCGCGCCCTTGCGCAAGTAGGCGAGTTGCTCGTCAACAGAAGGAAACGATGGCATAAGACGTGATTATAGCTAGAAGCAGTCAGCAGTCAGCACTCAGCACTCAGCCAACGAAGAGAACTCTCGACGATTGGATGGCGGAAGCTCATGACGCGGCCAATACCGATTGGATCTTGCCAGAGTTGGAATGCTGAGTGCTGAATGCTGAATGCTGAATGCTGAATGCTGAGTGCTGAATGCTGAGTGCTCATCGTTTCCTCGCTGCTCTACAATCGAAGCATGTTCGCCCGCAAGATTCGAGTCGAATACGAAGAAGCCGGCCAACGGCAGCCGTGTCCGCTGAAGTGGCTGGACAGCTTCAGCATGCGCAACTTCACCAACGACCAGGTGTTCGACGATACCATCCCCACCGCCGAGGGCGAAATGGAGATCGGCGCGCGCGTTCCGCTGGTGCGCCTGCGGACCGCGATGGAAGACTGGTTCCGGCGCAAGAGCTATCTTCCCAAGGACGCATCGTTGCGGGTGGAAGAGAAGTGAAGCGGTAGCTAGTTGTCAATGATCAGCAGTACCGAGTTGTCGGCCTCGGGCTGATGACTGCCAGCACTGACAACTGACAACTGGCCACTGACAACTGAATTTATGGGAACTCGCATATTCTTTTTCGCGATTGCTCTGTGCTTTGTGGTGGCTGGTGTCTGGGCCTACCATCACGACGAGGAGCTGCGCCAGAACTCCATGCAGGTCAATCTCGGCGATCCCAACGAAGTGGTGCGGGAAGTACTCGGCGATCCCAGCAGCGAAGGACCGTGCGGCTCTCTAACTGCGGTGCCTAAGGCCTGCACGGACGAGTACGTTTACAAGTACTATTACTCAATCTTCAACCCGCAATATGAGGTGGTATGGTTCGACAAATCAGGCAAGGTGCTGGGAGCGCAGCACGTCAAGACGCCGTGACGAGCATTATGGTTCCCTTGGACTCGTACTAAGGGGTCTGGGTAGAGCGGCGCTTTAGCGCCACGTTCCGGTGCCGAGAAGAACCCGCGGATGCCAGGAATTGTGCCGGCTCATGGACGCGGGCCTGAAGGCCCGCTCTACCCAAATACCTTCTTACAATGGCAGTATATGCCACATTGTGACACGTCCCACTCTGTGACAGTTATTTGACCGGCTTTGGCCCTGCCGCCTTCACCTCGGGCGGCGCGTCGAACTGCTCGAAGTTCTTGGCGAAGCGCGCCGACAGATCTGCCGCCATCTTGTCGTAAGCGGCTTTGTCCTGCCAGGAATTACGCGGCTTCAGCAGCTCCGCCGGAACTCCAGGACACGATTTCGGAACGCTCAATCCGAAGGCAGGTTCGATCTCAAACTCCACGTTCGCCAACTTGCCCTCGACCAGCGCATCCACCATGGCTCGCGTGTAAGGCAGGCTCATGCGCTTGCCAATACCATAGGGTCCGCCTTGCCAGCCGGTGTTCACCAGCCAGCATTGCGCGCTGTGCTCGCGCAGCCGGCGACCGAGCATCTCGGCGTACACCTTGGGCGGCAGCGGCATGAACGGAGCGCCGAAGCAGGTTGAGAAAGTCGCTTGCGGCTCGGTTACGCCGGCTTCCGTCCCCGCAACTTTGGCGGTGTAACCCGAGATGAAGTGATACATGGCCTGCTCGGGTGTGAGCTTCGAAACTGGAGGCAGTACCCCGAACGCGTCTGCCGTCAAGAAGACCACGTTCTTAGGATGTCCACCGAAGCCAGGAATGGTGGCATTGTGGATGTACTCCACCGGGTAAGCGGCGCGAGTGTTTTCGGTCTTGCTGTCGTCGTCATAATCGGGAATGCGCGTAACCGGGTCGAGCACCACGTTTTCCAGCACCGAACCGAAGTGGAGCGCGTTGTAGATTTGCGGCTCATTCTCCGCCGAGAGCCGAATGCACTTGGCATAGCAGCCGCCTTCAAAGTTGAAGACGCCGGTTGCGCTCCAGCCATGCTCGTCATCGCCGATCAGCCTACGGCCCGGATCAGCCGACAGCGTCGTCTTGCCTGTGCCCGACAATCCAAAGAACAGCGCGCTCACGCCATCGGCGCCGATGTTGGCCGAACAATGCATGGGAAAAACGTTGCGTTCCGGCAGGATGAAATTCATCACTCCGAAGATGGACTTCTTCATCTCGCCGGCATATTCCGTGCCCCCGATGAGCGCCAGTTTCTTGCTGAAGTTGATCAGCACAAACACTTCGGAGTTGGTGCCGTCGCGCTGGGGATCGGCCTTGAAGCTGGGCGCGCTCAGGATGGTGAACTCGGGTTTGTGCGTCTTTAGCTCTTCGGCGGTGGGGCGAATAAATAACTGCCGCACAAAAAGGTTGTGCCAGGCGTATTCGTTGATCACCTGAATGGGCAGGCGGTATTTCGGATCGGCGCCGGAAAAGAGGTCCTGGACAAAAAGCTCCTTGCCTTTCAGATAGTCGAGCACACGCTCGTAGAGCGCGTCGAACTTATCGGGCGGGAAGGGCTGGTTGGCGGAGCCCCACGCGACTTTGTTTTCGGTGACCGCATCTTTGATGGTGAACTTGTCTTTGGGGGAACGGCCGGTGCGTTTGCCGGTCTCGGCCACCAGCGAGCCTCCCGCCGCCAGTTCCGCCTCGCCACGGCGAAGCGCCGCTTCCGTCAAGGGAGCGGGAAACAAGTTGCGGTGGACCTTGTCTTGTCCCAATAGCTGCGCTACTTCCGGAGTTTGTAGAACGGAGGACATGAAAAAGCTCCTAGGGCGGAAGCGAAATAGAAATCAGATGTCAGCGGGTTACAAGCTGGTGGGCTTCGTCCACAATCGCCTGCAGATGATCGAGCGTTTCCTGCACGGTCAAGCTGTACATCTCACGACCGTTATCTTCGCCCGATTCGATTGCCCACTTCAAGTAATGGCCAGCGATCTGGACTGCCATCGGATCGGTGATGACGTTCCCCGTCTGCCGGTGATGCTCCACCCACGCAGGATGGGGAAGTGCAATCCAGACCGGGCGATCATCCACCAGAAACTTAATGTCGACCGCGTCCGCGTGCCGTGTGGCGATGGCAACGATCAGCGCCTGATATCTGCAGTGCACGGGCTTGTCCGTCCAGCGATCAATAGCCTGGAAGTCGTCGTACATACCCTTAGAACTATAGCCGACCCGCAGCGGCTGGGGCAATCATCCCAGCGGGAGGACTGCCGGCGTGCAGAGTTGTTGGCTTTTGATGCAAGTGTTCGTGCGGCTTCAGCTTTACCTCGATGATCAGGTGCGTTCTCTCGCCTCGCCGAGGACGACTTTGACATCCATCTTGCGTTTGGCTCGGTAGATAGTTACGGTGACGGTATCGCCGGCGCGATGTTTGTTCATCACATTCGCAAGGTCCTGCTGCTCGCCAATGGGGTCGCCGTTGATGGCAACGATCAAGTCGCCACCTATCATGATTGGTGCGTTACCCAGGTACGCGCGCTCATTACCACCGCGCAAACCAGCCTGCTCAGCGGCCCCACCGGGAATCGTGCGGACGATCAGAACACCATAATCGGCAGGCAGGCCCATCTCCTGAGCCAACTCTGGCCCGATCGGCAACAACGTAGATATACCCAGGGTAGGCCGCCGCACCGTGCCCAAAGTGATCAGGTCGTTGAGTACAGCCTTGGCCACATTGATGGGAATGGCAAAGCCGATGCCCGCGCTCTGGTTGGAACCGCCCGTGGCAATCAAGCTGTTGATGCCGATCACTTCGCCATGCGAGTTCAACAGCGGCCCACCGGAGTTTCCAGGATTGATCGCCGCATCGGTCTGGATGGCTTCTTCGATGTACGAACCTTCCGGGCTGCGGATGGGGCGCAGCGAACTAATGATGCCGCGCGTCATCGTTCCCGCAAGTCCAAACGGGTTTCCGATGGCGAAGGTTTTCTGGCCGACCTGAAGGTTCTTGGAATCGCCGAGTACAGCAGGGACTACGCCGGGCGCGTCAATTTTGACGACCGCCAGGTCATGTCCGCGGTCGCGTCCGATCACCTGTGCTTTGTAGGTTTTCTTGTTGTGCAGCGTCACTTCCACCTGTGTGGCGTTGCCCACCACGTGGAAATTGGTGAGGATGTGCCCTTCTTTGTCGATGATGAAGCCGGAACCCTGGCCTTCCTCGGGCACGGGCCCATAGAAGAAGTCGTATGCCACGGTTTTCGAGGTAATGTTGACCACCGATGGAATGGCCTTGCGATAGACCTCGATATTATTTTGCTCGTCGGAATCGAGGGTCTGCGGGCCTGCAGCCTCACTGAGTTCGACGTGCGTGGGACGCGAGATCCAGGCGGGTGACGTGGCCCCGCTATGATGCGTCGTGTACCAGTAGAAGGCTCCCGCCAGAATCACTCCGAGAAAAAAAGGCCGTGCAAATTTCATAGGTTTTTTTGAAGGCAATTATTGCTTCGCAGTTGCCGCAAAGAGATTAGACGGCTAACCCATAAAAGTGTACCGAATGCGAGGTGACTTGCGCGAATGAATGGAAGTCAGTAGCCAGTTGTCGGTTTTCAGTAGTCAGTGGCCAGTTGGCAGTTCGAGTTGTTCCTCTGTTGCCGCCTTTAGCGAACACGCGAAAGGTACTGCAGGCTCACCCCGATTATTCATCGCAACCGGACCTTCACCCTATGGGAGGCCGCAGGCCCACGTGACACTCGGGATGACACCCAAAAAAAATACCTGCGCTTATGAATAATCCAGCGTTAGCGCAGGGTAGGCTTAAAATGGGATTCCGAGTCCCCGCAGCCGGGGCCCCAACCAGCGCCCCGCCGCGGCGGGCTTGTTGAAATGGTGAAAGGACGCTACGATTCGACACCATGACTGCTGAGAAGAAAAAACGCAACAAGGCCCGCGGCGCCTCCGATCCGATCATCCCGGACAAGCTCTACTTCCGCATCGGTGAAGTGGCCGGCCTCTGCCGTCTGCCGGCTTACGTTTTGCGCTTCTGGGAGACCGAGTTCCCGCAGCTCAAGCCGGTCAAGAGCAGCACCGGGCAGAGAATGTATCGTCAGAGTGACGTGGAAAATGTGCTGCGCATCAAGAAGCTGCTCTACGATGAGGGCTTCACCATCGCCGGAGCCCGCCAGCATCTCAAAGCCGAGCTCAAACCCTCGCACCGGCAGGACGGCTTGCCCTTCCCCAAGCGTTCGGCGGACCACCTCAAGAAAGTCCGGCAGGGCTTGCAGGAGATTCTGAGCATCCTCAACAAGAAGCGCCGGTAGGAGCGGCTGTCAGGTATCAGCCGTCAGCTTTCAGCTAAAAACTGGTCACTCGGGGCGGAGCCGCGAAGCGGCAGCGCAGGAATGGACGGCCTGAGCCGCTGCCCCGCCCTAGCCAAAATCGGGCTAGAACGGGGCACCCATGTTAATAGGAGGGCGGGCTACCCGCCAACTGACTACTGGCAACTGACTACTGCTTTGCTAGAACGTGATCTTCGCGGCGAACTGAATGCCGCGCGGACCTCCTCCGCCGAGGAATGGGTTGCCGATGCCAACGTCGCCGGTGGCCGTCAGGGCGTAGTATCCAATACCGCGTCCGTTGCTGGCAAACCCGTTGACCCCCGGGTCGGCGATGAAGTTGGGCAACTCCGGATTGGCGAAGTTAGGGTGATTGAAGAGGTTGAAAAACTCGGCGCGTAGCTGCAGGTTGACGCGCTCGGTGATGGGCGTGTCCTTGAAGACCGAGAAGTTAAACTCCTTGAAGCTGGGGCCGATTAGAGTGTTGCGTCCCAGGTTGCCAAAGTGACGGCTACCCGCCAGGCAATTGCTATCGCCGCTGGACGTGGTCGCAGTGGTGTTTCCAAACGTACATGGAACCTGAAAATTGGCTAGGTTAATGAAGTTGCCAGGAAGACTGCCGTACTGGATCGGGCCCACGACGTCGGGACGGTCGAATCCTTCTCCCGAGCCGGAATAGTCCCCATAGAAATTGTAGTTCAGGGTGAAGGGTTGGCCGGTTTGCAGGGTAGCAACTCCATCGAAGCCCCAACCACTTTTCAGCTTGGTGTAAGACCCGGTTGACTTGGGGAACAGGTAAGCGAAATTCCAGCTAAATCGCTGGCGAATGTCAAAGTTGGAATTGCCGCGCTCCAGTTGCGGCAACAGACTGTTGTTCGGCTGCGATGCATTGGGAATGAAATCTTCCAAATCGCTGGCATTGTCGATGGAGTGCGACCAGACGTAGTTTGCCTGGGAGGAGAGTCCGTGCCAGGACGCCACGTGAAGGCTGACTTGCAGCGCGTGGTAAATCGATCCTGCGGTTGACTCTTCCTGGTTGACGTAAAAGAAATTCGGGAACGCGGTCCGCGGCACGTTGAACACACCATTGGGGCCGTCGAAGCCCGCGATCGGACAGTTCGGAAAGGTGTATCCGACGCACTGTGGGCCGCTATCGAAAGCCGTAATTTGCGCCTGGCTGGGCTGATTGATGTCGCGGAAGCGGAACAGCTTCGTGCCTTTCGAGCCGACATAGGCAAGTTGCATCATTACGTGTGCCGCGAGCACACCAACTGCATAGGAGGTGTGGAGCTGCAAGAGAGATGAGGGTAGGTCCCTCGGAGCCGGCGATCAGGCGCAGGCTCCAAACCACTGCGAGCTGCTGACGTTAAGAGCGTTGGTGGTGAGCGTCGCAGGAAAAGGCGGGGTAAACCCCGTCAGGTGAGATCTGGAGAGACGAGCACCAGCGAACCGCTGATGACGTGTCGAAATGCAATGGACGATGTCGAAACCGGGGGGAAGGTAGTGGCCCCTGGGATGAGTTCGGGGGGAGCCCTGGAGCCCGGCCCGAGCGGCATCCGGCTTGGAGGCGGCGTGAATCCAG